>Ga0209536_100003413_pt1 | contig 25527 bp, 22 predicted proteins | sample DeeMarSeWOR28_12_FD_187461 | JGI IMG/M metagenome (GOLD analysis project Ga0209536, IMG submission 187461) | Marine sediment microbial communities from White Oak River estuary, North Carolina - WOR-2-8_12 (SPAdes) (version 2) | ecosystem: Environmental > Aquatic > Marine > Intertidal zone >...
AAGTTGCATAAAATTTTAGTCTGAAGATTTTTTTATCTCAAATCCCATATCCCATATCTCATATCTTTTATCATTCATCAAAAATCAATATTTACTTGGAGAGAACATGCAAACCGTAAAAGTTGGTAACATAAAGATCGGAAATGACAATCCATTGGCCCTCATTGGTGGGCCGTGTGTAATTGAATCTGAAGATTTGGTTTTAAAAACAGCCGAAAAAGTAAAAAAGATTGCTGACAAACTGGGTTTTCCTTTTATTTTTAAGTCATCTTACCTCAAGGATAATCGTTCTTCGGCCAATTCCTTTCAGGGGCCCGGTCTCGAAAATGGTCTGAAGATCTTGCAAAAAGTAAAAGATGAATTTGGAATTCCGGTCTTATCAGATATTCACGATCTACATGACGCCGAAACCTGCGCGGAAGTATTGGATGTGATTCAAATTCCCGCATATCTTTCGATGCAAACCGGTTTAACAATTGCCGTTGCCAGAACCGGAGCAGTGGTTAATATAAAAAAAGGTCAATTCCTCCATCCGAATGATATGCAGAACGTCATAAATAAAATAACCGGAGAGGGAAACCAGAACATCTTGTTGACCGATAGGGGTACATTTTTTGGTTATCATAACCTGGTGCTCGATATGCGCAATTTAAAAGTGATGCGCGATCTGGGTTATCCGGTCGTTCTTGATCCTACCCATGCGATTCGTAAGTATGGCGTAAGCAGCAGTGATAAAAGGGGAGGGGCCAAAGAGTTTATCTTTGGACTGAGCCGGGCAGGTACCGCTGCCGGTATTGATGCGATATTTATTGAAACACATCCCGATTGTGATAATGCTCTCTGTGATGCGGCCAGTATGTTGCCACTGCAACGGCTGGAAGACCTGCTGAAACAGGTCAAAGCGATTGATGAAATTATAAAACCTCATCTGGCCGAAGATGAAGTAGGGCTTTAGAATCTTAACCGCAAAGGACGCAAAGAGTTGAAATGTTATTCCCACGTAAGCGAAAATCTACTTTTTGTCATCCCCGCGAAAGCGGGGATCCATTTTTTCCCTGGCCCCCCGATAAACATGTCTCCATCCTGTCGACATATCGGGATGAATTCATCCAAGATTTCAGCGGCGCAGCGAATAGAATATATTAATAAAATTTGTGAAATTCGTGCATAATTCGTGTAATTCGTGGACATTTTTATTATTTAACTTTTTGCTACATATGGAGCCACTGTGAGAAACTTAATTGTACTCATTCTGTATTTTTTATTTTTTTTAGGATGTGGTCAGAAGACGGAGACTGAAGACCTCGGGCAGGCGAAACCATTTTTGCTGTATGATACCGACTCGGTTGAATTTGCATTGGAAGATTATAAAAACAAACCGGTCCTGATCCATTTCTGGGCTGATTTCTGTGCTCATTGTCGTCAGGAATTCCCTAAGATACAGAAGGCCTATGATGTGTTGCAACCAGAGGGATATGAATTTTTTGCAATCAATTCAGGTCAGACAAAAGAACATGTGCGTGAGATAAAAAATACTTATGGATTGACATATCCACTGCTTGTTGACGAAGAGAAGAAAACGGCAGAACTATACGGAGTTACCGGTCTGCCGACAAGTTTATTTATAGACAGAAATGGCATAATCAGGGAAAAGTATATCGGATATTTGGATGAAAAACAGATCCTTGACACTTTTAAAAAAATAGAAGAAGAAGGATAATCCCCGGTTCCGGTAATGTTTGACATTACATATGAAATAGGGTAAATTTTTGTATGATAATTGTAGGGGCGGGTCCCCGTTCCCGCCCCTATGAATCATTCGACGAATCTTTTTGCCGAAGTGGTGGAATTGGTAGACACGACGGACTCAAAATCCGTTCCGGGTGATACCGGGTGAGGGTTCGAGTCCCTCCTTCGGTACAAAAATGCAGGACTCTTTTCTGGTCCTGCTATTTTTTTGTCCGAAATCGGATAACCTCTCACGACGAGAGAAAAAAATTAGAATAACTCCTCGTTTGACAGATACCGTTCACCCGTATCATAGCAGAAAGTTAACACTTTCGCCCCTTCCGGTATTTCGGGTAGTTTTTTTGCGACTGCGGCCAGTGATGCTCCACTTGAAATACCGACCAGAATTCCTTCTTCTCGTGCGCAACGGACTGCATAAGCAAACGCATCATCTTTACTCACTTGAACAGTTCCATCTAACAGATCTGTATTAAGTATCGGAGGAATAAAGCCTGCGCCAATCCCCTGAATCGGATGAGGGCCTGGTTCCCCTCCGCTAAGCACAGGTGAGAGTTCCGGTTCTACAGCAAATACCTTCAAATTAGGGTAGGTTTTCTTCAAGACCTCGGCACATCCTGCGATATGTCCACCTGTTCCAACACCGGTAATCATATAATCCAGTCCATCCGGAAAATCAGCGAGAATCTCTTTTGCGGTGTATTGTCTGTGAGCGTCAAGATTGGCTTCATTTTCAAACTGCATGGGCATCCAGGATCCGGGTGTCTCCTCTGCCAATTGTTTTGCACGCTCGATTGCCCCATTCATGCCTTTTTCTCTTGCAGTTAAGTCAAATTCGGCGCCATAGGCTGACATCAGTCGTCGCCGTTCAATGGACATCGATTCGGGCATTACCAGAATGATTTTATATTTTTTTACTGCGGCGACCATTGCCAAGCCGATGCCTGTGTTCCCGGATGTTGGTTCTATAATCACACTACCTTCCTTCAACAATCCTTTTTTTTCTGCATCTTCAACCATAGACAGGGCAATCCGGTCCTTGATACTGCCTCCCGGATTACTTCGTTCCAGCTTCATCCAGATATTCGCTTTATCTCCGTACAATTTATTGATCCTGATGTGCGGAGTATTTCCAATCCCCTCCAATATATTATTTAATCTCATTGCTCCCTCCTTCTATATTATTAAATTGAATATCATTGGCTCGTCATATATTGTTTTTAACCGCAAAGAACGCAAAGTATAAAAAGGAATTGAATGTCATCCCCGCGAAAACGGGGATCCAATATAAACTCACAACTCACCTTAAATTTTCTGGATTCCCGCCTGCGCGGGAATGACATTAACATCTCTGTATACATCGCACTTTAAATTCAAGGATGATTTCATCCCGATTTATCTTCCGGAAGAAGATGTGTTTCTTGGAATGCGTCCTCTGCGATCTTTGCGTTTAATACTTATCTAAACTAAACCTCAACTATTAAATACTAAAATTAATTGGTTCCATGCTGTTGTTTTTGCTTCGGACGTCGATTTCACTCTTTTGATAGACGATGGAGTAAGGTTGAACACTGCTGGTCAGCCAAACGTTTCCACCGATAATACTATCATGACCGATGACTGTCTCCCCACCCAAAATTGTGGCATTGGAATAAATGATCACATTATCCTCAATGGTCGGGTGTCTTTTTTGCAGTTGTTTTGATTTGGATACACTTAATGCGCCCAGTGTCACCCCCTGATAGATCTTAACATTATCACCGATAACGGTTGTCTCACCGACAACGATACCCGTACCATGATCAATAAAGAATGAGTTGCCGATTTTAGCACCGGGATGTATATCGATTCCGGTACGAAAATGGGCGTATTCTGTCAGCATCCTCGGAAATATAGGTATTCCCATTCTGTAAAATTCGTGCGCAATGCGATATGTATAAATAGCAAAAAATCCGGGATAGGCCGAGATAACCTCATCAACACTTTCCGAGGCCGGATCCCCCTCATGTATGGCGATGGCATCCAGACTCAGTTGTTGAAATATTTCAGGGATTGTATCAAAGAATTTTTCCGTTACCTCTTCCATTTTTCTTGGTTCTGAGGGTTGCTGTAATTTTAGAATTTTTCTCAAATCCCTTTGCAGCAAATCAAATTTTCCCTGGATTTCAGAGGCGGCAAAATATTCATATTCACCGCAATAATGGGGGAATAAAAGCTCAATCAGGTCATCAGCAAAATTTTGAACATTTTGAATTGACGGAAAAATTGTCGTGTGCGAATGCCTGATCTTTAAAAGTTTTTCTGCAAATTGCGTTTCCATTTAAGTTTCTCCAATTCTTTAAAAAAAAATCCGCTGCCTGATGCGGGAGCGGATTTTGAAAACGGTTTTAATATGATATTATTCCGGTCTATGTATCAGGTAAAAGCTCTTGCCCGAAACAACAACAGATTTTTATATAATACTTTTGAAAAAAGATGTATGTCATGTTATTCAGATTTTGTATTACCATGTATGATGATAAATATTAAATATAATTTGTACTTAGCATGAAGTCAACAGATTCATTTTAAACATATTCATAATAAGTTTAACCATTTGACTTCAAAAAAAATTCCGTTAATATGTTGTTTCCATTCATAACTACAAATTGTTAAGTTTCATGTCAAAGAAATTATAGAATGAGAAGGGAGTCTTATAATGAAATTCGGATTTGGGTTTTGTATACTGTGTATATCAGTTATTCTATTTGGATCATTGAGCATGGCAAAAGAGAAAATTATTCTTGATACGGATATGGTCGAATTATTTGACGATGGTGTAGCAATGATGATGCTGGCTAAAAGTGAGGCGATTGATCTGCGGGGCGTTGTTACTGTTTCAGGGAATGTATGGCAGTATGAAGCAACGTCATATGCACTGAGACAGCTTGAAATCATAAATAGAAACGATATTCCCGTCTATGCCGGATCCCGTCATCCTCTTCGTCCCGGAAGATATCAGGCGATTGAAATCGAGAATAAACTTTTTGGCCAACTTGGCTGGATGGGTGCCTTTAACAGACCGGAACCTGAGTCATACCTGAATCTTGATTCGAACCGGATCCCTTATGGAGGATATCCCGAATTAAAACCGATAGAAAAACAGGGCGTTCAGTTTATCGTTGATGAGATCAAATCCAATCCCGGGGAAATTACGATACTGGCAATCGGACCGTTAACCAATATTGCTCTGGCTATAAGGCTTTATCCGGAAATCACCTCTTTGGTAAAAAGAATTGTCTATATGGGGGGTGCCTTTGATGTTCCGGGAAATATGACACCGGCAGCCGAATTCAACTGGTGGTTTGATCCTGAGGCCGCAAAAATTTCTGTTCGTGCTCCTTTCAAGGATCAATTGATCGTCGGACTTGATGTTTGTGAAAAATATACATTTACAAAAGATATATTTGAACGGATCGTGTCAGTTGAAATTCCTCTCACAAAATTCTTTAAAGATGTATATGGATCTGAGTTCAAAGAAAATCCGGAAAAGACACGTTTTGTTTGGGACACGATCGCAGCAGCCGTGGTAATCGATCCTACACTCATTACGGAGGAGGAATCTCGCTGGATTGATGTTAATGCAGAATATACCTTAGATTATGGTCGCAGTCTGAGTTATAAAAATCAGGGACCGGTCGGCACACAAAAAGCACGAATTCTGTTTTCAATTGATGAAAACCGCTTCTGGGATCAGATGGTTAATTTACTGACACTGCAATAAATTAGAGTCCATTTTTTACTGACTGTTTTTTCAATTTTTAGTCTTTTATCAGATGAGCTACTTGAAATATTTGTTCCAATTGTATTAATTAAAGATACAATTTATAATAAATGCTATTCTAAATTCTTTAGTACCATTTTTTAAGTTAAATATACAGAGCGAGGTTTATCTTTTATTTAAGTTAGGCAGATAAAAAGGAGTATTATTGTGGCGATCTTATTAGGCGTTGATTTAGGTACCTCGGGTGTAAAGGTTCTGGCGATCAATGAACAGGGTAAAACACTTGCTTCAACCAATGTGACCTATCCCCTGATTCAGCCTCGTGCCGGCTGGTCAGAGCAAAACCCTGATGACTGGTGGAATGGAACGGTGGAAGCCATCCAGAGTATTCTCCAAGATCCGGCAGTACCCGCGGAATCGGTTGTTGCCCTCTCTCTCAGCGGACAAATGCACGGTTCTGTATTTCTGGATTCGGATAACCGGATCATTCGCCATCCGATTTTGTGGAATGATACAAGGACATTTAGAGAATGCCAGCTGATTACGGAAACGATTGGCGAAGAAAATTTGATCAGTCTTGTTGGGAATCCGGCCCTGGAGGGATTTACATTACCGAAAGTTTTGTGGTTACGTGAGAATGAACCGGAACATTTCGGAAAACTGTCAACTCTCATGTTACCTAAAGATTATATCGTTTATCTTTTAACTGGAAGACTGTGCACTGAATTTTCGGATGCGGCTGGCACGTTATTGCTTGATGTGAAAAACCGGATATGGTCAAAGGATGTCTGCGACAAACTGGATCTTGATGTTGGTATTTTGCCGGATCTGCTGGATTCAACAGCTGTTGTTGGCAGCTTAACGAGCGGGGCCTCTGAAAAAACAGGTTTACCGGTACACGTGAAAGTCGTCGCTGGAGGGGCTGATAATGCTTGCAGCGCTGTCGGTAACGGGATTGTTGAAGAAGGAATTATGCTGGCCAGTATCGGGACATCAGGTGTCGTACTAGCTCACACCGATTCGATGCATCATGACCCACAAGGGCGGATCCATAGTTTTAATCATTCCGTACCGGAAAGTTGGTACCTGATGGGTGTGATGTTATCTGCAGGTATGTCGATGAGCTGGCTTAAAAATGAACTGGTCGGCCGTGAATATGATTATATTAATGAACAAGCTTCCCATATTAAACCCGGATCGGAGGGTGTCATTTTCCTGCCATATCTCTTTGGTGAGAGGACACCTCATAGAGATCCCAAGGCACGAGGGGCTTATTTTGGTATATCAGGAATACACTCGCAAAAGCATTTAATACGTGCCGTATTTGAAGGGGTTGCTTTTGGATTGAAAGATTCTTTAGAATTGATCAAGGACTTAGGTGTTAAACCTTCGCAGATACGTCTTACAGGGGGAGGAGCAAAAAGTTTACTGTGGCGTCAGATACTTGCAGATGTATTTGCTGCCGAAGTTCGAACCATGCAGGCTGATGAAGGTCCTGCCTTTGGTGCCGCCCTTTTAGCGGGGGTCGGTGGTGGTGTATACGCCAATGCCGGAGAAGCAGTCAAAAACACCGTGGCCCTTGGTGATTCCTGTGAACCCAACTCAGACAACAGCAAACGGTATGAAGATATCTATCCTCTTTTTAAGTCATTGTATCAATCATTGAAAGAAGATTATCAAAAGGCTTTTGATATCTTTAACAAAGCATAGTGCCATTCGGCTATAAAAATGAAACCACGAATTACACGAATGAAGCACGAATTGACACGAATTATAAATTAATTTATTTTTCTTCGTGTAATTTGATTTAATTCGTGAAATTCGTGGTTAATAGCACTAATACGTAAAGTTTGATCTTAATAATAAAACTAATAGATATATGAAGAAATAAGATTGGAGGTATCATGAGTAAAACCTATTTCCCTGAGGTAAAAACCAAGATTGAATATGAAGGAAAAGATTCTAAAAATCCGCTTTCTTTCAAATACTATAATCCAGATCAAAAAGTTGGTAATAAAACATTGGCTGAACACTTAAGGTTTTCAATTGCCTACTGGCACACTTTTAAAGGATCTGGTCAGGATATGTTTGGTGGACCTGCTTATAACCGGCCATGGTTTGAAGCAACGAATCCCATGGCCCAGGCGAAAGAAACATTAGAAGCGGCCTTTGAATTTTTTCAGAAATTGGGTGTATCCTACTACTGTTTCCACGACCGCGATATCGCACCTGCCGGAACCACCTTTGCCGAATCCTGTAAAAATTTGGAAGAGATAGTCCAGTTGGCCAAACAATATCAAAATGACACAGGTGTGAAATTGCTTTGGGGTACAGCAAATTTGTTCGGGAATCCTGTCTATACCCATGGAGCGGCGACAAATCCGGATGCACATGTCTTTGCACTGGCAGCGGCTCAGGTAAAAAATGCAATTGATGCAACCTATGAGTTAGGTGGAGAAAACTACGTTTTTTGGGGTGGCCGTGAAGGATATGAAAGTCTCTTAAATACCGATATGAAACACGAACAGGAGCAAATGGCAAGATTCCTACATATGGCAGTAGACTATAAAAACAAAATTGGCTTTAAAGGTCAATTTTTAATTGAACCAAAACCAATGGAACCTACCAAGCATCAATATGATACCGATTCTGCAACGACTCTTTCGTTCTTACGTGAATATGATCTTCTCGATGATTTTAAACTGAATGTTGAATGCAACCATGGTACACTTGCCGGTCACACATTTGAACATGAACTGACCGTTGCCTCTGCAGCCGGAAGATTGGGCAGTGTTGATGCAAATCGAGGAGATTTGTTACTTGGCTGGGACACAGATCAGTTCCCAACTGATATATATAGTACAACTTTTGCGATGATGGTGATTCTTAAACAAAACGGGCTTGGAAGCGGAGGTTTGAACTTTGATGCGAAACCCCGTCGTGGATCCTTTGAAACGGTTGATCTGTTTCATGCTCATATAGGTGGTATGGACACCTTTGCCCGTGGTCTCTTGATTGCCAATAAGATAATAGAGGACGGTGTTTTTGATAAGTTCGTAACTGAACGTTATGGTAGTTATTCATCAGGTATCGGAAAGGATATCCTTGGTGGTTCCGTTACAATGGAGGATGCAGAAAAATGGATTCTGGAGAATGGCATGCCTTCACTTAAAAGTGGACGTCAGGAAATGCTGGAGAATATTTTAAATGATTATCTCACTGTATAATTCCTTAGAAAATATAAAAGACCTGCAGGGAAATATTAAAATTTACCACGGAAATACACGGAAAAACACGGAATAAGATTTATTAATTAAATTTAAATAATAAATTAATTAATTATTTTTATATTCGGTGTAATTCCGTGTTCTTCCGTGGTTAAATAATATTATAAAACAAAATGGAAAGATTCATATGAGAAAGATACTTCATTTTGCGATTAGCACGCTGATAGTTGTTCAGCTGATATCCTGTAAAACGAAATCTGCCGCACCCAAGAATGTTATTGTTCTAATTGCCGATGGCCTTGGTTATAATCAGGTCGATGCAGCCAGTCTTTATCAATATGGCCAGACCGGCATGCAAATTTATGAAAAATTTCCTGTGGTCTATGCCATGTCCCATTATCCCATTGATGGACATGGGTACGATCCAAAACTTGCCTGGTCAGATTTTGATTATATCAGAAAGAAAACAACAGATTCTGCAGCCTCAGCGACAGCAATGGCTACCGGTGTTAAAACAAAAAACGGTTTGATTGGTGTGAACGCAGATGGTGAAATGCTTGAAAATATCGTACAACGAGTTGATAAATTTGGCAAAGCCAGCGGGATCGTGAGCAGTGTCATTTTCAGCCATGCCACACCTGCTGCATTTAGTGTTCATAATAAGAGTAGGCGTAATTATGAAGAGATTGCGGAATCGATGATCGTCAGTAGTAATCTGGATGTTATCATGGGCTGTGGTCATCCAGCATATGATAATGATGGACAGGCGGTAACTGAAATGGATTATCGGTTTGTCGGTGGTGAAGATCTCTGGAAATCACTTTCAGAGGGTACCCTGGGTAATGATTCTGACGGTGATGGTGTTGAAGATCCCTGGATACTGATTCAGGATCAGACTGAATTCCAGAAATTGATGAGCGGTCCGACACCCGGTCGTGTCATTGGTGTACCAAAGGTTGCCAGTACGTTACAGCAATCTCGCGGTGGTGATGATAAAGCGGACGCCTTTTCAGTACCTTTTACCAAGAATGTTCCTACATTGGAAGAAATGACAATTGCTGCTCTCAATGTTCTGGATGAAGATCCTGATGGATTCTTCCTGATGGTTGAAGGTGGTGCGGTCGATTGGGCAGGACATGCCAATCAATCTGGCCGCGTGATTGAAGAGGAAATTGATCTCAATAGATCGATTGAAGCGGTTGTATCATGGATTGAAAAAGAATCCAGTTGGGATGAGACACTGGTCATTATTACCGGTGATCATGAAACAGGATACCTGACCGGTCCCGGTTCAAATCCCGATAATCCGAACCAGAACTTATCTGTAGATGAGATTTGGAAACCCCTGGTCAACAATGGTAAGGGCAACCAACCGGGTATGGAATGGCATACAGAAGGCCATACGAATCAATTAATCCCTTTTTATGCCAAGGGTATGGGTAGTGAGAGGTTTCATGAGAGAGTGAAAGGGAAAGATCCGGTACGGGGTAAATATATTGATAATGCAGACATCGGCCAGGTACTGCTTTCCTTCTTTCCGGTAAATTAGTAAATCACTCTTTACTTAACCGCAAAGGACGCAAAGAAAAATATTATATTTTAGAACTGAGTTTTGGACAATTTTTTGGCTTTAAAATCTATTCTTAAATTGGGGAAAGCTAAATGTCGATTATTGCAAAAAAATCATCCAAACCCAAAATTTAAAAACTTAAAATATTATTCTTTGCGTCCTTTGCGGTTAAAAAAAGTATTAGCTCGGAGATTTTATGGAACATCAAACCCAAATTCTGATCGTAATGATCATCTATCTAACCCTTTTGATTTCCTGGGGAATCTATCAGGGAAGAAAAGTAAAGACAGGCACTGATTTTTCCATCGCCGGTAGGAATTTGCCCGGATGGGCCGCCGCCTTATCCGAACGAGCAACCGGAGAATCTTCCTGGGCATTACTCGGTTTACCCGGATTTGCCTATGCATCCGGTCTAACCGGAATCTGGACAGCAGTTGGCTGTGTGGCCGGAATTGTTACAGCCTGGATGGCTATCGCCTGGCGACTGCGGGATGAATCGGAGAAATATGAAGTAAACACGTTTACGGATTATATCGCTAAAAAACACGATTCAATGGGACGCTGGATAAGAGTAATCGGCAGCCTGACGTTGGTATTTTTCTTCTTTTTTTATGTTGGTGCGCAATTCTTAGGTGGTGGAAAAACTCTGCACACCATGTTTCAACTGGATCCTAAAATTGGCATGTTCCTGACAGCACTCATTATTGTACCATATACAGTCTATGGGGGCTTCCGCAGTGTGGTTTATACCGATGTCATTCAGGCTATCGTTATGATTACTACCCTGGTCATAGGACCGCTTGTCGGGATCATCTTTATCGCGAGTGCACCTGATATATTTGCCAATTCGATTCCCGAGGCGCTAAATAAAGCAGGTACGGAATACAGTTCGCTGACCGGTATTACATCCGGCTTTGCTGCAGGTGTTGTCATTATGGGGGGATTCTCCTGGTTTTTTGGTTATCTGGGAGGGCAGCCTCAACTCAGCATGCGATTTATGGCAATTAAGGATCCACAACAGGCAAAAAAAGGACGTAATATCGGTATCGTCTGGACAGTCTTTGCCTATCTGGGTGCACTGGCCATCGGTTGGATCGGGATCGCCCTGTTTGGCCCGGGCGGACTGTCTGATCAGGAATATGTCATGCCAGCAGTTATGCTAGAAATATTTCCCCCGGCGATAGCCGCTGTTTTAATTACGGGAGCGATTGCAGCGATGATTTCCACAGCAGACTCACTGCTCATCTTATCTGCCACAGAACTCTCAGAAAACTTAATGAAATCCTCGGGCGAGGAAGAAAAGAAAAATACACTCAATCAGTCGCGGGTAGTCACAGCGATTCTGGCGGTTATTGCTCTGGGAATTGCCTATCTGTCGCCTTCAAATCTGATCTATACGCTTGTTGGTTATGTCTGGGCCGGAATTGGGGGGACGTTTTCGATTGTTATCCTTTTTTCATTATTTTGGAAAAGATATCACGGTAAAGCAGCACTGATTACAATTATCACAGGAATGGTATTTACCATCGTTTGGATTAGTTCCGGAATGGAAGAGCATATTACATCACGGTTTATGACCTTTATCGTCGCCGGATTCGCCGCCATTATCACAACATATCTAATTCCTGAGACACAAAAAGATTGAATTTACCACGGAAACACACGGATTTTTCACAGATTTTTTTGAATATTATATGATTTTTTATGTACTATTTTTATGTTTGTACTAATTTACCTGAATTATTTATCTCTCGCAGCGGCGCGGCGCTGTAATTATCTAATTTTTTTAACAGATTTTTGAATAATTATTTCTTTGCGAGATGAGATTACGGACTGACCGGATTAGATGGGTTTATAATTCATAATTATTATAAATTAGTTTTATTCCGTTTCTTTCCGTGTTACTCCGCGGTAAATAAAAAATCTTTACGTAACGAGAATAACACTTCTTAAGCAAAAATGGGAGGGAGAATTATGGAATCATCACCAACAGCAACACCGGCAGCCCCATCACTACAGGATGCTGCCAGCAAGATGGTAAAGGACATGCATTTTGTTGGTATATTTGCCATTATCTATGGGATTATTGCCTGTTTGACCATCGTCGGAATGATATTTGGTATTCCGTATATATTTGTTGGCATTCGTTTACGCGAAGCAGCTGATGGATTCTCTAAATATGTCGAAGGCAAGAATGAGGAAAATCTGATCACGGCATTTAACCGGCAGGGAAGATCATTCTTTATCATTAAAGTATTGATAATTGTCGGATTAGTCCTTTTGGCACTTTATATCATTGGCTTAATTTTGTTTTTTGTTTTTAATCCAGAGATTTTCTACTAGAATAGTTTAAAAAAGAAAAGGCGGGTCGACCCGCCTTTCTTTTTTAAACTTTTACCAACTGTTTTCCAATATTCTCACCCTTAAACAATCCCAAAAACGCCTCCGGCAATTTTTCGAATCCTTCAATGATATTTTCATCATATTTAATCTTTTTGTCTAAAACCCATTGTTTTAATTGATTGCGGGCCTCGGAAAACTGAGCAGCATAATCATAGACGATAAATCCCTGCATCCTTACTCTGCGCACTAAAAATTGTGGATACATCCTCGGTCCAATACTCAAGCGATTCAGATTGTAAAGTGCAATTTGGCCACAAAGTACGATTCGCGCGTGATTATTGAGCATGTAAAAAACAGCATCGGAAAGATCTCCACCGACATTATCAAAATATACATCTACCCGCTCAGGGCACAGTTTGCGCAGCGGTTTTCGTATATTAGGGGTGCTTTTATAATCAATCGCTTCATTAAACTGTAAGTTCTTTATCAGATAATGGCATTTTTCTTCGCCGCCGGCAATACCAATTGTTTTACATTCCTTTATTTTTGCAATTTGCCCGGCAACAGACCCAACCGCTCCGGCGGCTGCTGAAATGACAACCGTTTCTCCTGTTTTAGGCTCTCCGATATCCAATAATCCAAAATAAGCAGTGAGACCTGTCAGACCTAACACACTAAGATAAGCCGTAGGGGAAATCGTCTCTTCAAGTTGTATTTTTTCTACTTTTTTTTCATCGATCAGAGCGAATTGCTGCCATGGTAAGGTGCCAACAACAATATCACCGATTTCAAAGTTTAAAGATTCCGTGGCAATCACTTCCCCGATACCATCGCCACTTAAGGCAGAACCCACTTCAAACGGCGAAACATAGGATTCCACATTGTTCATCCGGTTTCGCATATAAGGATCGACTGAAAGATAGTGGGTCTTTATCAATAAGTGACCTGTTTCAACATCAGGAAGCCTTTCCTCAACGAGTTCGAAGTTCTCTGAACTCACTTCTCCGGACGGCCGGCTCTTAAGTATAAATTTCTTCGTTGATCTGCTCACAATCATTTTCCTTAGTTTTAGTTTTTCAAAATGTAGAGGTTTAAAAGGCTATATTCAAGGCAATCGTATTATTGTAATTAACCGCAAAGGACGCAAAGGGCTATTGAAACCGCAAAGAACGCAAAGAGAAAATAATTCATGTCATCCCGCAGGGATCTTTGCTTTTGTCGATACAAATATTACATTCAACTGCATAGATCCTTACAGGATGACATTATAGTTTTTTCTTTGCGTCCTTTGCGGTTAAAAAAAATGATCCCGAACAAGCTTTACTTTTGTTTATGGATTTGATAGGTTCATATCTTATACGTTGGAGAGGTCAATGATAACAAAACTTGAGATTGCCAGCAACTGGTTACCAAGATATACGGGTACAAAAATCGACGATTTTGGCGATTACATTCTGCTTACCAATTTCCAAAACTATGTCAAGAATTTTGCAGAGCAATTTAACTGTGATATTCAGGGTGAAGGCCGGCCAATGCAGACAGCGACAAATTGCCATGGACTCTCCATCATAAACTTTGGTATGGGATCGGCGAATGCAGCAACGATTATGGATCTGCTGGTGGCCCGTGAACCAAAAGGTGTATTGTTCCTTGGAAAATGTGGAGGATTAAAACAGACAACAGAAATTGGACATTTTATACTGCCCATTGCTGCCATAAGAGGAGAAGGGACCAGTAATGATTATATGCCGAAAATGGTACCTGCCTTACCATCCTTTAAACTTCATAAATTTGTTTCGAACAAAATGGTTGAATACCAACTGGAATATCGCACCGGTGTTATCTACACAACGAATCGCCGGGTTTGGGAATGGGATGATCGTTTTAAACAATATCTGGCAAAAATGTCGGCGATTGGCATCGATATGGAAACGGCAACGATATTTATCGTTGGCCATGCCAACGAAATTTCCAGAGGAGCACTGCTGCTGGTCTCAGATATGCCGCTTATACCGGAAGGAGTAAAAACCGAGGAAATGGATAAAAAGGTAACAGAAAAATATTCAGATCTCCATTTAAAACTCGGGGTGGATGCAATGACCGAAATTGAAGAGAAGGGAGAACAGATAAAGCATTTTAGTTATTAGTATTTAACCGCAAAGGACGCAAAGAATAGTTTGCGTCCTTTGCGGTTAAAAAAGTATGAATTATGACACAAAATAATAAACATAAAGAAAAAGACATCTTCTACATGAAACGCGCACTCCGTCTGGCCAAAAAGGGAGAAGGGTATGTCAGCCCAAATCCATTGGTCGGGGCTGTCATTGTGAAAAACGGGCAAATAATTGGAGAAGGTTACCATCAAAAATACGGAGAGGCCCATGCGGAAATCAATGCCATTGATTCTTCAATACAATCCGTAAAAAATGCCACCCTTTATTGCACATTGGAACCTTGCTGTCACACTGATAAACAAACTCCTCCCTGCGTCAATCGTATCATTGCAGAAGGCATTAAAAAGGTTGTCGTAGCAAGTCATGATCCTAATCCGAAGGTAAGTGGAAAAGGCTTTGAGATACTAAAAAAGGCTGGAATCGAGGTCGTTCAGGGAATATTGGTTGAAGAAAATGAGCTATTAAATAGGTTCTATATGAATTCTGTGATTAACCAACTCCCCTATGTGACACTTAAAATAGCGCAATCACTTGATGGTTATATATCTCACAAAAAAAACGAACAATATTGGTTAACAGGTGACACAGCGAAACACCTTGTCCATCAGTGGCGGTCCACCCACGATGTCGTACTTATAGGTTTGAATACCCTACGCGTCGATAATCCGGAATTAACAGTTCGATATGGGAAAAAAAGAAATCCTCTCAGAATTGTTCTTTGTGAATCCACAAAAGTCGATCCCGGCTTATTGATTTTTAAACAGGAACCGAAAGATAATACCTGGATAATTTCTACGAAGGAAAATCAGCGGAAACTATCGAAAAAATTAGGAAAAACCGGGTGTCAGGTTATTGGTTTAAAAACAAATTCAAATAATCAGCTTAAAATCCGAACTGTACTAAAATTTCTCGCAAAAAAGAAAATCACATCAGTATTGGTTGAAGGGGGACAGCAAATTTTTTCCCAGTTTATCGAACGCGGATTGTGGAATGAATTGAACATCATCATCGCCCCTAAAATTCTGAGCAGTGGAGTCAAAGGAATTGAAATTGAGTCACACAAAAAACTCCCTCCTTTACATCTCTATAAAACAAAAAAATTGGGTGAGGATATATTGCTTACCTATAAAAAAATAAGTCAGAAAATTTAAATCCGATAGTTAAACGTTGTAGGCATAGAAATATTTGAGGGTGTGCTGTGTAGGGACGTAGCATGCTACGTCCCTACACAGTTCGCCGTTTATTCCTCGCATTATGGTAACATTAGTAAATGTCGTCACGTTTTATAATTTTCGTATCATAGAGACGTGATGAATCGAGTCTATACTAATCCCATTAATTTTTAGGTGAATTCTATTGTTTAAATTAGTAATTTTCTCTAATGTTTACAGGAATCATTGAGGAAATAGGTCTGGTCCACAGTCTGTCACCGATTCCGGGTGGCAAAAAGATAACAATCAAGGCCGACAAAGTCTTAGATGATCTAAAGGTTGATCAGTCTGTCTGCGTGAATGGTGTATGTCTGACGGCAATCGCTGTATCAGGTAATTCATTTACAGTGGAAGCGGTGGGTGAAACACTCGAGAAAAGCACACTGATTGATATGAAAACGTCAACTGCAGTTAATCTCGAGCGGGCAATGAAGCTGGATGATCGACTGGGCGGGCATTTGGTTCAGGGTCATGTGAACGGTATCGGGATCATCTCAAAGCTAACCAGACGCGGAGATAATTGGTATATGGAAGTTGATCTTTCCGATGATTTACTACGCTATGTTATTCCCGAAGGTAGTATCGCCATCGACGGTATGAGCCTGACGGTTGCTCATCTATACAGGGGAAAGGTTGGTATTTCAGTTATACCCTATACATATAAAAATACTATATTGTCTCAGGCTAAAGTGGGACAAAAATGTAATATAGAAACTGATTTAATCGGTAAATATCTGGAAAAGTGGTTCAGGTTTTCATCCGAACAAAAAGAAAGTAAACCAATAACGGTTAGCTGGCTGAAGAACCAGGGATTTTAAAACAGAATCAAGTATGAGTAATTTTAATACAATCGAAGAAGCAATTGATGATTTTAAGGCAGGTAAAATGGTCATCGTTGTTGATGATGAGGATCGGGAAAATGAAGGCGATTTTATACTCTCATCACAAATGATAACTCCTGAAAAAATCAACTTTCTGGCCAAACACGCCCGCGGCATGATTTGTGTCTCGATTACGTCAAAAAGAGCAAAAGAACTCGATTTGGATTTGATGGTTGATAATAATACAGCGCTGCATAACACACCTTTTACTGTAACCGTCGACGCTAAAAAAGGCACGACGACAGGAATTTCTGCGTACGACCGGGCAGCAACAGTTCACACTATCATAGATCCACGTACGAAGCCGGATGATCTGGTGAGACCGGGCCATATCTTCCCGCTTATCGCCAAAGAAGGTGGTGTATTGAGAAGAGCAGGACATACGGAAGCAGCCGTTGATCTGGCAAAACTGGCCGGTTTGATGCCTTCTGGCGTCTTGTGTGAAATAATGAATGATGATGGCACGATGGCCCGTGTACCCGAATTAATCAATTTAGGAAAACAGCACCAAATTAAAATTATTTCGATCCAGTCCCTTATAGAGTACCGGAGAAAGCGAGAGAAACTTGTTCGCCGTCGGGAGGTGATCGATATGCCTACCAAATTTGGGGATTTCACGCTGTATTTGTATCAGAATGCCCTGAATGAAAAAGAACATCATATCGCCCTTGTGAAGGGAGATGTCCTTGATGAAAAACCGACTCTGGTTCGGGTTCATTCAGAATGCCTCACCGGTGATGTCTTTGGTTCTCAGCGTTGTGATTGTGGTGATCAGTTAGCGGCCGCTATGCGCCAGGTTGATCGCGAAGGACGCGGCGTTGTCCTGTATATGCGTCAGGAAGGACGGGGGATCGGTTTGGTTAACAAGATTTTTGCTTATGCGCTGCAGGAAAAGGGGAGAGATACCGTTGAAGCCAACAAGGAGCTGGGTTTCAAGGCGGATTTGAGGGATTATGGCATTGGTGCGCAAATTTTGAAAGACCTAGGACTGAAAAAAATTCGTTTAATGACCAATAATCCCAAAAAAGTGGTCGGGTTAGGGGGCTATGATCTGGAAATAGTGGATCGTGTTCCAATAGAAATTGATCCAACGGAACATAATGAGAAATACCTGAAAACAAAAAGAGATAAATTGGGACATTTAATTCTGAACGGGGATTAGCTATATAAGTAAAAAGGCAAAAGTAGAAAGGAAAAAAGAACTACGTCTAATTACTTTTTACTTTTACCTTTTTCCTTTTTACTTTATACGTTTAATCAGAGATTTTTTTAAAACATAGATGTCTGGTGAAGGAGAAAATGATGATTAAAAAAATAGAAGGCGTTCTGAATGCTAAAGATAAGAAATATGTACTGGTTGTCAGCAGATTCAATGAATTTATTTCAAATAAACTTGTAGATGGTGCGCTTGATTGTTTAATCAGACATGGTGCTGAGGAAAAAAATATTTCAATTGTCTGGGTTCCCGGATCATTCGAAATTCCCGTCACCGCTTCCAGATTAGCCAAATCTGATAAAAACCATGCGATTATATGTCTCGGCGCAGTCATAAGAGGTGATACGCCCCATTTTGAATATGTCGCAAACGAGGCGGCAAAAGGAATCGCCCAGGTATCAATTTCCAGCGGAAAACCAGTTATTTTTGGAATCATTACTGCCGATTCAATCGAACAGGCGATCGAACGAGCCGGTACAAAGGCTGGAAATAAGGGTTGGGACGCAGCACTAAGCGCAATCGAGATGTCAACACTTTTTCCGAAATTATAGATTCAAAACCGCAAGAATCGGGTGGTATTTCCTTCCTGTTTTTGTAATTTCTATCCAACTGAAACGAAAATAATTTCTCGCAGCGGTGCAACGACGCTACGATAAAAATATTATGTCTTGGATCTGAGGTTAGGCTCATGAGAAAAATATCCATTTTTAATATTATTTTTCTCTTGAATAGAAATAATAATATTTCTAATAATAAAATAGGTAAGCCTAAAATCTAAAATCCTAATATTTTTCTTTGCGTCCTTTGCGGTTAAAAACGCTGCGCCGCTGCGAGAAACAAAAATTATATGAAAAAGGAAATATTCAATGAAACAACAATTTTTACAGCAATCACTCGATTTTGAACGTATTGAAAAAGTCATTGAGTATATCGAAAACAATTTTCAGCAGCAACCCGAGCTAAAACCTCTTGCTGAGCATGTCGGTTTAAGTGAGTTCCATCTGCAGCGTCTTTTTAAAAGATGGGTTGGCATCAGTCCAAAAAGATTTTTACAGTATCTCACCAAAGAGTATGCAAAAATGTTACTCAGGCAATCAGAGAACGTTCTATCTGTGACCTATAATAGCGGGTTGTCAGGGCCGGGCCGATTGCACGATCTTTTTGTAAACTGTGAAGCGGTTACGCCGGGTGAGTATAAACTATTAGGTGAGGGATTAAATATATATTATGGCATTCACCAAACACCTTTTGGCAGATGTATGATAGCAAAAACGAATCGGGGTATTTGTGGGTTGTTTTTTTTAAACGATGATGATGAAAAGAACTATATCCAACGATTAAACCATGATTGGCCTCAGGCAACAATCGAAGAAAATCCTGAGAAAACAGTCTCATCCGTTGCTGAGATATTTAATTTAAATTCCTGGCAAAAGGATAAACCGATTTCCTTGTTTGTCCGGGGAACAAATTTTCAGATAAAGATCTGGGAAGCGCTTCTCAAAATACCGAGAGGGAATGTTGTCTCTTATGAAGAAATCGCAAATTTTGTCGGACAACCAAAAGCGGTTCGCGCTGTCGGGAGTGCGGTCGCCAGAAATCCCGTATCGTTTTTGATTCCCTGTCACCGTGTCATTCGAAAATATGGTGATTTCGGCAATTATCAGGGAGGAACCGCCCGTAAAAAGGCAATCCTCGCCTGGGAAATAAATCAATAAAATAAAAGCGAGTCGAAGACTCGCTTTTATTTTATGATGCTGACTTATCCCCTTTGATCGTTGACCATTTAAATGGCACATATACCGGACACCATCCAACCAAACTGGTGAGCAGGGGAATCAGTCCGATCCAACCCCAGGGTGTTTGTGGTCCAATAAAAACCAGTGAGATTAAAACCAAACCGACGATAAAACGCAGTGTCTTGTCAATTTTTCCCATATTTTTTTTCATGTTCTCTCCTTCTAATATAGGTGTGGTAGAATAAAATGATCCTCGATCCTGGATCCTCGATGCTTGATAATTATAGTTGATTAATTTATTTTACCTGATAAATTTCGAGAATCGAGAATCGAGAATCGAGGATCGAGCATCTTTTATTTCTCACAACTGGTTTAATATTTGCTCCATGAGTTGATGGGTTTGCAGGGCATTCTCTAAATTCGATATTGAATTTTTCTCTTCTCCACTGACCCAGCGACAAAAATGCTGTAACTCCGGTAAAAAACCCGCCTGATAGTGAGAAGAATTGACCACATCACCCGTGATGTAATTTGGATGCCAGTTTTCTTTGACCATTCTTTTTTTGCTGATCTTTTCCAGTGGTATAGATAAAAATGATTTTGAATTACTTCTGCTGCTATAATCAACCAGATTATCAACCATTATATTTTCTTTCTCGAAACTTGCCAGTACTCTCTCGTGACAATTGCTCCAGTCGAAGTTGGAAGACAGATATAAATTTCCTATGACATTGTCATTTGCGCTGAAAGCAATATTACAATTTATCTGTCCTTTTTTAATTTCTTTAACTAAAACCGATTCAATTTGTAGACCGGTTGTGAAATATCTTAATAGATCAATAAAATGAATACCGACTTCAAGAAGAAAAAATTCTGTATCTTCAGACAATGATCCCACCCCAAATTCGAGATGCAGGGAATGAAGAGCGCCGTAGGTCTTTTTATCAATCGTCTCTCTGATGAGTTGATAATTCGGGGCAAATCTCTTTTGAAATCCAACCATAACCGTCTTATTTTTGTCCAGCTTGATTAACTCCTCAATCTGATCAATCGAAGATCCAACCGGTTTTTCTACGAAGATTGGTACATTTATACCAATAGCACTGGTTATCAATTGTGGATGAATATCCGCATTGACTGCTGCTACTATCAGATCGAATTCTTGTCGGTCAAGCATTTTATCAACATTGTCATAGAAGAAAGTTGCTCCGTATTTTTTTCCATAAAATTCTGCATTTTCTTTATGTGCGGCACAGACACTTATCAGATCGACGGGAAGAAATGGCAGGTTGGGCAATAAATTTGCCCGGCAATGGCGGCCCGTACCGATCACTCCCAGTTTGAGAGATTTTTTTTGACCGGTAAGCACTTCACGTAAACCACCACTCTCGTATTGGCTGAGTTTCTTTCTGCCATATTGCGTAAGGTCACTCATTGACCGATCTCCTTGTAATACACCTTGTCATTCCCGTGATCACGCCACTTCGAAGATACTAATTTATTGGGAAAGGTGAATACGTCCTCTGGCGCAAAGCAGGAATCCAGAACGAAATTGATTCATAAATGCTTTTAATCTGCTCACTAGCCTCTATCTTCAGATAGGGGTAAAAGAATATATTAACCGGGCTTTAGCCCAAAACACTAAGGCAAAATAGATATTTTTTAGGCTAAAGCCAATAATAATTGAATTAACATAGCCAACATTTTTTAAAATGGCGCTTGGGCAGATTCTATAAAAACCCGCCCTAAACACCACCATTATGGGATTGCATATACTGACTGTAGGAAACTTTAGCATCATCGGTCCATTGATAATAGCCAAACATTTTGCTGATGATCGATTTTGGAAAGAAGGACTCAAAACTGCGGTAGATAGCCACATCATATTTTCGGTGAAAATTTATCCAGCACTTGTTGCAATTATATTGATGTTCCTGATGCAGACTTTGCGTTTCCGCAGAATTAAAAATTTCATCCAGAGAATTTTCATAGACATTGCCTATCATGGTAGCCAAATTCTGACAGATCGGCACATCACCGTTTGGCAGAATGACCAGACTGTCGAGAATACTGTGACAGGGCATCTGCAGTTTGCCGCTTTTCCATTCATTGTAAAGAATCAGAAAATCATAATTTTCTTTAAAGTCTTTTACAATCTCAGGAATGATATAACCATTTTGATTTTGATGTGCTTTTTCAGCTGTATCAAAAAAGGCAATGTTGTTATAAAGACCGACACGCAAATCGACATTATGCGTTTTACAAACTTCAGCAACATGTTGCAGGTCTTCCACGTCGCTATTATAAGGCGTCAGGGTAAACATGACAGAAATCGGTAATTCGCCTTTGAGTTCTTCAATGACAGAGATAACACGCGGATAGCCTTTTTTGCCGCGCATATATTTATAGGTTTCTTCTCTTCCATCTAAGGATATATAGAGTCTTTTTGGTGTGTACTTCCGCGAAGCTTCGATTGTAGTCTCAGGCTTTAGACAATTTGATAGAAGATCGTATTTGGGATGGTATTTCTGCAGCCATGCCATGATCTCATTCGCTTCCGGGTGAAGTAGAAATTCACCGCCCTCCAGTCCAATGGTCGTGTTCTTTGTCACGCATTTTGAATGCATGATCTCCACAATTTTATCTTTGGACATAAATTTAACCGGACGTTTTTTCCAGATGTAGCAGTGTTTGCACATGGAATCACACAGATCGGTAGCATAAAACATCAAGGTTGCTAACTTTTTGTGCGAGCGAAAAGTATTATTCCGTAGAAAAAGCAAACCTCTGTTTATATATTCAAATGGTATATACATAATTTCCTTTGCAATTTATAATATCAGTTCCGCTAGAGCAGAAATGCATTTACTACATAGACGAATTTTGATATTAAAATATTTCTGTTACGACAGTTTGATAAAAAAAGTCCACGAATTATACGAATTAATACGAATTGTGTAATTCAGGCCTAGAATCGTCAATAGGGGGTCTATAAATTGCCCTAATTTCCTACATTCTCCTAATTTAAACACGCATCGATCTGCTGTCAAGGACATGGATTCCATGATTTTAAGCAGATGATTTTGCTTCGCGGATGTGAGATGCTAAACGAAAAATTATCCTAACCTCACTTTAAAAACATGATTTTTTTCTTTGTGTTCTTCGTGTTTAAAAAATTTGTAGCGTTGCGTCGTCGCGCCGTCGCGAGAGTTGTAATCCGCTACTGAAATCATGGTCCCGACAGGTCGACAGGATGGAGACATGTTTGTCGGGAGCTGCTGCGAGAAACAAAAAAGAGGATGCGGCTAATACCGCCAACTTGTTAAATCTGCGTTCGCCGGCGCGGTTTCTTCGATCCGTTTCAGAATTTTTTCATTATACATTTGATGATAACGTAAGCGCGACAGGTGATTCGGTAAATTCTGATCTCCGTTCCAGCAATGTTCGGCCCGATCACCATAATCAACCTCCCCATCATAATGGGGATCGCTTGTACTCTCCAGAAATTCCTCAACCAGATAAACTGCATTGTTCAAATAATAATTATCCATATCGCCGCAGTAAATGTGAATTTTACCCTGCAGTTTTGGCCCAAGAGTTTCCCAATCACGTTTCAATATATAACCCAAATCATAGTTTTTACGCCAAAAATTTGCAACGTCTTGATCGATTTCGCCTGTCAATTTATCCCAAATTCGTTTCGGGTATCCATCCTCTCCAACCGGTGAATAAACCGCTTCCCAGATATCCCATTGCCGGCCGGAGCGGCTCTTTGTACCCAGCACCAGTTCTCTGTGGTTTAATTCCTCTAAGGTTGCCGACACTTCACCTAAATAATTACGTGCGCCGGGTCGCGGGGTTTTCTTAAATTTACTATCGACATAATAGGCATTTTGATGCTCATAAATATTTACCACTGTGTAAGCACGAAAATCAATCGGATCGGGACAAGCAGCAAAACATCCATTGTACTCGTCCGGATACATGACCTGAGCGGCAAGTGCTTCCCAGCCCCCGGTTGATCCACCGTATAAAAATCTTGACCAGCTTTCACCGATACAGCGAAATTTTTCTTCGATAAATGGGATCAGTTCATAGGTGATCGCATCGCCATATGGACCCAGATTTTCAGAATTCACGGCATATGAATCATCATAATAGGGATTGGCGTGCTGAATTTGAATGATCACCCATCGGGGAAAATCTGGACCGGTCCACTCTTTATAAAATTCGTAGTACTTTTGTTGTACAATGAGATTGTAGCCCTCTACATTAAAACGTTTACTATACTCCGGTTCTAAATTTGGATCTGGTGGTATTTCCCTGATATCAGAAAATGTATGGGGGAAGTGGCCATGATTAATGATAAGAGGATATTTCACATTCGGGTGTTCATCAAATCCTTCCGGGAGCAAAACGCAGGCGCCTAAATACATGGGACGTCCCCAAAACTCAGATAGCATTTTACTTTTCATTTTTATGTGCTTGACATATTTGGTATCCTTTGGTGGCTCGATGGGTGGAATTTTCTGATCGAGTACGATTTCAAAAACATTATTTTTTGTGGGATCAATCACTATTTTTTGTGGGGTACTGTACAAATTTCCCGGTGCCTTATTCCATTGCTGACCTTCCCCCCGGTCCATGGGCAATTTTACGGTATGCCCATCCGCACGATGGAAGGTTTCATAAATATGAAACAGACCCTGCACCCAGTATTGCCCGGCAGGAATATTCGACATACTTTGAATAGGATAACCAAACACGGTATGATCAAATTGAATCCATTCGCCAGCTTCCAAATTTTCAACATCGACGCCAAAAGCAAGTTGGGTTTCAGGTCCGTCGAGAATTTGAAATCTCGGTTCTTTTTGATCGTTGTCTGAGAGTAACAACAACAATCGGCCATCTTGAGGGTTGGAATAGTGACCTTCTCCAAAACAGATTTTAAATTTTAAATCACCGCCATTCTGAGCATATATAGGAGAGGTTTCTATCGTGAATATGATACAAATTAAAAGAAAAGACAATTGCATTTTTTTCATTATTACAATTCTCCACTAAATTTTATATAAATCGTGAGGCCATCTTTAGATTTATTTTAAATACTCAATTTATTTAATGCGACCTTTTATATCAACTCAGGTGAAAGGCGTTTTTCAGAATTTGAAGATGATGATTTTGCTACCGGTTAATCACTATTTCCCATTCCATTTTCAATACAATCCTACATTTTAATTCACCATGGATGAATTTTTATAAGAAACTAAAAAACCCGGCCTAAACCGGGTTTTTGTATTAATTGATTCTGAAATTTCATGATTCCATCAGGCCTACTTTAACATAACCATTTTCATGGAACTTACTGTACCCGCAGCCTGCAGCCGGGCGATATATATACCGGAACTTACTGATTGTTCAAAACGGTTTTTACCGTTCCATTCTACGCGGTACCTGCCCGGAGATTTTATTTCATCCAGCAAAGTGGCCACACTGCGACCAAGGATGTCGAATATCTCAATCTTTACATGGTCACGGTGCGGGATATTGTAAGTGATTGTTGTTGTGGGATTGAAGGGATTTGGGTAGATCGATGAAAGTTCAAACTGTTGTGGCAAAACTGAATTTACATCATCTGCGATTGAGTTGCTCAAATCATT
>Ga0209536_100003414_pt1 | contig 25521 bp, 20 predicted proteins | sample DeeMarSeWOR28_12_FD_187461 | JGI IMG/M metagenome (GOLD analysis project Ga0209536, IMG submission 187461) | Marine sediment microbial communities from White Oak River estuary, North Carolina - WOR-2-8_12 (SPAdes) (version 2) | ecosystem: Environmental > Aquatic > Marine > Intertidal zone >...
AAAGAAAACCAAAAGAAAACTCCGTGCTCTCTGTGTTCTCTGTGGTAAATATCGTAAAGTTCGCATATTATAGGACAAGGTTGCTATAATCGGGGCTATGGATATGACAACATTTTTGGTGGGGCTGATTGTTTTTCTAGCGGTTTTCACCCAGAGTCTCTCAGGATTTGGATCTGCACTGGTTGCGATGGCGTTGCTGCCCGGGTTTATCGGCATCCAGCTTGCTACGCCGCTAGTGGCGGTGATTGCGCTTGTTCTGGAGATCGTGCTGATTGTGCGTTTTCACCAATCCCTGGACGTGCGTGCTATCTGGCGCGTAGTGCTGGCTGCCCTGGTCGGAACGCCTCTGGGCGTTTACTTCTTATCACGCGTAGACGAGAAAATTTCTTTGACCATATTGGGCCTGGTTATTGCTGGATATGCAGTCTATGCTTTGCTGGGATTGAAGATGCCGCAACTTGAAAAACCGGTTTGGGCATATCTGGCTGGCCTGCTCGGCGGATTGTTGGGGGGCGCGTATAACACATCTGGCCCGCCAGTGATCCTCTATGCCGACTGTCGTCGCTGGCCGCCGGATGTTTTCAAGAGCAATCTGCAGGGATATTTTGTTGTCAGCAGCCTGGCGGTGATTGCCAGCCATGCACTGAACGGGAATATCACTCCCAGGGTCTGGCACTTATTTTGGTGGACAACGCCTTTCTTGTTGGTTGGATTGATTACCGGCCTGAGCCTGGACCGCTGGCTTAACCCCATTACGTTCAGGCGAATTGTATTGGCTTTGCTGGTTGTGATGGGAATCAGGTTGATGTTTTAAAGAAAATAATTGTCACTTTCAAAGTGACAATTATCTATATGCTCATGAGATGAACAATCCTAACTCTGACTAAATTTTGCTTCTAAAGCCTCGGTAGACGGCTCAACCATCATTGAACCATCAGGCAGAATTATGGTTGGCACGGATCGATTGCCGTTATTAAGTTCTTTTACAAACTGCTCAGCTTTTTTGTCTGTTTTGACATCCACTTCCAAAACATCGATCTTCTTGCGTTTGAAGAAAAACTTAGCGCGGCGGCAATCCGGGCACCACTCGGTGATGTACATCACAATTTGGCTCGGGCTTTTAGTATAGAGATCAGTTTGGTCAGGCATTTGCACTCCTGAGGCGAAGGGATGAGCGTATTATTACACTAAGCTGATTTGTAAGCTACTGACAAATTTCCAGATTTGGAACGACATTCAGCTAAAAATACTCACTAACCGCCTATATCATTGAGATATTCGCGGATGGCAAGCGCAGCACTGGCGCCTTCTCCCGCAGCGGAAGCAGCCTGTTTGGTCGAGCCGGTGCGCACGTCTCCGGCGGCGAATACGCCCTCCATGCTGGTTTGCATGTATTTAGTCTCGACAAAGCCCCACTTGTCCAGTTCGACTTTGTCTTTAAGTAAATCGCTGTTAGGCGTCAGGCCGATAAAGACGAATATGCCGTCATAGTCCCATTCTTTGATTTTGCCGGTTGCGCGGTCTTCCACGATGATAGCTTCCAGCTTATTCTTGCCTCGGAATTCCTTCACAGCATGATTGACGGTAACCTTCATGTTTTCCGTAAAGGCCACCTTTTCCCGCAAAATCTGGCTGGCTTTCACTTCCGGGGCGAACTCAACAATATCCACTTGCCTTGCAAAATTAGTCAGAAACAGGCCTTCTTCAAAACCGCTGTTCCCGCCGCCGATCACCAAAACCTTCTTGTCTTTGTAGAATGCCCCGTCACAAGTGGCACAAAAATGAACGTTCGTGCCGATCAGATCATCCTCACCGGGAATGCCTAAACGTCGGTAGCTAGCGCCAGTTGCCAGCAGCACAGCACTGCCGCCATACGATTCGCCATCACTGGTTTCCACGCATAAGTATTGACCCTCGCGGCTGATATTTTTAACTTCCTGCGCCTGTAAGATCTCGGCTCCAAATTTACGTGCCTGTCGCCCCAGGCGTTCTGCAAATTCCGCGCCGCCGATCCCTTCATCAAATCCAGGAAAATTATCAAGTGTTTGTGTAATACCTGCTTGCCCGCCCAGGCCAGCCTTTTCGATCACCAATGTTTTCTTACCTTCTCGGGCTAAATAAAATGCAGCGGTCAACCCGGCCGGGCCGCTGCCGATCACAATCACGTCATAGTACTTGTATTGCGCTTTAACGGTAAGGCCCAGCTTTTTAGCCAGATCTGCATTTGATGGCTCTACCAAGATCTCACCATCTGGAAAAACGATGGTTGGAATAATACGCATCCCGCTATTGATCTTCTCTACGAATGCTATCGCCTTTTTATCCTGCTCGATGTCTACATTGGAGTAAGTCACGCGTTGTTCACCAAAGAATTGCTTGGCGCGCTTGCAATCCGGGCACCACACTGTGCTGTAGACTACAATTTCTGAAGGCTTCAAATTATACAGGTCACTCATCCTCACTCCCTTGTCTTAATAATGCTATCTTTTTCAAAAATATTCTGGACTTCCAACCCCATTTTACGATACAACTCTGGCGGCACGCTGATGTCTGCCAGATAAAGACTTCCGACGAATGGTTGTGCGGATTCACCCATTAGCCCAACTTTTGGTAACGCCAACGTCATCGTCGCATCCGCCCGGACTGTGGGCCTGCCTGCTGTTCCAGAAGTCGTATCCAACCCTGAGGGCGCATCCAGCGCCAGGACAGGCTTCCCGGCTGCGTTGGCTTTCTCTATCCAAACAGCCAATTCTGGACGCGGATCACCCTGCAGGCCGTAGCCGATCAGCGCGTCGATGATGATGTCTGCTTGTGACAGGTCAAAATATGGCTCGTTGCGCAGCCCCATATTTTCTAGAATTCGCCACTGCTTCGTAGGGACATCTTTTAACTGCCCAGCCAGCCGAATGATATGCACATTTGCGCCGCGGTTGTGTAGGTGCCGGGCGGCGACCATCCCGCCCCCGCCGTTGTTCCCGCGTCCACACAGCACGCAGACCGATTGTCCGGAGAGCGAAGCGCCGAGTATCCGCCCCGTCAGTTCGGCCAGACTGCGACCGGCGTTTTCCATCATCTGGATCAACTCGATGCCAAAATCAACGATCATTGAACGGTCAACTTCAACCATTTGCTCGGTGGTCAGGGCTGGGATTTCCATAAAAATATGACGTTTGCAGGTAGTGATGTTCTTACTGCGCTGACATTTTCTTAAATTCCCATAATGTAATAAATATCAACCTGGATGGGTCATAGGGTTACATAACATTGGAGGTATGTAATGAATATAAAACTTATCGTTCCGCTCGTGTTGTTTGCCTTGTTTCTGACAGGTTGTGCAGCGAGTGTTCCACAGCCTACGGAAGAAAATACGCTTTCTACTTCAGTTCCCGAAACCGCTACCGCAACTGAAGAACCGACCAAAGAACCTGCCCCGACCCGCGATTTTGACAACAATCCGCCAGCAGGTGCGGAGCGCGAGTTCATTACCGACTTCTCTCAACATAGTGTATCTTACAGTGAAATCCGATCTGGCGGTCCGCCCAAAGATGGAATTCCAGCAGTTGATTTTCCTGAATTTGTCTCGGTTGAAGATGCCAGTAAATGGTTGTCAGACGTCGAACCGGTCATCTTTGTACAGGTGGGTGAAGAAGCGCGGGCTTACCCCATCCAAATCCTTATTTGGCATGAGATCGTAAATGACACGGTTGGCGACTTGCCGTTGACTGTCACCTTTTGTCCGCTGTGTAATACGGCAATTGTGTTTGAACGGGAAGTTGACGGGCAAATTCTTGACTTTGGCACGACCGGTCGTTTGCGCAATAGCAATCTAATCATGTATGACCGGCAGACTGAGAATTGGTGGCAGCAGGCTACAGGCGAAGCAATTGTTGGCGATATGCTCGGTACTAAGCTAACCCTTTTTCCAGCTTTTATCATTGCCTGGGTTGATTTTGCATCCGCTTTTCCAGATGGGAAGGTGCTCTCCAAAGAAACAGGCTTCGACCGTCCCTATGGCCGTAATCCTTATGGTGGTTATGACGATATAAATAATTCACCTTTTCTCTTCCGCGGAGATACGCCCGGTCAATTAGCTGCGATGGAGCGTGTTTTGGCTTTGGAGTTAAATGATGATACAGTTTCCTATTCTTATTCCATTTTGAGTGAGATGCATGTCATTTCTGATCAAGTCGGCGGGGAGGATGTGGTTGTTTTTTGGGCAGAGGGAACAGCATCTGCGTTGGATGCAACCAGGATTTCCGATGGCCGCGATGTAGGGTCGGCCAGTGCTTTCTCCCCGATCCTGAATGGTGAAAAACTGACCTTCTCCCTGCAGGAGGGAGCCCTGTTCAAAGATGAAAACACAGGCAGTGTGTGGAATATTCTGGGGCAGGCTATCAGCGGGCCTTTGAAGGGTGAAATCCTGACGCCATTAACGGCGGTCAACCATTTCTGGTTTGATTGGGTGGCCTTCAAGCCAGAAACGCGTGTTTATGAGGTAGCAAATTAGGAGTTGCGAAATTTTAACTTTGGTGCAGGAAAGAGTTAACTGTCATAAGCAGATATCTAAAAAACATATGGCGGGTTTCTTTTCCGCTTATCTTGATTCAACCTGGAGCATGGCGCAATGAGAACACGAGTGGCTTATTGCGCTATTAAATTCACCCAATAAGAACGGGGATTAGTACATTTTATAACCAGGATTTTTTGCAGGTTAATGTGCCTTACCCCAAAGCAAGTAAGGAAAAGGATGTGCTAGAATATATTTTATTTCAATTTGGGAAAAGGTTCGAGTTTCATGTTTCTGTAAATTTATTTCTGTGGCCGAGTCTCAATTAAATGGTAAGGAAGGTGTTTTTTGAATAATTCGTGGAAAACTTTCTTCCAATATTGGAAATGATGAGTAGAAGAATATGTCACTAGTTTCAAATAATGAGGGATGCAATGAGTAATCTGAAAAGATCGTTGTTTTGGGTTGCTTTCTATCTCGCGATCGTTTTTTTCTTAGGTCAACTTGACCGTGCCGACAGACCGGTTGTCAACCTTGCATCATATTTTTATATTCTTATATTTATTGTTGTACCTTGCATTATATTAATACCGTCTTTTTATCGTGCTCCCCAATTCATTTCCATGATTTTTTGGGCGAGTATTTATTTTGCACTTTCCCGTGTTCTTGATAGATCCTTATCTGCACCAGATAGTTTCGAAACGATTTTTGTAGAAGTTGTTCTATTAGAATTAGGTGTGTGGTTGTCGTATCAATTGGCAGTCGATCTGGCGCATTCTGAGTCATTAGTTGATACGATGGCTCAAAGCGCTTTTCCAAACCAGGCAACTGAATTAGAAACTGCATCAAGCTTGATTTCTAATGAGGTAACACGCAGTCGGCGTTATCATCGTCCGTTTTCAGTTCTCATTTTCCAAGTAGCACCAGAAAATAAAGATGCATATCAAGAACTATTTCGGAATTTTCAACGCGAATTGTTAAACCGATTTTCCTCTGCCCGAATGGGTCAACTGATTGGTGAACGGATTCGACAAACCGATATATTGTTGCGTGATAGGGTGGGGCGTTTTGTTGTTCTCTGCCCGGAAACAAACAAGGAAAACGCGTTATTACTTGGAGAACGAATAAATGATGCGCTAAAAGATGGTACGGGCTTGAAAATATCCTGGGGTTGTTCCTCGTTTCCAGATGAGGCACTCACGTTTGACGATATGGTTGCGCGAGCGCGCGAACAGACAAAATTATCCATTGGTAAATAATTTTGTTGTCTGCAAAGTTATCGTAGATACCCTTTTGGAATTAAATCAATTTTATAATAAAAATATACTTAATCAGTAACTTATTGTATACTTGTGCGTCTTGGTATTGCAAAGCTGGTTTTTGGTATGTGAATATGGATTTAGCGCTTCGTTTTGATGACAAATGGATAAGAAAATTTGACCCTCGTAGAAGAACTCTTACAGGGGGATCTTATTTGCGCGCCAAGAGAATATTTGATCTGGTTGTAGTTTTTTTAGCATCTCCTTTTTGGCTGCCTGTTTTTATTGTTATTGCGGTACTGATTAAAATAACATCACCTGGTGCGCCTGCGATCTTTGCACAACTTCGCACGGGCCGTGGAGGACGTAGGTTTCGAATGTACAAGTTTCGATCAATGGTTCCTGATGCAGAAAAATTGAAAGAAAAGTATGCACATTTAAATGAACTCCAGTGGCCAGATTTCAAAATTACTAACGATCCAAGAATTACATCTGTCGGACGAATACTTAGGAAAACAAGCCTAGATGAGTTACCTCAACTTCTCAATGTAATTCGCGGGGAGATGAGTTTGGTTGGGCCGCGACCAACTTCGTTTAGTGCTGAAACATATCAGCTTTGGCACACAGAACGCCTTGATGTTGTTCCAGGCTTGACTGGTTTATGGCAGATTATTGGCCGTGCCCAACTTGAATTTGATGATCGTTTGCGATTAGATATTGCTTATATTGAGCGGGCGAGTCTCTGGTTTGATATAAATATTTTGATTAGAACAGTTTTGGCGGTATTTCGCCAGAGAGGGGCTCATTAGTACTCATGTGCAGTGTGTAAATTTTTCTATGTGCGTATAATGGGCTGAGTCTAACAAATCTGTAAGGTTTGATAGAAAACACAGTGCTATTTCATTGAACTCTTCTAATTGGTAGAAGATTTGAAAGGGATTCTTTTATGGAGATAAAACTATATTTTCGAATGTTGAGGCGAGGTTGGTGGCTCATTGTTTTGGCTGCCTTAGTTGCATTATCAGCTTCCTTAGCTTTTTCTTATTTAGCTACTCCCCAATATCAAGCTGCTGCGAGGTTTATTGTCACTCCAGGTTCATTGCTGACTAGTGGAGGAGATGCAAGTGCAGTAGTGGACGGATTAGACACTTTGGATCGACCATCAATTGTAGCAACTTATGCTGAAGTAATGAGTAGTCGTCGTATATTAGCGGAAGCACTCGGGTACTTGCAGTTGCAAAATTTGGATATCACAAAATACGAAATTCAAGCTGTTGTACTCCCAGAATCGAGCGTTATGGAATTAACAGTGACTGGACCCGATGCTAGAATTGTAGCTGATTTGGCTAATGGTATTGGGTATCAATCAATATTGTTTGCTCGTGGGATCAATCGAGTTTACGAATTGGATTTTCTTGACCAAGCAATCCAACCAGAATATCCCGTTAGCCCGCAGCCATTGCGTGATGCAGGCTTGTCGCTGGTTCTAGGCGCTATGGTAGGTGTGGTTCTGGCAATACTTAGTGAACAGATTCGTGTTCCTCTAGAAGCTTACCGGCAGCGAATACGTCTAGACCCTCAAACAGAAGTGTTTAATAAGCGGCACTTTTCAAGATTATTGGACGAAGAACTTTCAAAGAATTTTGATGGTGTTCTCTGTGTTGGATTGGTTGAACTGAATGGTTTGCAAGATTACCTCGATACACTTCCTTCCGCGGGTTTGCAAAAAGTATTGCAGAAAGTGACTGATACGCTTCAGAAGGAGTTACGAGGAAATGATACGATTGGCAGATGGGATGACACTAGTTTTATTGTAATGTTGCCTGCAACTTCTGGCGGTGCCGCTAAAAGGATTTTTAATCGTATATATCAGGCGTTATTGTCGGCTGTTGATTTGCCACAATATGGTGTCGTCGTGAATCTTGATCCTCATCTAGGGGGGGCAGAATATAGTACAGGTATCTCCCATCAAGAGCTGTTAGAAAAAGCGGGAACAGCCTTGGAGCAAGCTCGTCGCGATGAATTGAATCCAGTTTATATCTGGGAGATGCGAAACCCATTTTGGTCGCAGGGCGAATAGGCCAGATAGTGTTCACTTCATATGAGTGATAAAACCCTGGCAATTAATCCCTATGAGAACTTCCCCCCGAGGCAGCTTGATAGGCTAACTATATTATTTATCCTTGCTACATTTACAATAGGAGGGGGAGTAGCTGTTGTAGTTGGACAATTTGGGTACTTTGCTCTTTTGGTTGTTCCTGGGGCTATTGTTGCGGTGGCGGCTATCAGGCAACCTGCCCTCGGTTTTGCAGGATTGCTTCTGCTGATATTTACTCAACTCAACCAAGTATTAGATCTATACCATGAAGGAATACCATCCCCGGCTCGGGCTTTAGTTGCCCTTTTAGTTGTTGTTATCTTGGTGCGAATCTTATTATATGGAGAGCGCCCTGCAGGTTGGATTCGTACCAGCTTTATTTTAGGGGTTTATATTTTATTCCTTTTAGTTTCTATGGTAAATGCTCAAGATTTCGAGGTTGCAAAGGATAGCTTTGTAAATATAACCCAAAATATTTTAATTGCGATAATTGTTATATATTTTATTAAGCACCCAGAATCTTTACAGCTTGCTCTCTGGACGTTAATTGCAGCTGGTATTTTTATGGGTACGATCAGTGTATTTCAGTATTTAACTGGGACTTTCGGAAACAACTATTGGGGCTTCGGTGGGTGGGAGTTACAACAGTCGGGCGGGATAAGTCGCCAACGCCTAACAGGCCCTTACTACAATCCTAATGCATATGCCCAAGTATTAGTAGTAATTATTCCATTGGCGGTTGATCGATTATGGCACGAACGTCGATTAATCTTGCGGTTAATTGCCGCCTGGGGGGCTTTGGTATGTATTTTAGCTGTGATTTTTACGTTTTCTCGGAATGGTTTTGTCAGTATGCTGTTCGCAATTGGCATTTTGTTCGTTTTGCGGCGACCGAACTTGCTTCCTTCTATACTGTCTGTTGCTTTGTTGGTCGGCGTGCTGCAATTCATACCCGCCACTTATTTAGATCGTATAAGCTCTTTGGTTCAAATATCTTCTGGGCAGGCTGGAATTGTTGCAGATGAATCATTCCGAGGGCGTTTAAGCGAAAATGTTGCTGCCATCCAAATGTTTCAAGATCACCCTGTATTTGGGGTGGGATTAAATAATTTCCAATTTGAATATCAGGATTATTCCCGCCGCATTGGGTTAGATCCTAGAAGGGAATTACGATCCCCGGCAAGTTTATACTTAGAGATTCTTTCTGAACAGGGCTTGTTTGGAGTAGCCATTTTTGGATATTTGATTTTTACTGTTTTTCGCAGATTGTTTTCAGCTCTTAGTTATTTTAAACGCAACAATTTTTCTGATCTTGAATATTTATCAACAGCTCTTGTAGCTAGTTTTGGTGGCTATATGTTTCTAGCAATATCAAAAAATAGCGCCTATTCAAACGTATATTGGTCGTTAGCGGCGATTGCTTTGTCGGTGGATCAAATTGTAAAAAACCTTAAAGAAAAAACTGAACAGGATACCGAAGATATCGTGGAGCAAAGTGAATGAGTGGTAAAGAGGGGCAACACTCAAACCTTAGCAGTGCGGCCATTCAAGGTACAGCTTGGAGATATGTTGCTTTTTTTAGTGGAAAGCTGATGGTCTTCGTCAGCACGGTAGTGTTAGCTCGGCTGCTGACAAAAGATGATTATGGGCTGGTAGGATATGCGGTAACCGCCATCTCTTTCTTGGATGTGATCAGCGACTTAGGTGTTGTGCCAGCTCTAATTTATTATCCTGAAAATAAGCGAACCTCAGGAACTGCTTTTTGGCTAAATCTTCTCATTAGTATTTTGTTTTTCGCACTAGCATGGGTATTGGCCCCTATAATGGCGGCTTATTTTCGAGACCCACGAGTCGAGGATGTTGTCCGTGTATTGGCCTTTAATTTTCCGTTTAAAGCGTTAGGTGATATCCACGAATCTGTTTTACTAAAGAAACTTACTTACTCACGGACATTCTTGCCCGATTTCTTGAAGGCTATGGCGAAGGGTGTAATATCTATTGGACTTGCTGCGGCTGGATTTGGTGCCTGGAGCTTGATTTGGGGGCAATTGGGTGGAACATTGGTTTCCTCACTTACTTTCTGGGTGGTTACGCCTTGGCGCCCTAAATTAATTTTTGATTTCAGCAAAGTTCGATTGTTGCTTGGGTATGGTGTTGGTTTTATTGGAGGAGATATTCTAAATATTTTTCTCCTCAATCTTGATTATCTCTTAGTCGGTCGTTATTTGGGTTCAGAAGATTTAGGTGTATATACACTTTCTTTTCGTTTGCCTGACCTACTGATCATGCAATTTGCGCGAATATTGAGTTGGGTGATTTTCCCTATTTATACACGTATGAAGGACGAACCGGGGGGGCTGGCGCGTGGATTTGCTGTCACAACGCGTTATGTTTCCTTATTAACCGTTCCTTTAGGGATTGGTTTGGCGCTAATTTCTCAACCGTTTACACTCGTTGTCTTTACCGAGAAGTGGGTTGAAGCCATTCCTGTTATCCGTGCACTTGCGCTGTACGCGATGTTTCTTTCGATCGCTCATAATATTAATAGTGCCTATCGTGCTAGTGGTCGTTTGAATGTAGTTACATGGATGGGTGTATTCCGGTTGGGGCTGCTGTTTCCTGCGCTATGGTGGGCAACGACTGTTGTTAGCTCAATTGTTGCTGTTGGTTGGGCACAAGCCGTTGTCGCTTGTACAAGCACAATAGTCAATTTGCTACTTGCTGCTCGTCTGCTCGGCTTACCGTTGAAGGAATTAATTGCAGCATTGCGACCAGCCATCTTAGCTGGAAGCGTTATGTTGATTGTAGTTCTATTTGTCTTGAATATTAGCCAATTGTCACCATCCTGGATGCAATTAACCTTTAGTATTATCTCCGGCGGAATTGCATACGTTGCCCTTTTGTGGTTCGTTCAACGCCAAACTGTCTTGGATGCTGTGCGAAAATTGCGTACTGCTGTTAGCGGAAATGGCTAAAATGGACGGAATAGTGATGTTGGTGAACGAATTTCCACCGCTTCCTGTCGGTGGAGCTGAAACGCAAGCAGAGCGATTAGCTACCTATCTCGTGCAGCGGCAGTGGCCGGTGTGGGTGATAACGCGTCACGCGAAGAACCTCCCTCGGCAGGAGCTTCGGCAGGGAGTTCGAATCATTCGTCCCTTTACTGCTGGTGCTGGGAAGTTGCGCACAGTCACCTTCTTTCTTTCTACAATTCCGGTGTTATGGCGTAAGCGAAATAGCTACAAAGTGTTACATGCCCACTTGGCGTTTGTTCCGGCCCTTGTCGGTGTTATTGTGGGGCGTCTCTTAAATCGGATTGTAATTATAAAGCTAGGGGGGAGCGGAGCATCTGGCGACATCCGCGTATCGTTGAGCACCGTTCGTGGTCGGATTCGCTTGGCAGCATTTCGCCGTTGGGCAGATGTTGTCATAGTTCTGTCTAATGTAATGCGGGAGGAGGCGCTTTCGGTAGGATTTAATGAATTACAAATTAGAAGCTTGCCCAATGGTGTTGATGCGCGAGCCTTTTACCCCGAGAAGCCAAAACCGGAAATTCAAAAAGAATTGGGGTTGTCAGATAAACGTGTTGTTCTTTTTGTAGGCCGGTTGACGCCTGTGAAGTCCTTGCCCACTATTCTGAATGCTATTGCTAACTCACTGCCGGTTTGTCCAAATTTACATTTAGTTTTAGTGGGGGAGGGGCCCGAACTAGCTGTATTGGAGAAACAGGCCATGGAGCTTGGAATCGAGGCGCATGTCACTTTTGCGGGGAAACAAACAAATGTAAAGCGTTATCTAAATGCTGCCGATATTTTTGTCCTGCCGTCAAAATCTGAAGGGATTTCAAACGCATTGCTGGAGGCTATGTCTGCAGGCCTAGCCTGCATGTCCACCTCGGTCGGAGGCGGGAATGAGGTATTGGATGGAGGCGAGTGCGGATTGCTTATTCCCCCAGAAGATGTGTCTGCCTGGACGAAGGCACTAATCGACCTGGCTACGAATCCTGAACGAAGGTTGCAATTGGGAGAAGCAGCGCGTAAAAGAATTCTTGGATATTATGATTTTTCAGTGGTTGGTTCTAAATATGAAGCACTATATATGGAACTACTTAATTACGATCACAAGCTAGAGAGGCAAGCCTAATGGCCTCTCCGCATATATTACATTTGGTTGATAGCCTCAATATTGGTGGTACCGAGGGCAAACTGGTTGATTTGATTTCCGGTCTGCTTCAATGCGGGTACAAGGTAAGCGTTGGATACTGTACCCCGGGTCCATGGGCCGAAAAACTGAAATTCATGGGTGTTTATGTTGTCAGGTTACCCCATAGAGGTCGGGTTGATCCTATGTTGTTTGTTCGTACAGTTCGCCTAATTCGAAATGATCCTCCGCAAATCGTTCACACACACTTATTAAAAAGCGACTTGCATGGTCGGCTGGCTGCACGCTTAGCGGGTGTGCCGGTCGTGATAGGCGGATTGCATAATTCAGATCCGTGGGCGCAGAATCGTTTGCTCGGTTTGATTTACGGTGCAACAGCGCGGTTTACGGACTGTTTGATTGCCGTTTCTGAAGAGGTACGGCAATATCATATTTTGCAAACAAAGGTCCGTTCGGAAAAAATTATTGCCATTGAAAATGGTGTAGATATTAATCGCTTTAGAGACCAAAATGAAAATGGCCAAAGGATGCGGACCGAATTAGATATTGATCCGGGAGCTATTGTTTTTGGAACAGTCGGTAGATTGAAGCCTCAAAAAGATCATGCTACATTCTTGCAGGCGGCCAGAGAAATTTTGAATCAAAATCCTTCTGCACGGTTTTTAGTTATTGGTGATGGCCCTTTACGCTCAGATTTGGAAGCGCAGGCACGCCAACTTGGATTATTCCCTGCAATAACCTTTACAGGAATGCGTACAGATATTTCTACTGTGTTACCGGCGCTCGATGTATTTGTATTACCCTCGCGCTGGGAAGGGCTTCCAAATGCAATGCTGGAAGCGATGGCAGCTTCGCGACCTGTAGTCGCAACTGATGTAGATGGTGTCCGGGGCGTTCTAACATCTGGTGAAAACGGATTGCTTGTTTCACCTAGAGATTCATCGGCCTTAGCAAAAGCATGCTTGCAACTCGCATCAGATACTCAGATGCGTCATCGTTTAGGTCGGGCTGGGTATGAGTATGTTGCACAGAACCATAGTTTGAGTGTGATGGTTGAGAGATATGTGGAATGCTATGCGGGATTGTTGCAAACGCATAGTCCCGAACATTTTGTAGAAAATAATTCTATGAAGAAGGCTGAAACTTCATGATGCCACCTCATCGAGTTTTATTGGTGACCAAATCCACTGCAGGTGTGGCGGAATATATTCGCTGGCTTGTCAATGGGATGAATCGGTCTAAATTTTCTTTTACAGTTGCGTGTCTTTCAGAAGGCAGCAGAGAGTTTGCTGCTGAATTGTCGCAGATATCAGGCGTGCAATCCTTTAACCTGGAAATGAATCGTTATCGAATTGACCCACTGTTAGATGCGAAAGTATTATTCCAGCTTGCAAAACATGTTCGCGAAAATGATTATGATTTAATCCATGCCCACGCTTCAAAACCCGGATATTTAGCTCGTGTTGCTGCAGTTGGAACTCGAATTCCAGTATTATATTCCCCACACGGTTTCTCATTCCATGAAGGCGTGAGTCGTTTCAAGGCTCAGGTTTTCGCTTTTTTGGAACGCCTGGCAGCGCCTCTCACACGGTTCATCATAACGGTGTCCAGCGGAGAGCGCGATCTGGCGCGTCGTTATCGAATTGGTTCCGATTCTCTCTTCGTTGTTATTCACACAGGGATTGACCCTCAACCTTTTCGGGTACCCATAAATGTTCCGCAGCAGAAAAAGAACTTGGAAATCCCGCTTGCCACACCGATAGTCGGTTCTGTTGGCCGCTTGAATAACCAGAAATCACCTCTTGATTTCATTCGTATGGCAGCCGTTGTCCATCAACATCAACCTGACGTAAATTTTATTTGGGTTGGAACTGGGCCTCTAGATGCCGATGCCCGGGCGATGACACAGGAAATGGGCTTGTCTCCAGTATTTCATTTCCTTGGTCAGAGACAAGATGTTCCAGCCTTGTTACACATTATGGACTGCTTGGTTTTGCCTTCTCGATGGGAGGGATTTCCTCTCGTGGTTTTGGAAGCCCTCGCCGCAGACGTGCCCGTAGTTGCTACCGATATTTCAGGAACCCGCGAGGCGATAGAACATGGGCAAAACGGTTGGCTTGCCCCTGTTGGAGATGCTGAAGCCATGGCTGAATTTGTTCTGGATATTTTGAAGAATCCAGAAAGAGCTTCTGCATTTCGCACTTCTGGTCGCAAGCGCATTGATGATGAGTTCACGTCAACTCGTATGATTTCATTGCTGGAGTCTATTTATTTAGATGCCTTGGCTTCAACAAACTAACTTTATTTATGCATATGAAAACTATCCTGATGAGCGCATCTGATTTTGAGATGATTAATGAAATGAAAGAAATCATTGCCCAAAAGTTAGAAGAATGGTTTGGACCGGGCGCAGTTTTTGATTCTGGTAATCCAGTGTTGCGTCAACATCCGAACTCCTTCATGGTTCGCTTCCGTATACAAACTCCTAAAGGGAACGAGGCTGTTTTGGTAAAGATTCCGAGTAAGCCTTACTTTAATAGTTTACATGATGCGATTGCTTCTGATACATCCAAGAAACGAGTTGATGAACAATACTCTGCGGCGATAGCTGTTTGGAATGCCATAAGTGAGGAAGACGATTTAACGTGTTTTGCAATTCCAGCTCCACTAAAAATTGAAAAATGGAATGCTCTGGTTATGCAAGAAATAAAAGGCAAAATGCTTAAATCTTTTCTCTTAAAGCCCTCTATTTTTTGGGGCTCTGTATCCGCTTGGGATAGCTTGGTGAAGAGTGTAATGCACTCTTCACGGTGGTTAAGAATTGTTCATTCTCGAGCTGGCAACATCATGGTTGAGCCGTTCCCAATAGAGGATGTGCAAGCTCTTATTGATGAAACTTTAGAAAAGCTTGATCAAGATTCTGATAGTCAAGTTGATGTACAGTTTTACCGAGGCGTATTACAAAAACAATTAGATGTGGTTTCCCAATCTCGTGTCCCGGTTAGCTTGTTGCATGATGATTATCATTATTCAAATATATTAATTACCCCTGAAGGCCGTGCGTGTGCCTTGGATTACGCCTTAACGAACCGCGGTCCGATCTATGTAGATATTTCAACAATATTGATAGATCCAGAAACACGATTGGCACAAATCATAAGTTTGAACAAGTTTTTATCTCAAGAAAAAATGGCGCAGTTGCGTCAGCTAATCTTGGATGATTATTTTCAAGGACAGCAGTATGATTCTCAAATTCTTAATCTTTTTTGTGCTATTGCCGTTCTTTATAAGTGGAGTGTAGACGAACAACGTTTTAGCAGCGATGGATATCAGAAGCTTTACTCTCCACTGATAAAGATAGTTATTCGTCGTCATTTTCAAAATGTATTTAAATCCTATTTAAATTAACAACGAAAGGAGATAATTATGGAAAAGCAAGTGTTCAAAATCTTATTTGTGGTTTTGTTTTGTGTGGGCGTTCTAAGTCCGGCTTCTGGGGTTGTGAGTGCTCAGGGAGATGTTTCCCGCCCGCTAGATATCTCGTATCAGACTGCTGGTGATTTAATTACGTTTGCACAACTTGAGCAGGAAGAAATCGCCATGACAGGCCCATATGATGGTTTTTCCATTTTGTTTGGTCTGCCTGCAGATTGGGAGCTAACAGAAGGCGCAGAAATTGAGTTATCTTTGAGGGTGTCCTTCAATAGTGCTCTAAACACCGCAGAAATTCCAGTAATTTCAGGTGGGCTGATGACAGTTCAATTTAACTCAGTAACTGTTGATATTTTATCGCTAACCCAAGTTGGTGATGGATCTTATCGGCTCTCGATTCCGGCAGCTGCTTTGAAATCGAAACGAGACGATGGTCGTATGGAATTAACCCTACTTTTGGATGCCGGATTCTCTTGTGATTACGATCAGCAAATGATTGTAATTGTTCATCCTACATCTTTTTTAAATTTGCCCCATCAAAGTGTTGTGCCTGACACCAACCTGGTAAATTTTCCAAGCCCAATTTATCAGGATTCTGTGTTTCTCGATTCTGCATTGGTTGTTATCCCTGATCAACCGTCGAGTGCAGAGTTGCAAGGCGTACTTACAGTGGCGGCAGGGTTGGGAAACATTACAAAAAACAATTTGATGTTGGATTTAGTAACTGCCAGTAAAGTAACATCTGAACAATTGTCAAGTAATCACCTTATTTTGATTGGCAAAGCAGAAACACTTCCATTACACAGTGAATTACAACTTCCGTTGCCGGTAGGTAATGCCGGTTTTCAAATGATTGATGGAAACCAAGATGATGGTGTAATTGAAATGGTAAATTCTACCTGGAGTACATCTCATGTTGTTCTCGTAATATCTGGTAATACTGATGTGGGTGTAGTAAAAGCTGCTCAGGCGCTTAGTACGGGTGTCTTGCGTCCAAACCGTTATCCAAACATGGCTATTATTGACGCTGTTCAGTCACGGCCCCTACCGTCTTCTCAGCCCGTGGATCAATCGTTAGCTGATTTAGGTTACGAAACTGAATTGATCGTGGGGAGAGGTTTAAGCGTGCTTGCCTATGACTTTTATGTTCCGCCTGGTTGGACAGTAGCGAGTGATGCGTACTTTGACCTGGTTTTTACGCATTCGGCATTACTGAATTTTGATCGCTCTGGCTTGGTGGTTTCTTTAAATGGCTCGCCGATAGGAAGTGCTCGATTAACCGATGTAACAGCTTCCAGCGCTAAAAATCAAGTTGCGATAGATTTGCCTGCATCAGAAGTTGTTCCCGGCATTAATACGCTTGAGATCGAAGCAGATTTGTTACCAGTTGATAATTGTTCAACACCAAACCTGCAAGGTTTGTGGGCTACTGTTTGGGCGGATTCGATTTTACACTTACCTTTGTTGCTAACACCCATTGATCCCACGTCAACGTTTGACCTTTCGGCTTTCCCTGCGCCATTTGCATTTGACCCATCTTTAAATGACACAGCATTTGTTCTCCCACAGAACGATCTTGATGCGTGGAATGCTGCTGTTCGGATCGCTCAATACTTGGGCGATCAAGGGAATGTGCCTGTAGTAACTCTTAAATCTTTTTATGATCAACTACCTGAGGGTGAGCGTGCTAACTATAATTTGATGGTGGTGGGCCGCGCAACTCAGATGCCCATTGTGGGTGAGTTGAACGATGGCCTGCCAGCTCCCTTTATCGAGAATTCGGATATTGCGCAAGAGGATAGTATGCAAGTTATCTTCCGATTTCCCCCAGATACGCCCTTGGGATATCTTCAGTTGCTTAATTCGCCCTGGAATAATGAGCGTGTAATCATAGCAGCCCTAGGAAGTACTACGCAGGGAGTAAAATGGTCCGGATCAGCTCTGATTGATTCCCCAATGCGTTCTCAAATAGCTGGAAATTTTGCTGTAATAAATGATCAGCAGGTGATTACTACTGACACTAGATTGCCAAGCCTGATTCAGCAACCACCTGCAGGCGTAGATGCACCTGGAGTACCTGCTCCGAGCACACAAGCTCAACAACAATCTCAATCTTCATATGAAAGGCCTGGTTGGATATTGGTTGCTTTAGGTTTATCGGCGGGGTTGGCGGTCGTGGTTTTGCTAGTCGTAATTTTTTCCAGTTGGTCTCGCAATCGTGCCAAGCGCCCAAAGGATAGCGATCAGTAAAATCCCTCCCACCAAGTTTGGGTTGACTGGACCTCGCGAAGTTCAGTCAACCCTTTTTACTTAATACTCTGTATCTCTGATGTGTGCGTCTCCGGGTTAACCATTACTGTTCCATTTGTGAAGTCGCGTCGCCAGGCATCCCCGTCTTTGTAACGCGGACCAAGAGGGGAGCCAAGTGAAACGTTATAATTTTCATATACCCACACCTCCCTGTACTTGCTGCTATTTGCGTACCTGAATATGGCTCGTCCTTGATTGACCAGCAGGTATGAAGCAAAGGCAAACTCTTGAAGTTCAAGGTCATCTTTTGTTCCCTGGGATACCAGGATAATATCTTTTCCCATCTCCTGAGTTCTTTCAGCTAAAATCATATGTTTTTCCCATGTATCAGGAGAACGAAAACGATCTGGCCAATCTATTGCCCAGCCCTCATGCATAACGCCATCCAGGTGAGTAATATATTTTGTCCAATCAGCATCATCCTTGCGCGCAACCAGATTTGCGAATAATAGTTTCCTGTTTGGTTGAAAATACCCGGTGTGCAGGTATTCGAGGAAGCCTTGCACTGCTACCTGATACGCTGCTTCGCTTGGATATCGAGCAGGAAGTCGTTCGTCATCTTCGAAGAAGGCGAAAGTAACTTCCACATTATCCAAGAAAACGCCATCCCAATTATGATCAGTCATGTTTTGCCTGACTCGCTCTATGAAAAATTCGCGCCACCCTGTAATTCCAATATCCATAAGATACCATTCGTAGTCATCCTCAGTAACAAGCATCCGTTCGCCATTTGTATCTAATAGAAACCAATCTGGATGTTCCTGGCTGATCCAACAGAAATCTCCGGGCTGATCAGCAACCTGATTCTCTTGTGGCCATTCATCACAAGATCCAGGATCATGAATCGCTTCAAAATCCAGGTACTGAAGGATCGGTCTTCGCGCTCCAAGGGATAACATTTGATCTCGTGATTTTTCGTCCCCTTTTATTAGAATGAAGAAATTATACCAATTTAAGATTTGCAACATATCTTCGTCTGTGCGCGGCTTATTGTAATACCACGCGAGCCGAACTTCGAATGGTGATGTTTCCGGGAATGGTGTATTTATATCGGAACCCTGCACCTCGGTTGGGGTAGGCGGTTGTTGTGAATCACTTGGATTTGGTGGTAGTGCTGTTGAAGAGGGTGTGCAACTTCCAAGGATGAAAACACAAAAAAATGATAGTGTAGTAAGCATGCGAAATTTTGATTTAAAGATCATGGTCCGTCCAATCAACTTACCGTTTCGAATTTATTCTTTTGAATTGTGATTTTGGGCTTAGTTTCGTTTAAAGAATGGTTTTAGTGAATTTAGCCATATATAGGCTATAAGTGTTTCAAGTTTTTGCACTCGAAATACGCGAAGGTCAATAAAATCTCGTGCAAGCGGTTGCCAGTCAGCCTTATAATCGTGAGTTCCACGTAAAAAGTCTACTTCTCGGATTTGTTGTTCAAACCATTCTTTTATTGAAAACATCATTAGGATCTTACCTGTTCCCAGAGCCTCATATTTAGCATCGTAGCCACCCCGCCAATCTTGATACCTGTTGTTAAATATATACCCATATTGGAAGGCAACGGGCTCATCATCGACATAAAGCATTTCAATATGTATCCAATCGTTCTTGTTCATTAAGTTATACAACGATTGGTGAAAAGCTCTATTCTCTTTCGATTTGTAAAGATTCGGATAACTTCCTCTCTCGTTGATATAGAAGAGTGTCAGAAAATGATCCCATTTAAGATTTTGCCCGGAATATTTTTTATGAGTTACAGTTCCTTGTTCTTCAGCACGTCTCAAGCGTCTTTTAAGGTTACGTCGAAGGTTTTTTGAAAGTTTTTTAAAATATGTGTCCCAATCTCCATCAATGGGAACATAGTAATGCTCGTCATCTTTCTGGGTTGTCCGATATCCTCCAGCTTTGAGAAACATCTCAGGTAGAGCATCTGCCTCGTAAGCATTTTTTGGCAGGGCTTTCATTTCAAAAATATCCCACTTGTTCTTGTGCTGCATGATATATTGATGGATGGAAGAAGTAACGAGTTCATTCTTCGTTGCAATGATTCCACTCACATCACATTGCGGAGTTCCAATACTGAGCAATACACGTAACTTAAGGAATAGTTTTTGATGTGTAGAGAGCATAAGAGGGGCAATGCCTATCAAAACCCCGTTTTCTCTTACGGTAAGCAGCCACAACTCATAATTATCACCAAATGCTTTCCACCACGCGAATAACCATTCCCAAGTTAGAAAGACATCTTCAATTCCGCTCTGTGATAAAAGTTGACTCCAATTTTCTTGCAGAGCCTCGAATTCCTTAGCGCTTTCTAAACGTTTGACCTCTATCGTATTTTCCATTGTCACCTGAACTTATAAATTTATGATCGCTTGAAGAGATATTTGACAAATGCAGAGAGCATTTGCATTTAGACTTTTTATATATTATCAGACCATGATAAAAACTCTAGGAGCGCTTTAGTACTGGTTTTACTTTCCTGAGCCAGAGATAAGCAATGGCAGCCATAATGCTCTGATGATTGAAAATACGCAATTCCTGGAAATGACGAGATTGGGGGTTCCACTCTGTTTTGTATTCATGCGCCCCACGCATATAGTCTATTGCAGAGCAGTCGTGTTTGAAGCAATGTTCAGTAACTTTTAGCGATAACAGCTTTCCAATCGATATTTTGGGGTCGACGCGCGTGTCGAAACCAGCGCGCCAGTCTTCAAAAGAATTGTTATAAAGGAAACCATACTCATAAGCAACTTGATCATTATCAATGCCAAGGAAGTAAGCATTCATCCACTGTGAAGCACACCCGAGCAATTCTTTTAGAAAATCTTGTTCTAATTTCGAATTATAAAGACGAGAGTAATGCGCATGTTGATTAATGTTGATAACCGACTCAAAATGTTCCCATGCTAGTTGATTGCCAGCATAATGTTTTATCTTCACCTCCCCTAGTTTGTTCGCATTCCTTTCGGCTCTTCTCAAATTCTTTTTAAATTTTCTGGACAACCCCTGATAATACTCGTCCCAAGTTGTTTCGATGGGTAAATAGTAGTGTTCTCGATCTTTTTCTACTATGGAAAAACCGGGCTGGTCGAAGGCTGTTTTTAGAGACTCAATTTCCGGGCCTGCGATAGGGAATTCAGTTAATTCTAAAATGTCCCATTTTTTCTTTTGATTCAGAATATTGGCGATTAAATCCTCAAGGATTTGCATATCCTGGTTTTGGATAATGAATCCCCCAACGTCATTCATCGGTGTGCCAAGTGTACAAAGGATTTTTGAGCCAAGTCCTAATTTTCCTCTTCTTTCAAGCATCAAGGGCGCAATGCCAACCAATTGATTCGACTTCCAGGCGGTAACCAACCAGAGCTGTTTACCTTTGTTGAAAACCTTCCACCAGGAAAACAACCATTCCCATGTCAGGAATGCATCATTGATATGATTTTGTTTGAGCAAAGCATTCCAAGGCCCTTTCAATGTTTTGAATTCAGATATATCTGTGATGTGGCGAATCTGAATATCGTTGCCCATGCTGTAAACTACTCCCACTGGTCGAATTATTATTCAGGGGTTCCTTTCCAAAATTGCGTTATTTTGGACATAGAACGAACCACAGTATAGATTCTAATAAACCATCTTCTAATTCGCAAATCTATCCATTACTCTGACTAGCACCTCCCTCATTGATGCTAAAGAAGAATCTGCTGGAATTCGCTCCAGATGATACTAAAAAGATAGGCGCCCCCGGCGGGATTCGAACCCACAACCTACTGATTCGAAGTCAGGCACTCTATCCATTGAGCTACGGGGGCGTGATGCCAATTATACCGCTGATGGGCTGTTTTTAGGGTTTTTATCTATATATGGGGGTCAAATTTTCTAAATTCGGATTGCCCTGAAACCTTCTGGTGCAACGTGGTGTAACCCGGTGCAACCGTTTCAAGCTCAATGGAGGTGATGACCTCATCCATAGTCTGTGCAACTTGCTTTTGCATGCTTGGGATCAGGTGTCCGTAGATATCAAGCGTTATGCTCGGCTTGGCATGCCCGAGACGCTTTGAGACGATCAAGACCGGGATACCATGATTGAGCATGAGGGAAGCGGCTGTGTGTCTCAGATCGTGAAAGTGGATAGCTGGCAAGCCAGCTACATGGAGTACTTTTTTAAATTTCTGAGGAAGTTTCTTTGGGGATACATAGAGAATCGACAGTTAGAGCAGTCTGACACGCTGTCCAAAGAAAAGTGAAAGAAAAAGGGGAAAAGCAACGCTGCAAATATTTTTTGAATTAAACGAGCAGCTCGCTCCAAAGAATTTACTTCAGTTCTACAATTCTTTCCGCTCTCAAAACAGGTTCACCATGATCGGCGTTTAGCTCCATCACACCAGTCAACAGCATGGGTGCATTTGAAGCGATGATGCTGCGTGCCTGTCGATAAACTTCAGGGAAAATGATAGCATCCAAAACCCCATCAATATCTTCGAATGTCAGAAATAACATCGTCTCTCCCCCGGCAGTCCGGCTGCGGCGCGAAGTCTGGCGTATCCCTGCAATTGTGACAGACTGGCCAATCCGCTCTACTGCTTCGGCAGTCGTGATGGCGCCTGACTTTGCGATCTGATCTGCCACGAGTTCCAGGGGATGCGCTTCCAGGCTTGCCCCCAGCAGCTCCAACTGCGCCGTCATCTTCTGCTCCAGGTTCCAATCTTCCTCCACCACTGCATCCAAAGAAAACAGACTCATCTGTCCAGCCATCCAACCGCTCTGCAGGCGTTTCAAGATGGCAGGAATGGTTCCCAGCCCATCCAAAGCTCCAACGCGCGCCAGGTATTCTGCTTCCTGTGGGCGCGGGTCGACGCGGCTCAGGAAGTCTTCCAGGGAATGATACGGGCGCAGGCGGATGACCTTCTCGATGGTGCGCCGGGTCAGATGCTTGATCTGATCAAGCCCCATGAAGAGCGCCTTCTCCCCCGCTACTATCCCAGCCGCGAAATTGCGCCGGGAATGATTGACGTGTGGCGGGCGGACGGTAAGCCCCAGCCGGCGCGCTTCGCTCAGGTAGACGCGCTGGCTGTAGTAGCCTCCCCAATTGGCCAGCACGGCTGCCATGAACTCGGCGGGGAAGTAGGTTTTGCACCAGGCCGAACGCCAGGCAACTTGAGCGTAGGATGCGGCGTGCGCTTTGGGAAAGCCGTATCCGGCAAAAGCGGCCATCATTTCCCAGACTCTCTCGCCAGTTTCCACTGGCACACCGCTTCTTGTCTGCGATTCTGAGACGAATTTCCTTTGCAGTTCCTGCATACGTTTGCCGGGATCAAAGTGGCTCATGGCCCGTCTGAGCAGATCTGCTTCTGCTAAGCTAAAGCCTGCCAGTTCATGTGCGATGCGCAGCACCTGTTCCTGGTACAGGATCACTCCAAAGGTCTCATCCAATAGGGGAGCCAGGGCGGGATGCAAATGCTGAACCGCTTCCTCGCCTTTGAAGCGGCGCACAAAGGCATCCTTCAACCCACCCGTGAGCGGGCCGGGACGGTACAGGGCCAGAGCCGCCATAATGTCATCTTCGTTTCTGGCGTGAATCTCGCGCAATGTAGCCCGCATCCCCGGGCTTTCGATCTGGAAGCAGCCGATGGTCTTTCCATTCTCGACCAGGTCGGCGGTCTGGGTGTCATCTGAAGGGGTGGAGTCCAAGACAGCCAGTGGAGTTGGAATTAGATCAGACTTGCTTTCCTGTATAAATTCGGCCACATCGCCCAAAACGGTCAGGCCACGGATGCCCAGCAGGTCGATCTTGACCAGTCCAAAGGCTTCAACCGACTCCAGATCTAATTGCGTGATGACGACGCCCTTACTCCCCGAGCGCATGACCGGCACCAGGTCGGTCACCGGGCCAGGTGCTACCACCAAACCACCCGGATGAACTGAAAGATGGCGGGGCAGCTTGAGTATTGCCTCAGCATCGTCAAAGATCTGTTGGTGTTTTTCGGATGAGTAGGCCTCGCGCAGTTCTGCAAAAGGTGAAACAGGCTTTCCATTCTCGTCTCTTTCCAATCTACGTGCCCAGAAAGAATGCGGCAGTTTTTCAACCAGCTCACGGACTTGTTTTGGTTCCAATCCGTACGCCTTGGCCACATCTCCCAGTGCCGAGCGTGGGCGGAAGCGGTTGATTGTCCCCACCATTGCTACATGATCTGCTCCGTATTTGTCGAAGACGTGTTGGATGACACTGTCCCGCCTGCGCGAGCATAGGTCGGTGTCGATGTCTGGCGGAGTCTGGCGAGCCGGGTTGAGGAAACGTTCGAAGTATAGATTCAGGCGCAGTGGATCCGGGCTGGTAATGCCCAGACAATGTGCTACCAGGGATGAAGCTGCCGAGCCGCGCGATGAATAGGGCACGCCGGTCTGCCGCGCGTAGTTCAGCACATCTTCCACGATCAGGAAGATGGGTTCGTAGCCCATGCGAGCGATGGTTTCCAATTCGTGGTCCAGACGAGTTTTGATTTCTGGTGTGATCTTCCCGTACAGATGCCTTGCCCCGGCTTCGGCCTTTTGCCGCAAATATTGTGTTTGCGTGATGCCGTCTGGTAGGGGCACAATGGGCATATTCGGTACACCCAGTGGCAGTTCAGACTGGCAGCGTTCGGCGATCTCCAGCGTTCTTTCCAATGCTGACTGAAACCCTGAAAACCGTCTCAGCATCTCCGCTTCGCTGGTGAAGTATGCTCCATCTAGAGAAACTTCACCGGGTGGAAGCTGGTCTATCGTCTGGTTGAGCCGGATGGCAGTTAGAGTGCGCTGCATGTTTGCCTGATCTGGTGTCAGGTAATAGACGGGATGGGTAACCACCATTGAAATGTTCATCCTGCGAGCCAAACTTGAAAGCGGTAGACCTTTGGATGGATCTTGTAGGGTCAGATAGAGTCGATCTCCAAAAACATCTTTAATCTGAGCCAGGCGCTGGCCGGTGTTATCCCCTTGTGTATCACTGAGGGCAATCAGATCGTTGGAATAGGTTTCAAGAACTTCCGAAGAACACGGTGCTTCGGGATCATTCTGAAGTGCCAGGGTGCTGCTCAACCGGCACAGGTTAGACCAGCCTTCCGGGCTCATAGCTAGCAGCGCTAATTTGCCATTCTCCAGATCGATCTCCAATCCCAGGATCGGCTGGATGCCTGCATCTTTGCAGGCATGCACGAACTCCACAGCACCGGTGAGCAGGCGGTGGTCTGTGAGTCCGAGAGCTGACATGCCCTGCGCCTGTGCGGCTTGAACCAGTTCAGCAGGGCTGAGCAAGCCTTCTTGCAGGGAATAGGAAGAATGTGTGGTCAGGTGAATGAACATTCACGCTAATTGTAAGTGGTTTGGTAGATTTGTGGTCGGTATTAGATAAGTGAAATTGTAAATAAATACACTACTGCGTGTAGCAAAGATGTTGCTTTGTCCTCAACACCCTTTTTCAAATACGCTCTAACGTTTGCGCAGTGGGCGAAAATGAAAAAAGACACCCATTCGCAAAGTTCTATATTGACTTTAAATCTAGTTTGATTGAAATGAACTTACCAGTACAAATTCATCCCTAAATTTACTAAAGGTGGTATCAGGTCAACCCGAAAGACCTGCTCAATCGTACTTCTTAGAAGCCGCGGATATCTGGTCAGTGGTTCCAATAAAGATAACCTCCAAACGAATAGACTCATAACCCGGAGGCCAGTGGTTTGAGTCTACCCTCGCTACTCACAAAGGCACCTGATGGGTGT
>Ga0209536_100003415_pt1 | contig 25520 bp, 26 predicted proteins | sample DeeMarSeWOR28_12_FD_187461 | JGI IMG/M metagenome (GOLD analysis project Ga0209536, IMG submission 187461) | Marine sediment microbial communities from White Oak River estuary, North Carolina - WOR-2-8_12 (SPAdes) (version 2) | ecosystem: Environmental > Aquatic > Marine > Intertidal zone >...
TTATGGATAGAATTTATGGGAACCGCGCTTGCCGGCAAGCCGCAAAAGCAGCTGAAGAGGCCCAAGGGTCTGGTTACGGTAAAAATCAGTGCTGAAACCGGCGAACTCGCGACCGACCAGGACAAGGATGCTATTTTTGAGATCTTCAGAGCCGAGAATGCACCGGGTGTTGAATCTGCTGTCACTGAGAATCCGGTAACCCCGGGTGGTCAGAACAACCCGATACCGGAGCAACTGTTTTAGTTGTTCTGTTACTGTTCAGGGATATTAATCAGGCGCCCATCTGCGTCCAAGGTATAAATAGAACGTCGATGCATTGCTGTCATTGATACCGTATGCCAGGTACAACGGCCCCAGGAAGGTGTCGGCGCCAACGAATACGCTGCCCGCGAGCACACTGTTGTCGAATGAGATTTCATCGCGATCATTCCATGCATTACCCGTTTCCACGGTGAAGCCCGCATAGATCGGCAACAGGGTGATATTGCCCAGACGGCGGTAGAGTGCTGCTTCCAGCAGGCCAAAATGCTGGCCTGCGAGTTGTCGGTTCAGGTATCCTGACAGTTCAAAAAAACCGCCACGTCTGAACAGTGCATTCTCGGGTGCATTTTCGTCCAGCGTGGTTTCGACTATTGTGCGTCCGAAGAGCGTATTCTTGCCCCATGTTGCTGCGATGCCCAGAGACAGGTGCACCTGGTCATAATCGAGATCAGCGCCAAGGTCTTCGCGATTGGCGCGCCATGACAGACGGCCTTGATAGCCCGAATTCGGGAAATCGACGTTATTCAGGGAGTCATGCATCAACATGAGCTGATATGCGCCTTCGTCAAAATTCGTATCACCCGTTGGTGCCTGGCCTACCAGGGTCGAGGTGTCGCCTGCCGCCCTGCTCAAACCTATTTGTAGTGCGGTGCTCTGATTGAAAATTCGTCCTGCGGCGACGTCAATGAAGGTTCTGTGGAACCTGAACATGTTCTCAACGTCGTTGCTGGTGTTGGTTTCAGGAAAGATGTAGCTGCTAAAACCCGTGCTGCCGGTAATAAAATACTTGCGACGTTTATCCAGTGGTTGATACAGCGACAGCGTAAGCCTGGGTTCACTGCCAATTCCAGCGCCTGCACGGAATTCGCCACCGAGGCTATTGATTGCGGGGTTGGTATAGATCATATTTAAATTGGCAGCGGAACCGACATCGAATTCGGAGCGCAGGGTCAGGCCCAGTTGCAGGTAACTCGGAGCCCAGGGGCGGTTGCGTACATAAACAATCAGGCCTGTCTTGCCGTCGCGTTCAGCAAGGTCATACACAACCGAGCTTGACAGGTCCAGGCCATGGATTACGGAGAGGTCGCGTTCCAGTTGGCCGACATCCAGGGGTTCGCCTGATTTCTGTTCGATCATCAGCTCAAGGATTTCATCATCCAGGCGAGTCTGGTTATTTATTTCGATGAAATCAATGATCGGTTGCCGTCGTACAACAACGGGGAGTACGGATTTGTATTTCGCATAATCGGTCGCGGATACCGACAGTGAACTGAGTTGCCCGGTTGCTTCCACCGCCGAGTCAAGACCTGCCTGAATCAGTTCATCGTGCTCCATGAAGCTGGAAGATGATAAATCTTCGCGGCCGGGTATGATCAGCACATCTGAAGCAGACAGTGTTTCAAGCTGCTGATCAGCGATACGTCGTGTAAGGATGGCAGTTAATTGTTTGGTGATCCCTATGCTTGAATGCAGGTCATCCTGGGACGCGAGCGGTGCACTGACATCAACAACAATAACGATATCGGCACCCATGTTTCTGGCCACATTGATCGGCACGTTATTACCGATGCCGCCATCCACCAGCAGTCTGCCATCGTATTTGACCGGTGGCAGTGCACCGGGAATGGACATGCTGGCACGCATGGCTTTAGCGATGTTGCCCTTGCCGATGATGACTGCATCTCCTGTCTCGATATCGGTAGCGATTGCGCGATAAGGCAGTCGCAGTTTGTCGAAGTCAGTGATATGGAAGCCGGGGTAGGCCAGGCGATCGAGTACCAGTTCGATTTGCTGGCCATCGATCAGGCCGGGTGAGAGCCTCAGGCCTTCGTCAGTGACACCAATTCGTTTCGGCGTAAACCGCTGATCATCCAGCTTGCGCCGAAACGAGCGAAATTCCCTGCGCGCATAATCATTGAATACCACTGCCCAGTCGATGCCCTGCACGCTTTTTTCGATTTCATCCGGTGTCAGCCCCAATGCATACAGCCCGCCGACGATGGAACCCATGCTGGTACCGACGACGACATCGATGGGTATATTGAGTTCTTCGATTTTTTTCAACACGCCGATGTGGGCAAAGCCCCTGGCACCACCGCCGCTGAGCACCAGCCCTATCTTCGGTCGTTGTTTGATGTTAATTGCGAGTTCTGTGTCGGGATTTGCGTAAACAGGTGGGGGCAACAGCAATGTAAACAGCAGCAAGGTTAATGCTGACTGTATAAACCCCGCAGATCTGACCTTGCCTGGTTGCACACGTATAACCTGTTTTGAGTTACACATGATTATATATCAATAACGTTTATTCACCGCAAAGCCTGTCCTGGGTTCATCGAAGGGGCGTATAGATTCCTGAAGTGTTTTCAGAGGAGACGCAGAGAAAAAATACTTTTCTGCCGCAAAGCTCGTAAAAAATGCGCAAAATTTAAAAACCATAATAATGCTTTTGTTTGCGCTCTTCGCGGCAAAAGATATTTTAAAGTTTCTATCGCTGTGAGTTAGTGTTTTTACTGATGGTATTGAACGCTGGTTTCGTGCACGGCATCGACCAGAGCTGCGACGTTGTCGGGATTTATACTCGGTGTAATGCCGTGGCCGAGATTGAACACGTGGCCGCTGCCGTTGCCGAAGTCAGCAAGAATGTTGGCAACTTCACCCTGGATAGTTTCCGGGTTGGTTGCCATGATGGCGGGATCCATGTTGCCCTGTAACGCGACCCTGTCACCAACCAGTTTTCTTGCCTGTGCGATATTTACTGACCAGTCCAGCCCCAGGGCATCGCAACCGGTCTCTGCCATTTCAGGTAGCCACAGCCCGCCACCCTTGGTAAACAGTATGACGGGTATTTTCCGGCCATCTTTTTCCCGAGTGAGCTGATTAACAATGCGCTGCATATATGCCAGTGAGAATTCCTTATAGTGACGGCTTGTCAGTGCGCCTCCCCAGCTGTCAAACACCATGACTGCCTGCGCACCCGCTTCGATTTGCGCATTGAGATAAGTGGCCACCGAGTCCGCAAGCTTGGTCAGCAGCTGATGTGCCGTAGCGCCGTCAGCGAACAGCATGGATTTGGTCTTGTAGAAATCGCGGCTGCTGCCGCCTTCCACCATGTAGGTTGCGAGCGTCCAGGGGCTGCCGGCAAAACCGATCAGCGGCACCTTGCCGTCCAGTTCTTTCCTGATCAGTCTAACTGCATCCATGACATATCTCAGTTCCAGCTCCGGATCGGGTATGCCTATGTTGGCAACATCCTGAGCATTGCTGATCGTTTTCCTGAACTTTGGGCCTTCGCCTTCTTCAAAGTACAGCCCCAGGCCCATGGCGTCAGGGATGGTCAGAATATCTGAAAACAGGATGGCGGCATCCAGTTCAAACCGGCGCAACGGTTGCAGGGTGACTTCGCAGGCCAGCTCGGGTGTGCTGCACAGTGTCATAAAGTCACCCGCTTTGGCCCGTACTTCGCGGTATTCGGGTAAATAACGACCCGCCTGGCGCATGATCCATATAGGTGTTTTGTCCACAGGCTGGCGAAGCAGGGCGCGAATGAATCGATCGTTTTTCAGCTCAGACATTTTATGAAGATTGTCGATGGTTGCTTTTCTTGAAGGCCAAAGTCTACATGATGGCGGAGTTATCGAGAAATGATTAAGTCCGCAAATAACGCAAATAAGGCAAATTATTTTTCTTTCCGTGGCATTGTACTGGAATGCCACCATGGATGCGCCTGGAACAGGTTGTTACTCTGGGGTGAAGTGGGGTGTTTAGCCCAGTAATGATTTGATTTTCTGGCTGATGGCACCGACATCGGCGCGGCCGGTAACCTGGGGTTTGACAATGCCCATCACCTTGCCCATGTCTTTCATTGACGTGGCGCCGGCTTCATTGATGGCATTGCTGATGATGGTTTCAATTTCTGCTTCACTCAAGGCTTGCGGCAGGAAGTCTGAAATGATGTCGATTTCGGCCTGTTCCTTCTCGGCGAGATCTTCGCGACCGCCGCTTTGAAACTGGCTTATCGATTCACGGCGTTGTTTCACCATTTTATCGAGGATACCGAGAGTACGGCTATCATCGAGTTCAATGCGTTCATCGACTTCGACCTGCTTCATCGCTGCCATCATCAGGCGAATTACAGCCAGACGCTCTTTATCGCCGCCTTTCATGGCGGTTTTCATGGCGTCCTGGATCTGGTCTTTCAGGCCGCTACTGCTCATGGGGTGATTCTGAGCTTAGCGTCTGCGCTGGTGAGGAGAGCGAGCCATGCGACCGCGTTCTTTAGACATCTTTTTCAGGTGTCTTTTTACAGCGGCGGCAGCCTTGCGTTTGCGTTCAGCGGTTGGTTTTTCATAAGCTTCGCGACGACGTACTTCAGTGAGTACACCGGCTTTTTCACAAGAACGTTTGAAACGGCGCAGGGCAACGTCAAATGGTTCGTTTTCTTTAACTCGAATTGCTGGCATATTAAATTATTTCCTGAGTCAGCCCGTTAACGGGCTCCAATCATTACAAATCTCCGCACTGGCGCGGCAAGCAGAGTATTATATATCACTTTATCCCTGTGTGACAAAATCTGAAACACATTGATTTGACTATTTTATGATTGTACTTGGTATCGAAAGCTCCTGTGATGAAACCGGGCTGGCTGTTTATGACAGCGAAAAGGGCCTGCTTGCGCACGTTTTGCACAGCCAGGTCGAGGTGCACGCTGAATATGGTGGCGTAGTGCCGGAGCTGGCGTCGCGCGACCATATTCGCTACCTGATGCCCCTCACCGAAAAAGTGCTCGAACAGGCGGGTATCGGCAAGCACGAGCTCGGCGGCATCGCCTATACGGCCGGGCCGGGACTGATCGGCGCCTTGATGTCAGGCGCATCTGTTGCCAGGAGCCTGGCATGGGCGCTGGATATCCCGGCAGTTGAGGTGCACCATATGGAGGGTCACTTGCTCGCGCCTTTGCTAGAGGCAGGTGCACCCGAATTCCCGTTTGTTGCGCTGCTGGTGTCCGGCGGTCATACATTGCTGGCCCACGTGGCAGCCATCGGATGCTACGAGATTATTGGCCAGAGCCTGGATGATGCCGCCGGTGAGGCCTTTGATAAAACGGCAAAAATGATGGGCCTGGGTTACCCGGGTGGGCCTGTGCTGGCGAAACTGGCGGAAACTGGCTGCAAAGACGTTTTCAGGTTTCCGAGGCCGATGACGGATCGTCCAGGTCTGGATTTCAGTTTCAGCGGACTGAAAACCTTTGCGCTGAATACCTGGGAGAATAATCGGCAAGGTGCGGAAGACAAGGAGCAGCTGCGCGCGGATATCGCGCGTGCGTTCGAGGACGCCGTGGTTGATACCCTGCTGATCAAATGCAGACGTGCGCTGGAACAGAGCGGGTGCAGTCGCCTGGTTGTGGCCGGCGGGGTAGGTGCCAATCAGCGTTTGCGCCAACGCCTGCAGCAGTTGGCAAACGAGCATCGGTTCAGCGTCAGTTTTCCACGTCTTGAATTCTGCACCGATAATGGCGCCATGATTGCGTTTGCCGGCAGTCTGAGGCTGCAGGCGGGACAGTCCCAGCCTCTGGATATCGATGCCAGAGCGCGCTGGCCAATGGAAGATCTGTTACCGCTTGCAAAGCAGTAAGCCAGAGCGGCGATGCTTATTCCGCTTTCTTTTTGACGCCGATCTTGTGCTCCTTGCCCTCGATAATGTTTCTGATATTGCTGCGGTGGCGCCAGAACAGCAGTGCAGTCATCAGACCAAGGATAACGGTTAATTCAGGCGAATGGCTTGAGTACCATAAAATAAAGGGTGCGCTCAGGGCCGAAAACAGGGCCGAGAGCGATGATATTTTAGAAACAAACGCGGTGAGCAGCCAGATCAGCAGTGCTGCTATACCGGCCATCCAGCTGAAACCGAGCAGTACGCCATAATAAGTAGCGACGCCCTTGCCGCCCTTGAAGCCGTAGTAAACCGGAAAAACATGACCCAGGAAGGCGCCAAGTCCGGTTATTGCTATTGCTGCCGCAGCCGGTTCTATCATTGTGACCGCAATAACCGGGGCCAGGCCCTTCAACATATCGCCAATTAAGGTAATAATGGCCGCCTTTTTACCGCCATGCCTGAGCACATTGGTTGCACCGGGGTTGTTCGATCCCACGCTGCGCGGATCTTCGAGTCCCATGAGCTTGCAGGTGATGATTGCTGTCGAAACCGAACCGACCAGATAACCTGCAAGGGCATAGAGTATATAGTGGATTTCAAAATTCATGCTGAAAGATACATTTAAGCCTGCATTGAATCAAGCAGGCGGCAAGCATACAACAGGTATGGGAAATTGTCCGTGAAAATCGACACTGTGTTTTTACACGGCTGGGCTATGAACAGCGCGGTGTGGCAGCCGTGCCTGCAGCAGTTACCCGACTGGATCAATCCGCTATGTATCGATTTGCCAGGGCATGGCGAATATGTTGACGTTAATGCCGGCACGCTCGATGAGTATGTGGAGCATGTAGCACAGAAGATTGCTTCCCCGGTATTGCTGGTCGGGTGGTCACTTGGCGGTCTGGTCTCATTGAGGCTGGCCCAGCGCTATCCCGAAAAGGTATCTGGCCTGTTTCAGGTCGCTGCAAACCCGAAATTCGTTCAGGATAATGACTGGCCAACGGCGATCGAAGCCGGTGTGTTCGATCAATTTGCGCTATCCCTGGAAAAGGACAGGTTTAAAACCATACGGCGCTTCCTGGCACTACAGGTCCGTGGCACAGACAACTCGATGCAGACTGTAAGGGAGTTACAGGCCGCCATCGATGAGCGTGGGCTGCCGGATGCCGGGTCCCTGTTTGCCGGTTTGAAGATATTATCTGATACTGATTTGACAGAAGCCTTGCAGGCTCTGGACTGTCCGGTCAGCTGGCTGCTGGGCGAAAAGGATGCACTGGTTCCGGTTGGGTTGACCAGGGTATTGGAACAGCCGCCTGTAGATATTGATATTCATGTTGTTGCAGGTGCCGGTCATGCACCATTTATCTCGCATCCGGATGAATTTGTGCAGGCACTGCTGCAGGCAGCAAAAGGCTGATAGATGATGTCGATGGCGCAGCAAAAAATCAGTAAACGGAAAATTCGGCGGGCATTTGATCGGGCGGCAGACAGTTATGATGCTGCAGCCGTGTTACAAAAAGAAGTATGCAGCCGCTTGCTGGAAAAACTTGAGTACATAAAGCTGTCCCCGCAGCTCATTCTGGATGCGGGTGTCGGTACCGGCGAAGCGGTTGCGCCACTGATGAAACGCTATAAAAAGTCACGTCTGGTTGTGCTTGATCTGTCTGAGCGCATGCTGGAAAAAGCAACGTACCATGGCAGCCTGTTGCGCAAGCCGGAACTGGTATGCGCCGATATCGAACATTTGCCATTTTGTGAAGACAGCTTTGAACTGATTTTTTCCAGTCTGACACTGCAGTGGTGTAATGACCTGCAGGCAACTATGGCGGATATTTTGCGTGTACTTAAACCTGGAGGACTGTTGATATTCTCTACCTTTGGCCCGGATACGTTGAAAGAATTACGCTCATGCTGGAGCCAAATAGACGATGCGGTACATGTTAATAAATTTACCGATATGCATGATGTTGGTGACGTCCTGTTACAGGCCGGATTTGCTGATCCGGTGATGGAAGCTGAAACCATTAAGGTGAACTATGAAACCATCGATATGCTGATGGCGGATTTACGTGGAATTGGTGCAAATGCCACGGCTGAAGGGGGCAGGGCAGGCCTCACTACACCATCAGTGCTGAAAAAATTAAGGCAGGCTTATGAGAGCTACCGGATGGATCAGCTGCTGCCGGCCAGTTACGAGGTGGTCTACGGGCATGCATGGAAGCCGGACGCCAGCCAGCCGGAAAAGCATGAGTTGCGTGTAAATATAACCGAGTTATGAAAAAGGATCTTCTGCGGGTGTAGCGGCAGGCGGATAATACCTCTGTGTCCTCTGTGGCTTTTACCCGCATGGTGGAGTGAAGATCCATAAAAAAGCCCCGCTCTGTTTATGCGGGGCTTTAATTCACCAGGGTTGTCCTGGAGCTCAGGCAGTGAACGCGACCCTGAGTTTTTTCAGCGCGTTGGTCTCCAGCTGGCGAATACGTTCAGCTGAAACCTGGTATTGATCAGCAAGCTCATGCAGGGTTGCCTTGTCGTCATCAAGCCAGCGTCGCTGGATGATGGTGCGACTGCGATCATCAAGATTGTTTAACGATGACATCATGGTGTTTTCGTTCTGCGATCTCCAGTCATCCGCTTCTAGCTGCTGTGCAGGGTCGGCACGCATGTCGCTGAGGTAGGCGGCGGGTGCAAAATGATTATCATCGTCGTCGTCCAGCGGATTGTCATAGGCCAGGTCGTACGCATTCAGGCGTGATTCCATTTCCAGTACAGTTTCCGGTTTGACGCCGAGTTTGTCTGCGACCTCGTTGACTTCTTCCTGGCTGAACCAGCCAAGACGTTTCTTCGAGCTGCGCAGTTTAAAGAACAGCTTGCGTTGGGCCTTGGTCGTGGCAACTTTTACAATGCGCCAGTTGCGCAGTACAAATTCGTGTATTTCTGCCTTGATCCAGTGAACCGCGTAGGAGATCAGTCGAACTTCGTGGTCAGGAGAGAAACGCTTCACGGCTTTCATCAGGCCAATATTGCCTTCCTGAATAAGGTCGCTAAATGGCAGGCCGTAACCCATGTAGCCACGGGCGATGCTAACAACAAAACGCAGGTTCGACATGATGAGCTGTTGTGCAGCTTCCAGGTCGTTATTGTTATTGAACTGTTCCGCCAGCTCGCGCTCCTGGTCCGCGTTGAGCATGGGGAAACTGTTAACCTGACGTATATACGTATCAAGATTATCAACGCTGACCGGTAAATAATTACTGGCCGGAACCAGTGATTTATTCATCGCCAAGGTATCTGACATCTATTGTTCCTCTTAAATATTATATGGGTACATATTAGCACTCATTTTGTCAGAGTGCTAAGGCGTCGAATAGTTCCCGCGCGTCGGCGTGATTATTATGCGGATGGCGGGGTATTGGGTGATATGTTCAGTTTGCAGTTTTTTCTTAAGCTACTGAAAATAATGAAAAAATAATTCAAGGCGGGTCCCGCCCTGTATAGTATACGAGCTAGCTGGGCTCGATATCACTCAGATGCCTTCCCACGGCCATCCAGGAACCGCCAAGGCCAAGGAAGCAGCTGATCACGATCAATATGACTATATCGCTGCTGCTGAGGCCGCTGAGTTCATAGCTGCTGTAATAAAGCGCGGCGAGTTTCTGCACCGGATCTTCCATGATCCCCAGTGAGACCGCAATTAACAGCCAGGCAAGCAGGCCCCCGCTAATTCCGTACCACATGCCGGTATAGAGAAACGGGCGTCGTATGAAGGCATTGGAAGCACCGATCAATTTTGATACTTCTATGGCTTCGCGGCGGTTCTGTATGTCGAGCCTGATCGTGTTGCCGACGATGAGCAGGACTGCCAGTCCCAGCAGGCTGCCTATAATCCAGACGCCGCGCTGGGCAACTTGCAGCAGTGTATATAATCGCTTCACCCACTGCATATCAAGCTGCGCCAGTTCTACAAGCGCCTCTTCCTGTAGAGCATCCACCAGATGTATCACCTGATCAGGGCGATTCTGGTCAACAATGGGCTGGACGGTAATAACGTGAGGCAGCGGGTTTTCATCGAGGAACTTGATGGCATCACCAAAGCCGGAAACTTGCTGAAACTGCTTCAGGCCCTGGTCACGATCAATGATACTGACTTTTTCGATCTCGATATCCAGGCGCAGTTTTTCGGCGAGCTTTTCTGCCTGCTCGATACTGACATTATCCTTCAGGAAAAGGGAAATCTGGGTCGTACCGTCCCAACCGGCGCTGAGCTGAGAGGCATTATCCAGTGCAATATACAGCCCTGCCGGCAGCGCGAGTGCGATCGCGATTACTGCGCTGGTCATCAGGGTCGAAAACGGCTGGCGTGAAAGATAGCCCAGGCTTGCAATAAACATCTGCAAGTGGTGCGTCAGGTAGGAAACTAACCGGCTGTTCTGTTTCGGGCCTCTGCCTGTTCTTTTCGACATCAGACCGCGAGCCCCAGTCTGCCTGTATCGATGAGCTCGTTGCTTTCGATGGTGCCCTGGTTGAGGCTGATCATCGGGAATTTCATTTGCCTTATCAAGTCGATATCGTGGCTGGCAATGAGCACAGTGGTGCCAAACTGGTTAAAGCGTGCGAACAGTTCCATGATTTCGCGAGACAGTTCCGGGTCAAGATTGCCGGTAGGCTCATCGGCAAGCAGCAGGGCGGGTTTGTGTACGATGGCCCTGGCAATGCCCACGCGTTGTTGCTCACCACCCGAGAGGGTGATGGGCTGTGCTTTTTCCTTGTTCAGCAGTCCGACCTGGTCAAGCGCCGCCCGTACGCGTTTGCCGATCTCGCGATGGCGGTAACCCTGTATCATCAGTGGCATGGCGACATTGTCGAACACCGGTCTGTCGTATAGCAGGTGATGATTCTGGAAAATAATGCCGATGTTGCGACGTATTTGAGGTATACGCTTGCTATTCATGTTGTTGAGATTGATGCCATCGAGAAATATCTGGCCACGGCTGGGGCGTTCTATCAATGCGATCAGCTTGAGCAAGGTACTCTTGCCGGCGCCTGAATGACCGGTTAAATAGGCCAGCTTGCCACGCGGGAGATGAAAAGTTACTCGACTCAGTGCTTCAAAACCGCCGGGATAACGCTTGCTAATGTTGTCAAATCGAATCATGGGTGCTGATTATGTCAGTAATTTTGTGCCAGATACTGAATATTGAAAATCATTGTGTTCCGTCTTGTTTCGTTGTGCCGGCTAACCCCGTTGCAGCTTTCACCCAGCTTGATTGCCAGAATCAGTGCACCGAAAAAGCTGTAACGGGGCTAATCTTCAAGCAGTGCCGAAACGAATTCTTTCGCATGAAATGGCCTCAGGTCTTCAATGCCTTCGCCCACACCGATAAAGCGTATCGGCAAGCCGAGCTTGCGCGCAATGGCAAACAGGATCCCGCCTCTGGCGGTGCCGTCGAGTTTGGTCACAGCCAGGCCGGTGAGGCCCAGCGCCTTGTGAAACTGTTCGGCCTGTTGCAGCGCATTTTGTCCAAATCCGGCGTCCATGATCAACAGTGTTTCGTGAGGTGCATCGGCATCAAGCTTGGCCATAACGCGTTTGATTTTTACCAGCTCATCCATCAGGTTGCTCTGGGTATGCAGTCGACCCGCGGTATCGGCGATAATAACATCGGTGTTTTTTGACTGGGCCGATTGTACAGCGTCGAAAATCACCGAGGCTGGATCAGCGCCGGTTGCCTGCGCAATCACGGGAACATCGTTGCGTGAGCCCCATTCCTGTAACTGCTCGACCGCCGCAGCGCGGAAGGTATCGCCAGCGGCGAGCATTACTGACAGGCCCTGCTGCTGGAAATAATGGGCCAGTTTGCCGATACTCGTTGTCTTGCCTGCACCATTGATGCCTACGACAAGGATGACATACGGTTTTTTTCCTGTGTCGACTTGCAGCGGCTGCTCACAGGGGTGGAGTATTTCCAGCATATGCTCGGACAATGCCAGCTGCAGGGCATCGACATTGGTCAGGGCCTTGCGTGACAGCCTGGCATGTAGATCGTCGATGATTTCAGTGGTGGCCTCAACCCCGACGTCTGCACTGAGCAGGCTGGTTTCCAGGTCGTCGAGTGTATTTTGATCGATCGTTTTTTTGCCGAGGAAAAAGTCGGCCATGCTGTCGCCGAGGCCGCGCCTGGTTTTTACCAGGCGACTGGCCAGGCTGTCGGCAGTTGAATCTGTGGCAGTTTCGGTTGTCGAAACGTCTTCAACGGGTGTTTTGCGTTTACCAAAACCAAACATGAATGATTACAAGGTAGAGTAAATGTGGCGGATATCCTATCATCGCCCTGACTCAAGTAAAGGAGCCTTTTGCTGACATGCGGATTTTTATTTCATTGATCGTACTGACAACGCTGGTTATCGGCCTGATTCTTTTTGTTTTCATCGCCGAAGATCAGCCCCTTGATGAGCTTGCTGAAACAGGCATCCAGTCAATGGAGCTCAAAAACGGGATGAAAGTGATTGTGCAGGAGAACCGGCGGGCGCCGGTGCTGGTTACCCAGGTCTGGTACAAGGTCGGCGGTAGTTACGAACACGACGGTATCACCGGAATCTCACACGTGCTGGAACACATGATGTTCAAGGGAACAGAAGACACGCCCGCGGGAAAATTCTCGGAAATCATAGCGGCTCACGGGGGCAAGGAGAATGCATTTACCAGCAAGGACTACACGGCTTACTTCCAGCGCATATCGAATGACCACCTTGAGCTGTGCCTGAGCCTGGAAGCTGATCGCATGAGAAACCTGCTGCTGGGCGAGGATGATTTCCTCAAGGAAGTTGAAGTGGTCAAGGAGGAACGCCGCCTGCGCACCGATGACAAGCCCACTGCGTTGACGTATGAGCGCTTCAACGCGGTCGCGTTTGTCAATAATCCCTACCGCAAGCCAATCATCGGCTGGATGGAAGATCTGGACACGATGAAAATAGACGATCTGCGAGAATGGTACCAGACATGGTATGCGCCCAATAACGCGACGCTGGTGGTTGTCGGTGACGTAAAGGCAAAACAGGTGTTCGCTCTGGCGAAAGAGTATTTCGGGCCGTTGAAACCTGCTGAAATCCCTCAGCTCAAGCCGAGAAAGGAAGTGCAACAGCATGGTATCAAGCGTGTGCAGGTAAAGGTTCCTGCCAAAGTCCCCTTCATGGTAATGGGTTACAAGGTCCCGGTTTTGAATACCGCGGAAAACAGCGATGATGTCTATGCGCTGGAGCTGTTATCGGGTTTGCTTGATGGTGGTAACAGTTCCCGGTTCTCAAAGAACCTGGTGCGCGGTAGCCAGATCGCATCGAGCGTGGGCGCCGGTTACAGTATGTATGCTCTACACGACAGTCTTTTTACCATATCGGCAATCCCGTCCAATGGTACCTCCATGGATGATATGGAAGCGGCCATTATTGCCCAGATTAAAGCCTTACAGGATGAGCTGCCAACTGAGGATGAGCTTGCCAGGGTCAAGGCACAGGTGGTTGCTTCATCGGTTTTCGAGCAGGACTCGAGTTTTTACCAGGCAATGAAGATCGGAATCATGGAAACGGTTGGTCTGGGCTGGCAGACAAAGGATGAATATGTTGACCGGATCAATGCGGTTACCGCGGAGCAGGTACAGCGGGTTGCACGCAAGTATTTTATAGAAGACCATCTCACAGTGGCTGAACTCATACCGCAGTCAACGGAGGTTAAGTTGTCTGCGAGCGGAAACGTGAATGCAGGAGAAACCCATGCGCATTAAGCACTGTATTCTGTCGATATGTTTTGTACTGATGCCGGTGATAGCCGGTCATGTGCATGCCTCGCCTGACATCCAGAGCTGGACGACAAAGCAGGGTGTAAAGGTGCTTTTTGTGGAAAACAACATGCTGCCCATGGTCGATGTACGTATCGTGTTTGATGCTGCTGGATCGCGAGATGGAGCATTGCCCGGCCTGGCAATGTTGACTAACGGATTACTGGCGGAAGGTGCAGCAGGTAAGGACGCGCAACAGCTTGCGGAGAGTTTTGAATCCGTCGGCGCCCAGTTTGGTAATGAGTCTCTGCGCGACATGGCTTATGTCGGTGTGCGCACGCTGACCGATGAGCAATACATGAATACGGCAATTAACACGCTTGCAGATGTGATTGTTCGTCCGGATTTCCCCCGGGATGCATTCGAGCGCGAACTGGCACGGATGAAAGTTGCGCTTGAAGCACGCAAGCAATCCCCGTCCGATATCGCAGAGGAGGCTTTTTTCAAGGCTGTTTATGCTGAGCATCCCTATGCGCTGCCGGTGGGGGGTACCGAGGAGAGCCTGGAAAATATTACGTTGCAGGATGTCGAAGCGTTCTATCAACAGTATTACGTAGCCAGCAATGCTATAACCGTTATTGTCGGTGCTGTTGATCGAAAAACGGCAGCGCGGATGGTAGACACGATTTTTGACGGTCTTCCTGCAGGTAGCAAGCCGGATCCTTTGCCACCTGTGCCTGATCTGGCTGAGGCTGAAACAGTGAAGATTGATTTCCCGTCGAAGCAGAGCCACATATATGTGGGTCAGCCGGGAATGAAACGCAATGATGATGATTTCTTTAAATTGTATCTGGCCAATCATCCTTTTGGCGGTAGTGGTTTTTCATCGCGCCTGGTTGAGACTATCAGGGAGGAGCGCGGTCTCGCATATAGTGTAAGCAGTTATTTTTCTCCGATGCGGGAAAGAGGCCCGTTCATGATGAGCTTGCAGACTCGCGCTGACCAGACGGATGAGGCTTTGCAGCTGCTGCGATCAGAACTTGATAAGTATGTAGCCAGTGGGCCGGACAAGGATGAACTCGAAGATAGTATCAGCAATATTACAGGCAGCTTTCCATTAAGCCTTGACAGTAACAGCAAGATTCTGGGATTCCTTGCGATGATAGCATTCTATGATTTACCGGAAGATTTCCTGGAGACCTATATCGACAATATACGAAAGGTTGACAGAAGCGATATCAGGGAGGTGCTGAAGAACAGAATTGATGTCGATCATACGGTTACCGTTATTGTTGGCAATGGCGGCTAATGAGTGGAAAAGCTCAGGGCCAGTTACGCATCATCGGCGGTAAATGGAGAAGCCGTAAACTCACTTTTCCACAGCAGGGAAACCTGAGGCCGACACCAGACAGGGTCAGGGAAACCGTTTTTAACTGGCTGCAGGCTGAGGTATCGGGCAGTTGCTGCCTGGACATGTTTGCTGGTAGTGGCGCACTTGGTTTTGAAGCGGCGTCACGCGGTGCCGGTGAAGTGGTTATGATTGAACAAAATCGTGATGCCGCTTCGGCCTTAACCCGGAATATCAAGTTGCTGGATGCCGGTAATATTCAGCTGGTTATCGCCGATGCTATTGAATGGCTGAAGAATAATCAGCGCGCATTCGATATTGTGTTTCTGGACCCGCCTTATAAAGCAGATCTGCTTGGCAAATGTTGTGAAATTCTGGAGAGCGGGCAAAGTCTGGCAGAAAATGCGAAAATATACCTCGAACATGCGCCTGGTGACGATAAAATTGTCATTCCTGAAAGCTGGGAATGTTTGAAACACAAGTCCGCAGGCCAGGTGACGTACAAATTATTCAGCCGAGCACAATAAACCTATGTCAGTGATCGCAGTCTATCCGGGTACCTTCGACCCTGTGACCAATGGCCACAGCGATCTGGTGCAGCGCGCATCAAAACTGTTTGATCGCGTGATCGTCGCTATTGCGGCCAATCCGGCCAAAACCCCGCTGTTTAGCCTGGATAGCAGGGTTGCTATGGCCACGGAGGTATTTACCGGCATTGAGAATGTTGAAGTCTGCGGCTTTTCGGACCTGCTGGTTGATTTTGCGCGACAGTGTAATGCGGGTGTCATCTTGCGTGGGTTACGGGCGGTCTCGGATTTCGAGTTTGAAATGCAATTGGCCAGCATGAACCGCAGGCTGGATAGCAGTATTGAAACGGTTTTTATGACGCCAGCCGAAGAGACCAGCTTTATTTCTGCATCGCTGGTCAAGGAAGTTGCATTACATGGCGGAGACGTTTCACAGTTTGTCCATAAGGCTGTTGTGGAAGAACTCGCTAGCATTGGCGCTAAGCTTTAAGGGAGGTGCCGGGTCTACAAAGGCTGATGCTGGTATTGGGCTTTTGAGTTGGGCGTAGGAGCGGCTTTAGCCGCGAACAATCCTGCAGATCGCGATGAATTCGCGGCTAAAGCCGCTGCTGCTTCAATAAACCTCTGTGAGCTCTGTGCCCTCTGTGGCAAGTATTACATTTCATCCACTCGACCAGGTGAAGAGCCAGAAGAGTGAGTGAATTCATGATTTGTTCTGATAGTGAAACTGGTTAAGAAAGTTTATGGCGTTATATATTACAGATGAGTGTATCAATTGTGATGTGTGTGAACCGGAATGCCCGAATGAGGCTATAAGTCCGGGTGACGAGATTTATGTGATCGACCCCAACCTGTGTACGGAATGTGTTGGTCATTATGAAACGTCACAATGTGTTGAAGTGTGCCCGGTAGACTGCATTCCGCATGATCCCGATCATGTGGAAACACAGGAAGAGTTGATGGAAAAATACCAGCGCTTAACCAGGGGGTAGCCCGCATATTTCATGAAGGCTCCGGATCTTAGTGGCAAGCGTATTTCTACCGGTTCTGTCAAACAGGTTCTCAGGCCTGATAGAGCGTCTGTTTTTTCGTGCTTTGTTGTTTTACTCACACTATTTGCTCCGTTCCATGTCTATTCCCAACCGGCCGCAGTGGCCAGTGCGCATCCGCTGGCAACCGACGCTGGTATGGATATATTGAATAAAGGCGGTAATGCCTTCGATGCAGCAATTGCTGTCACAGCAACACTCGCTGTGGTCGAACCCTATAGCTCCGGTATTGGTGGTGGCGGTTTCTGGCTGCTGCATATCAGTCAGGAAAATCGTGATGTCATGATCGATGGGCGCGAACGTGCACCGCTGGCTGCGTCGAGCGATATGTATCTGGATGAAAACAATAATGTTGTAGCAGATGCGTCGATCAACGGTCCATTATCAGCAGGCATTCCCGGCGTGCCGGCAGCCATCGAGCACCTGGCGTTGAATTACGGAAAATTGCCGCTGTCGGTAACACTCGAAGCGGCGATCAGGCATGCAAACAACGGCTTCAAAACGGATGAACATTATCAGCGTATGGCCAGATTCAGGGAAAAGGCGCTCAATAAATCCTCTGATGCCGCGAAAATTTTTCTGCATAACAGGAAAGCACCCGTACCCGGAACACTCATCACGCAGCCTGATCTCGCTAAAACCTTAGGCATTCTGGCAAGCAAAGGAGCACGGGGTTTTTACCATGGAGAGCTGGCCGATAAGCTTGTAGATTCTGTTGTCAGTCATGGCGGGATCTGGACCAGGGAGGACCTGGCTGCCTATAAAATCATTGAACGTGAGCCGGTTACCGGCGAGTACCGGGGTATGAAGGTGATATCAGCTGCGCCGCCATCTTCAGGTGGTGTTGCAATGATTCAAATGCTGAACATGTTGAGTGGCTTTGATTTCGATGCCCTGTCTGATGGTGAGCAAATTCATTTGCTGGCAGAAGTGATGCGGCGTGCCTACCGTGATCGCGCCGAGTTTCTTGGCGATACCGACTACGTGAAAGTGCCGGTAAACAGGCTTACCTCAAAACAGTATACGAATAAGCTTGCCAGCACTATTCGAATGGATGAAGCGACACCCAGTGCAGAACTGAGCCCGGTAGTGGTTGATGCAGTAAAGGCGACTGATACAACACATTTTTCTATTGTGGATAATGAAGGCAATCGTGTTGCAGCTACCCTGTCTATCAACTATCCATTTGGTTCATGCTTCGTTGCAGAGGGTACGGGTGTTTTACTCAATGATGAGATGGATGACTTTTCTTCAAAGCCCGGTCAGCCTAATGCGTATGGTCTGGTCGGAGCGGAAGCTAACGCTATTGAGCCGGGCAAGCGCATGCTATCCAGTATGACGCCAACATTTCTTGAAACAAAAGATCGTATAGCTGTTCTGGGCACACCAGGCGGTAGCCGGATCATTACCATGGTGCTGTTAGCAACACTTGAATTCCATAATGGCGGTAGCGCCGATGATATGGTCAATCGTGGCCGTTTCCATCATCAGTATCTTCCGGACAAGATATTTTTTGAGCCCGGCGTGTTGACAGAGACTTTAATCAAGACACTGTTTGAGCTTGGTCATGAGGCCGAAATGCTGGATTCGACCTATGGCAACATGCATGCAATAGTAATGGATAAAAAATCCAGGCAGCTGGATGCAGCATCTGATTCTAGAGGTTCAGGCAAGGCCAGAGTCGAGCGCTGATATGTCGTCGCTTGGGGGGCATTTGATTGCAGTAGTTCTTGCTTGAACAGTCATTATTCGCAGGGTCAAAACCTTTTTGTGTTGTTTTCTCGCAAAGGCGCAAAGAACGCAAAGGATACATATATTAACTCTCGCAGAGGCGCTGAGAACGCAGAGGCTACTATTATATGTAGGAGCGACTTTAGTCGCGAACTGCTGATATTCGCAACTAAGATCACTCCTGCAAACACCTGTAAATCTCTCTGCGTTCTTTGCGACCTTGGCGCCTTTGCGAGAGACAATGTTTTCAGTATTTTATTCCAGTCCGAATCTTTCTTCTTGCGTTTGTGAGGTATACGATTCGGCATTCTTTGCTTTATCTATGGCCCTGACAAGGTGCGTGAGTTCGCGTTGAGCCATGCCCATATTGCAGTAACGGTCCGCAATTGCCAGCACATCTTCCAGATGCCTGATGCGATAGTTGTGACTTAACAGGCATTTTGCCATGTTGAACGGGTCGTCATTATTTTCGCGCATCTCAATTGCCTTTTGCAGGGCTGCTTCGAGTTCTTCGTCGGTTGGCTTTGGCATTGAACAGGTATCCCCGGATAAACCGATTGAATTTGTAAATTTCCATTTTAGTCTGATGATAGTACATGGCAGGTGCTGCTGTCGGGAATATGATTCGCTGAATCAGGGTGTCTAATATAAAAATACCAGTATTGGACGGACATCTTGCAGTGCGTGAATACGGCGGCTTACTTCCGGGCCGGAACAGTTCTCTGCTTGCATTGAAGATACTATTGGGTGAGGCGCTTGAAGTTCGTATGTTTACTACTATAACGTATGAAGTAAATTGAAGGAATTTAAAATGGTTTTCACAGATATAACACGAAAACAGGCCTTTCTGACGCATCTGTTAATCAGCCTTGTCATATTTTTCGTATTGTCGTATCTGATTATCTTCCAGTGGTATCCCTCCTACTATCTTCATGTCGATGGCGGTTATCGCGGTCTTGCAACAATATTTTTTGTTGATGTTGTGCTTGGGCCTGGATTGACGCTGCTGGTGTTCAAACCGGGAAAGCCCGGGCTGAAATTCGATATGTCCGCTATTGTGATTCTGCAGATTATTGCATTGTCGTGGGGAATCAAGAGCGTTTACACTGAAAGGTCGATTTTGACCGTTTTTTATGACGGCAAGTTTTCGTGTATGAAGTATTCTGAAGTTTCTGATTTTAATCTTGAGAGGTTGCAGATAAAAGATAAAGCACCGCCGCTGCTGGCTGTATTGCCGCGACCGAGTACGCATAAAGAATATCAGGATATGATGCTCGAAGCATTCAGGCAGGGCAGTGCCGAAATATATGTGTTCAGTGAAAAACTGCTGCCAATGGATATTGTAGGGACTACACAGGTAATGAATTATTATCTTGATGTGCCAAACAGCTTTACGGGTAGTGAAGATGAAATAGAGAAATACAGGAAGATATGGTCTGACTACCTCGGGAAGAACCCGGAAGCCGGCAAGCGGTATTTATACTACCCGATGTCATGCAGATACCAGAAAGTGCTGGCCGTGTTTGATCCAGAAGAAAGTGCGATCGTTGATTTTGTGCCGGTGTATACCAATCGTGCGGAATCAAAAATAAAGCTGGGATTTACACCTGAGGAGCTTGAGTATGACAGGGAGTTCAAGAAAAAAATGAAGCTTGAGAACAACAGTGATGAATAGCCGGGTATTCGTTACTGCTATATTCAGGAGTAAAGCTCAGAGATAGATGAGCTATAGTCGTTCAGGCTTGATCTGACAGCTGTTGTTGATGCTCGCATCACCGTGAAACCTGCCTGCGTTGGAGTTCCAACATCCTGGTTTCTCGCAGAGGCGCAGGGGTCGCAGAGAACTTCTATGTTTGATTTGTTCTTAACCGAAATACCTTTGCGTACTTTGCTCCCTGGCGAGAGTTAATCGTTTTTTTCTCTCGCAGAGACGCTGAGTACGCAGAGTGTGCGATGTATTTTCCCACCCAAAAACACCTCTGCGCTCCCTGCGCCTCTGCGAGATTATGTTTTTTATTTCTCTCGCAAAGGCGCCAAGGTCGCCAAGAACTTCAATTTTTATTTTGTTCTTGTTCAAAACACCTTTGCGTACTTTGCGCCTCTGCGAGAGTTTGTTCTATAGCCTTTCAGGTCTGGACAAACCCGGCTGTACTGATAAAAAATCATAGTCAGCTTGAATCCTGACTATTACAGGTGAGCGCATCAGAGCCAGGTTTCGAGCATATTCCCAAGTTGTGTCAGGCTAACGGGTTTTACCATCCGGGCATTCATGCCTGCAGTCAGGCACTCCTGTTCCCGCTCTGGGAATGCGTCAGCGGTGAGAGCGATCACAGGTATACGGCTGTCATTTTTCCGAATTTCAGTTGTGAGTTCGTAGCCGTCCATAACTGGCATGTTGCAATCGGTTATAACCAGTGAATATTCATTTTCCGTCGTCATTTCTAAAGCTTCCTTGCCGTTGCTGGCGAGGTCTGCCTTGTAGCCGAGAACACCGAGCTGACTCGAGATCAATTTCAGATTTGAAGGATTATCTTCAACGATAAGTATTTTTTGCTCGTGTTTTAAATCGCTGTTATCAGCATGAAGTGTGCTTTCCGGGTCCGGCAGGTCTTCATGCATGTCGCGGCTGGTGCTGCTTCTAGAGCTTTCCAGCTCTATCCAGAAAGTGCTTCCCCGGTTTATTTCACTTTGTACATTCAGCGTGCCCTTCATCATTTCGGTAAGCTTTTTGGATATGGTTAAACCTATGCCCGTGCCCTCGATTTTTTTGGGGTTGATGTCGAGCCTGTTGAAAGGCACAAACAGGCTGTTCAGTTTGTTACCAGGTATGCCATAGCCGGTGTCACTGACTTCAATACGCACGCGGTTGTCAGCTGCATGGCTGCACCTGACATTAACAGTTCCGTTGGGACGATTGTACTTGATGGCATTTGACAGCAGGTTGAGAATGATTTGCTTCAGCCGAGTATGGTCAGCCATCACACAGCCGGTGAAATCTGTGATGAAGTCAAGACGAATGTGGTTCTTGTCTGCCAGTGGCTGAACCAGGGATTTGCATTCCTGCAGAACATCTTGCAGTACCACGGGTTCAATTGAGACATCGAGGTTACCTTCTTCTATGCTGGATAAATCAAGCACCTGGTTAACGAGTTCAAGTAACAGTTCACCGGCATCGTTGATTTCCCTGATATTACCTCGCTGCTTTTGATTCAGTGCTTCATCATGTTCGAGTAACTGGGCGTAGCCAATAATTGCATTCAGTGGTGTTCGCAGTTCGTGCGACATATTGGAGAGGAATATGGACTTTGCTTCGTTTGCATGCTCGGCTTCGTTTTTTGCTGCCCTGAGTGCATCTTCCCTGAAATCAGCTTCGATACGAAGCCGGATATTCTGGTTGGAATTTTTATAGGCGCGCCTGGAGGTTGATAGGGTAAACAGTATGAAAACAGCCAGCAGGTAGGAAACGATTTCGAAAAATTCGGTGTGGTCAAATATTAGACGTAACTCGAGTATCAACAGTGCCGGCATTAGAAACAGGACGATAGTGCGCCAGCGATACGATAGCGTTGCCAATGAGCCGCCAGCAACACCTACAATGCATACCACGATCAGGGTCTGGTATTCGTTTTCTGCGGAATATCCTAACCAGGAAAGCATGCCCCACCAGAATCCGGCGAATGTAGAGCCGATGAGAAATCGTGTGCCCCATGATTTTTTACTTTGCTCTTCAGGTGATGCCTTGACGAAGCGATAGCTGTCCCAGCTGCGGACCAGTATGGACGCCGCCATAATAGCGAACCATAATAAAAGGGATTCAGTTGAGTAAGCATGGCCGAGCAGCACTAGCAGCATGATCAGGCTTACTGCGAAGGTGGCCAGCATTGAAAACATCATGCTTCCATAGAGCATGCGAATTTCTTCAAGCTGTATGCGTGATTCCATGGCCCTGTCAGGACCGGCGTCCGTGTGTATGTCCTTTTGATTCATTTCATTCCTGCAATCCACGTGAATGTTGCCAGAGATTAAGTCAGCTTGGATTAAGAGTCAAAAGCTACTTTATGGTTTACAATAATTATTACAATAATTTACTTTCAATAATTAACGTGCGCTTATTGATAATGCCGGGAAAATGTATTCCATGATTAAAGAAGCACGGTTTAGATCAGGTTCGTCATAGCAGGGCAGCTAGCTGTTATGGAAATGTTATAAGCCGGCATGGGATGCCTGTTTAAATCCCGAAGATAATACCGGCTTCTGGTGCAACCATTGGTATTCAGGGTAATGACCACTATCGTAACAGAAACTTTTTTTCTACCAAAAGAGGTGGAACGCAAACAATGGTCGGTACCCGCCGGGATCTACAATCTTTACCGTGCGCTTCAGATGCACTGCCATGCAGGAAATGTGTTTGTCCCTATCCGGAATATGCAGTTTATGGCCGTGCTTGATAAGAACGAAATCGTATTCGTCGATAGTCAGTCGTATGCGGTATCTAAAGATGAAGGCGGGCGTTTGATACTGGTCGCGTGGAAGTTTGCCGAATCAATAGATCGGGATGCCCTTACCGACCCGGTGCCTTGTGAAGTCGTGTTCTATGAAAAACATCACCGCGATCTGCAACTGCGCCTGATTTCAGAATTCAGACAGGCCATGGAGTTAATGGATCAACGCTACAGGAATGAGCAGTTGCCCGCCAAAGGCGCGAAGATACTCAAGCTTACAGCTTGAAAGGGTCTAGGAACTAGGATCTAGGTACTAGGGTAATGACTCAAGACATTCACATTTACTCCCAGGACCTGGAACCTGTAAAAAAGCTGGAAGCTTTTTTACCCGGTAAGGGAGGCGAACAGCGTTGGCAGTTTTTCCGGCAGGCGGTCAACATTGTCAACAATGGTGTAATTGTTTTCGCCAAAGATGCGTTTAACGTAAGCGTCCGCGTTTGGATCCAGCGTCAGGCAGTAGGTTAAAACACCGGTACTGTAAAGTTCCTCAACCGCCTTCTTGGTATCGTGGCGCAGGTGCTGTGGATCGCGTTCATCAATATCCGCCGGTTCTCCATCGGTCACCAGCAGGATCAATTTACGCCTTTCAGGCTGTTTCAACAGGTGGTGGCCGGCATGACGCAGAGCTGCACCCATGCGCGTAGACAAACCACCTTTCATGCCGGCAAGACGTGACTTGGCTTCGTCATCATAGTGCTGGCTGAAGTCCTTGAAACGGTAATACTGCACATCGTGGCGACCATCGGAAGCGAAATCATGCAATGCAAACGGGTCGCCGATTCCATTGATGGCTGTGGCTACCAGGGTGGCGGCTTCACGGGTCAGCTGTAACACGGTTTTGTCCGAGCCGGCCATGGCTTCGTTGGTGGATTCAGATAAATCCATTAATACCACTACGGACAGGTCGCGGCTTTTCAGCACATTACGCATGGTGATGCGGGTGTTGGGCTGTTCGCCCATGCGTATCGAGATCATCGCATCGACAGCGGCATTAAGATCGATTTCGTCGCCGTCTTCCATGTTGCGCACACGCTGTACGCCTTCGGGTGTCAACAGGTCGATGATCTGCTTGATGCGGTGCGCAATCGGCCTGTACTCGGCCATGATATCGTTGATGTCTTCCGGGTCGCCTTTGGGCTGATGACGTTCATACACGGTGGCCCAGTCAGGTCGGTGCAACTGGATCTGCTAATCCCATTCCTGCTAGTGGAACGGATCAGACACCGGTTCCTTGCCCCGCATGTCGTTGAAGCTGATCTGCTCATCAGTCAGGTCATCCTCGTAAGGACGCATATTGGTGGAGCAGGTCCAGATTTCCTGTGCGTCATCACCGGCCAGCTCACAGTCAACCTCGTTGGCCATTTCGATTACGCTCACCTGGCGGCGTACCTGGCGCTGACTGGCGGGTACGTACTCGGTTTCGACCCCCCAGGAGAATTCTTCGAATTCCCATACGTAACGGTTGTCGTCGCGATAAGGAATGCGGATACGTTCCAGTATGCGCAGGCTGGGTACGGCCTTGCGACTGGCGAACAGGTGGAACAGGTCCATGCCCATGTTCCATGAGAACTGGTTGTTGTCCTGGTTGTCTTCGATTTCGGCGTGGAACTGCGCTGCGAAAGCATTCAGTTTTTCATCGTCCGAAGTTTCGCTGGTGTCCATCAGCATCAACGCCAGATGTTCAAGCACGAGCATGGTTTCATGCTCCGGTTCGTCATTGTCATCGGCGATTTTCAGCAGCGTAGTCCAGAGTTTTTTCAGGCCGGGAAAATCATTAAATGCCTTATATTCAACAGGGGTGGATGTCGAGGCTACAGCTTTCATGGAAAAAACCGCTGGTGATGATCGCGCCGGCAGATCATCCGCTGATCGGGAAGAAAAAAATCCCGTTGTCACATTTCGCCAACGAGAATTTCGTGGTGCGTGAGCCTGGCTCGGGTACCCGGGCTGGGTATTGTCTCGATCCATACGCTGGAACTGGAGCTGGAAACAGGCCGGCTCAATATTCTTGATGTGCTGGGCTTTCCCATCAAGCGTCACTGGTACGTGATTCAACGCAAGGGCAAGCGCCTGTCTCCGGCCGCACAGGCCTTCAAGGAGTTCGTACTCGAGCAGGCTGCGCAGTTCATTCGCTTACCGAAATAGCGGCAACACGTCCATGTGTTGCGGGAACCCTGAACTAATAAGAGTTCCCTTAAAAATCAATATCTTGAAATTTAAGCCTGATTTTGCGAAAGTAATACGTAATTCAGAACCTGTTTCTGTTCAATTCTTGCGGAGATGTAGATTATGAGTGCGGACATTCATAAGATCGGTATCCGTACCGCGGACTATTTCGGGCGAAACAGGCGGTACTGCACTGACCGCCGGCTGAGGCACGATCGAAGGAGTATGATTCGTTTTGACCTCAATGGCGGTGACCGGCGCTCAGGTTTCGCGCAGCGTGGTAATGACCACGGGTTCCGTGAAGAGGATTTGTCCTGATCCATACATAGTGCAGGCCATCTGATTCCTGCAGCAACATCCTCCCTGTTAGTGGGGTGTGTAAAACCACTAATCATCTGTAATGAATCTTGAAATAATTTACCAGGACGAGCACCTGATCGCTGTAAACAAGCCTTCCGGTATGTTATCAGTGCCCGGGCGGGGCGAACATAAACAGGATTGTGTCGTGGCGC
>Ga0209536_100003416_pt1 | contig 25520 bp, 17 predicted proteins | sample DeeMarSeWOR28_12_FD_187461 | JGI IMG/M metagenome (GOLD analysis project Ga0209536, IMG submission 187461) | Marine sediment microbial communities from White Oak River estuary, North Carolina - WOR-2-8_12 (SPAdes) (version 2) | ecosystem: Environmental > Aquatic > Marine > Intertidal zone >...
GACCCGATGTCCGGCTATGATAATCGTCATCGGCTCCCAATACCTGATCCCAGTCATAGTACTGATACTTGAGTGATACGGATAAATGGTCCTTACCGACTGTTTTGGCACTTCTCGTCTTAGTGAAAAAACTCATACAATATTTGCCGCACCAAGGATACAACTCATCCTCCTGTCCGGCAGAACTCCCTATACTTGTCTCTGTCCCCTCCGCTATAAGAGCAAATGTAGCCACAAAAACTAAAAATGTAACAATCTTCTTAAAGTTCATTGTCACTTCCTTTCAAAAGGATTTTTTGTTCCGTTACGTATGACTGTACTGCTCTGCTTCATATCTAACTGGCTCCTTCACATCCTTTTGTCTGTCATCATTCTATTTTTCCCAAAAAAAAGGCGGGCAAGAGGATTTGTCTCTTTACCCGCCGGTGCTCGTGGCTCGATTTGGATTTACCCTATGAAGTGCCAGGTTTCCTCCTGGTTGATTTCAATCGGCCCCAGATTCATATTTACCTTTATCTGGTACTTGCCTTTGAAATCCTCTGGCACTCGCCACGAGTACCGGCAGACGCCGCCTCAGCCATACTCGAATTTGCCGGAGGCAAGTACATTTTCTGCTTCATCTATAATATGAAGTTTCGGCGCTTCAAGAGCACTGCCGTTCTTTATCACTCGTGGATTGTAACGTTCGCCGGACTGCCCGGTGATTGAAAGGCCTATCGATACCTGCCGACCTGTAGGTCTCACCTCGGTCTTTAAATATAGCGGGGGACCAAATTTCATGGTAGTTGTCTGGCTCTTAGCGACTGTAATTCTTGACGAGGGATTTTGTGCTCCGTAAAAAGAGACCTGCCATTTGTCGCTGCCTGCATTCGAAGAAAGGCTTCCAAACAATGCCAGATATTGGCCGATATGGGTTTTTACCGGATCGGTTGACGGGCCGATTTGAAGCTTTTTCCAAAATATGCCGTGCAAACCGCGGAGGTTAACTGTTACTCCGGAGGTTTCAAGTTTGACATATCCGGTCTGCTGCAAATAGTAAAATATGGCAATGCCAATTAAAACTATAATTATAAGCGGTATGACTATAATTTTCTTCATTAATATGTCACCGAAAAACCATTGCCGAGCTGCAGAATAGTAGCATTTTAAAAGTATATGACGACAAAGCAATGATTCTGTTACAAACTTTTCTGAAAATTTCAGAATTTATTGTTATGTTACATAAAAACCACCGAAAAATGCAAGGAAAATAGGTTCTTATGGCTTATTCCTGCTCGGGATAGAAAAAACAACTACGCCATTCAGAACCAAATTTCTTCAGTCTTTTTCTCAAAGGGCCCAAGGTCGATATCCACCAGAACCTTACATTTGCCTTTGTAATCCTTTGGTACTTGCCACAAGTACTCATAGCAGGTACCGCCTCAACCATACTGGAATTTACCGGATTCAAGCGCGTTTCCTGCTTCATCAACGATTTTGATTTTCGCTCCGGTGACTGCCTGATTATTTTTTGTTATGAAATTCTCATATTGTTCACCCGCCTGGCCGATTATGGCAAAATCTACATAGAGGAGGGATCCATTTTTGCTAATTTTCGGTTTAATCAGAAATGGCGGTCCGAGTCTGAGTGCCGTTGCCTCATCATTTCTGACCTTGATTTTTGAGAGGTCTGCCCACGGGCCACGGCTTTCAATCTTCCATGTGTGCCCATCCTGTTTCATTGACAGACTCAAGAACTGTGGCCTGTGGATTCGAGCACTGATTGCAGCCGGTTCTGCACCTGAATTAATTGTGGTATTAGAAAACCAATTGCTGTTAAGCTGCAATATGGCGTCTGCTCCGCCCGCATCAATTCCAACATATCCTTGTCGTTGCGTGTAGTAGAGAACTGACAAACCCGAACAAGCGATAATGGCTAAAGAAATCAATAGGTCTTTTTTCTTCATGTTCCCGCTGGCCCTGGCAGTTTTGTTCTTTATTTATTCAGACGCAGAGGTAATGGTTTTGTTACGTTCTTTTTTTGAAATTTTCTCTGGAAAAGGCAAAATTTCATCAAATTCGGGCAGAGTTGCTCTGAATATTCGATATTCGAAGAAAATACGGCTGACTTTCAGCTAATCGAGTGCCAGGTTTCAACTGGTTGTGTCTCGAACGGGCCCATATTGGCATTTACCTGCACTTTGAATTTTCCTTTGAAATTAGCTGGTGCTCGCCACGAGTACCTGCAGGTGCCGCCTCAACCATACTTGAATCTGCCGGATGCAAGGATTTTGTCAGCCTCGTTTACGATATTAAAAGCCGGCGGCGGCATCCATTGACCATTTTTTTGTACACCGCCGACGTATTTCTCTCCAGCCTGACCCTCCACGACAAGGCCGATAGAAACGTCACGCCCTTTGATTTGAACGTCGGTCCTGACTAAAAGCGGCGGGCCGGATTTACTACTACTATCCTTGAGATTGGAAAGTGACTGTCCCTTGGCCAGTTCAAGAATCCATTTGTCGCCGTTTTCATCTGTTGTGGATAGCGATGAAAAGCCAAGTTGCTGCCTGGATGAAGCTGGAGATGAAAAGATGCCGTGCAGCAATGTCCCAATTACGACAATCGCAACTACCACGGAAGCAATTATTATTGTTTTCTTTTGTCCGGATGGATTGTTAATCATTATGGAACCTCATTATAGCTAAAGCCTGCCAAAAAGTTCACACGCCTTTCGGGAATTATAACAATTCGCTACCGCAAATAGAGAAAAAAAACGGTGAAATGTTACTTTTTACAGGATAGAAATCAAAAAAATGTAAATAAATCTATTTATTAGCGTATGTATAAATAGAGAAGAAATAGGCGATTTTTATGAAATGGACATTCTAATCGAGAAAATCAGCATGAAACTGAGTAAATTACCGAATAAAAGATAAGCCGTTTTATTATTTTTGTTTTAACTTATGTAGCAATAGATATATAATTTAAGATAGCGACATAAACGATGAGCAAAAATAGGGAGATATAGTTGTCAGAACGAGAAAAATAACAGCAGGAAGTTATTGAAGAGGCTTTGACAATGGATTTTAGAAGGGAAAAAGCATTTACGTTAATAGAACTACTTGTTGTTATCTCGATCATTGCTCTGCTTATGGCCATTTTGTTGCCGTCGTTGGGTAAAGCGCGTGAGCAGGCACGAAGGGCAACATGCATGGCTAACTTGCGATCGATAGGCCAGGGCATATATCTCTATGCCCACGACAATGACGGCAGGCTCGTTCCCGGCGACTGGAGGGTTTCATGGGATGTCTGGGGACAGGTGGCGGAGTATCCAAGGGGCTGTCGAATGCCCCCTGTTGTCGAATCGAGAGAAGTCAACCTGGGACATCTTATTAGATCGGGAATTCTGCCGATGCCCGGCAGCAAGGATCACGTGTTCTTCTGTCCTTCAACCAAGACACCTGATGGTAAACATTGTTATGAAGACTTTGTTAATGGCTGGGGCAGCATTGATCAAATTGCTACGACAGGCTATATGTATAATAATTCCCTCGACGGTTTCGACGGTTTCGTTCAGGACGGGCAGTTTGCCGTGCTCTCGCACAAGAATAAGATCAACTTTTTGCGAGGGGACGGCAGTGTCGATACTTTCGATGTCAAGAAACTTGATTTTGGTTCCCCCAACGGTCCTGAATTGTTGCAGGAAGTCTCGCTCAGATACGGCGTATGCTTTCCCACGGCTTTACTGCACCGATGGCTTTCCCGAGGCCAGGTCAACATGGATGAAGCGATGGAATTTCTCAGCAGTCCTCAGGGCTGGGCCGACAGTCACAGCACATTGATGAACGGCCCGGCGTGCAGGGCGTATTCTGAGCCGGTCCTTCTTGCAAGTGTCGGCACTGAATCTTTGGCATGTGATGTAGTAGGCGTGTGGGGTGCGGCGCCGCCCTCCGGGTGATGATAGATGGCCGGTGGTCGCGTCGACCGCCCCTTGGAATTATAGGTGGTGGATTTTCGGTCTGCATTCCTCGCCCTTAAGGATATAGTATATACTGTTCGCTGAAATAGCTGTCAGTAATCATAGTGTGAACAATGAACCTTAGATATGAAAGGTGATGAGATGAAAAAAAGAGGAATGTTTATTTCAAATGAGCCTGACTTTTTTGCTCTTCCTCTGTCTTTCCTGCTGACAATCATTTTTCTTTATGTGTTGACATTACCGTCAGTGGCTTTTTGTGACTCATGGCAGCCAATCGGTCCGGAAGGCGGAAATTTCATCTTTTCTATGACGAATTCGGTGAACGTCAATGAAGTGACGGCTATAACAACCAGCCCTTCTCCATCGAATGTTTACCGCAGCACAGATGGGGGAATAAGCTGGAGCAAAATCGGAGAGATTCCTTCTTCTTATATTTCAGACGTCACTGCTTATAATTTCTCGAATATTTATGCGATTTCTGGTTCCCGCTGCTACCGTTCTACGGACGGTGGCATAAATTGGACAGAGGCAAGGTTGCCTTCCTCGGCAGGAAGTGCTTATCGCATTTGTGCTGATCCTACGGACAGCAGCAAAGTTTACGCTGCAGGGCTCACTTCTGATTATCAGAGCTATCCCTACACTTACAGTATGGTGTTCTTCAAGAGCACCGACGCTGGAGTGAACTGGAGCGCTTCATCGTTCTTTAGCTTTGACTATTTCTACCCTCAAGACATGGCAATTTGCAGGAGTAATCCGAATGTCATTTACATAGCAGGTATAAAAGAAGTTGTAACCAATAATCGCTATAACTATTATGGCGCCCTTTTCTACAGCTCAGATGCCGGAGAAAGCTGGACAGACGTTTCCGATTCGGTTGATAGTGAGGGTAGTACCTATTTCGATTCCGTCGCCATTGATCCGACAGATGAGAACAAAGTCTATGTAGGAGGCAATGTTTTTTATCGCTCCATAAGAGAAGGACGCGGCCAGGATTTATCATGGGTGCGTAGTTCAGTGCGCTTTGGATCCTATACTATTAATATCGATCCAGTTGATCCATCCCGGATTTATGCGGGTGGTTATCAAAGCGTTAGCATAAGCACCGACTTCGGCCAATCGTGGACAACTCGTATTGATTGCATACGAAACTTGGCACAGCATGTAGCGATTTCTCCGGCCGATCATTCCAAGGTTTATATTGCATCTTACGCCGGTCTCTACAAATCAACGGACTCTGGCGCAAACTGGGATTCCGCTCACAACGGAGTTTATGCAGCGAGAATCGCTGCCCTTGCGGTAGCTCCTTCGACAATAATTGTCCAGAACAGCGGTTTTCTTATGGCTTACAGCAGAAGGGGCAGGACTACTGATTGGCATGACCTCGTCACCCCTCAATCCTGTGGTGAAGTATGTGATATACTGATTAATCCAGATAACTCTGATATTGTATTAATTCTTGAAGGCTATGGCTGAGGCGGCGCTGAGCTCTTCAGGAGCACAGACGGATGCTCCGCCTGGACAATAGTTAATAAAGAATTCAGCGACGGCGGTTGTCTTGCACAAGATCCTTACAACTCAAACGTCGCCTATGCCGGTGCAACTTACTACAACAGTACAACGCGTCAGTACTCGATGGCCGTTATAAAGACGACAAATGGCGGGATTAGTTGGCCAAATAGAAGCTTCCCGGGAACTGGAGACTACGGCACATCTTGTGATGCCATCGCTGTAGCGCCGAGCGATTCGGCTATTGTGTATGCCGGTGGCCAGGTCGGTCGATACCTAAAGATCTTCCGCTCAACTGATGCCGGTAACACGTGGAGTGATATCACTGATAATCTGGTTACAATGCACTCACAGGGAGATATCGTCAGCGCGATTTGGATCAGTCCTTACAATCACGAGACGCTGCTTGTGGGCACTTCCGAAGGCGTGTTTAAACGAACAGTTGTCGGCAGGGGCATAAACAGTACCTGGATTCCGACAACTATCCGGTATCCAACTGTTGATTTCGCATTCGACCAAGCGGAGGGGACTGTATACGCTGCTACCTTCCGTGGCGTCTCCAGCACAAATGACGATGGTGACACCTGGCAGGAGATAAACGACGGCCTGGAATGTCTGGACATCTTGTGTATCGACTTCGAACCTGAAAACCGCCTGCTTTATGCCGGTACCGACGGCGGAAGCGTTTGGCGCCTCGCACTCGGCCCCTCGGAATCTTCGGGGCTAGAGTATTTCGTTGTCGTGGATGACTTCGAGGATTACACTGATTTCCCACCCGACAGGATATTTGATATATGGACGGACGGATGGGACATTCCGGCAAACGGGGCCGAAGTAGGTTATTCCGATCCGGATTTTCTCCAGGGAGAACATATCGCAGAAACTATGATTGTTCATACGGGTCTTCAATCGATGCCTTATTTCTATAATAACGAATCTGGATACTCTGAGGCGGCCTTACCGTTGAGTTATCCGTTTGACTGGACCATGCAGGGTGTTGGATTATTGTCTTTGTGGTTCCATGGTAACCCATCCAACCATTCTGAGCGGATGTATGTGGCTATTGCCAATAGCCGGCAAACACCTGCGGTTGTGTACTATGATGATCCCGATGTAGTAAAAGTTGACACCTGGACGCAGTGGTCTATCGACCTGAAAGCGTTCGTCGATCAAGGTGTGGATCTTACTAATCTCGAAAAGCTATGTATAGGCTTTGGTGACAAATATAATCCGCAAACCGGCGGCTCAGGCCTTATGTTTTTCGATGACATTCGCCTATATAGACTTCAGGAACCATAAGCCAGACTTAGCGATAATTAGTTGCAGGTTGAATAGGATCACATAACGCTAAATAAACTGCTCGGCTTTGTCGGCTTGAGTAACAAGTGGAATTTTTGCCCTGCATTCGTTCTGCTTCATTATTAATTTACCGAGTGCCAGATTTCCTCTTGTTTTGCTTCAAATGGTCCCAGGTTGCAAGCCACCTTAACCTGAAACCTGCCCTTGAAATCCTTCGGCACTCGCCACGAGTACCTGCACATAGAACCTCAACCATATTCAAATTTGCCTTTCGCGAGAATTCTTGCTTTTTCGTCCACGACCGCAAATTGTGGTTCGGACTCGCGTTTTCCGTTCTTCACGGCGCCGCTGATATATTTTTCACCCGCCTGTCCCTCAACTGTGATACCGATAGATAATTCGCTATTGCTGATTTTACGAACATTAGTTCTAACTAAAAGAGGTGGCCCGGGTTTTTTGTTGTTTTTGCTTATGCGCGAGAGTGGTTGGCCTCTAACCAGCTCAAGGGTCCATTTGTCCCCATTTTCTTCCGTTAAAGATAATGGAGAGAGAGCTGCTTGTTTAATAACGGAAGATGAAGGCTTACCTCGAAGCCAAAATAAATCCACTATCACAATAAGAGCTGCGATGGCAAGACCGACCACAACAACTTTTCCTCTTCGAGAAGACAAGTCCTTGAGAATACTTGATATTATAGCTGATGTTATCTCTTTCATATTTGTCCGTTTCTATTTGAAAAAAACCGCCTGATAGTTCCGTGTCCAACCGCTGTTATAAACTACAATCTCTGCTATTATAACAACATCGCCAAAATAAAGTAATTTTTTTCTTTCTTTGTGTTTAGAAGGGAGTATAATAAAAAGTAACGAGATAATCTGCTGGGAATTTTAGCAATCTTACTGATATTATCCGGTATTTATGGCGTTTGAATACTTTAACAGAGTTGACGCTTTCAGAATTCCAATGAAAGGAGCTTTAGCTATGCGATTCGGTAGAAATAGAGCATTTACTTTGATAGAGCTGCTTGTGGTGATCTCCATTATCTCCATGCTTATGGCCATAATGTTGCCTTGTTTGGGATACGCAAGAGAACGAGCTAAAAGGGTGGCATGTATGGCCAATTTGAGATCTATCGGCCAGAGCATATATGTTTACGCCAATGACAATGACGGCGTACTTATACCCGGTGACCACTGGGTAACATGGACTGTTTGGGGTAATCCTACAGAGGGAAGCACACCCGGCGGTTTATGTTGTAGACAGGTCAATCTCGGCCATCTTTTGACATCTGACATATTACCGATACCCACCAACAAAGATAGTGTTTTTTTCTGTCCTTCCGGCTTTACTCACTATAATGATCAAACATCCGAGGTCATTAAAAATTACTGGGGCATAGAAAATTACAGAGCTTCTGTAACCTATATGTTCAATGAGGCCCTCGATGGTTTTAACAATTTTGTTCAAGATGGAGAACGTGCAGTTTTATCGCACAAGGACAAAATTAACTTTCTTCGAGGAGATGGAAGTGTTCGGGATTTTAAAGTCAAACCGCTGGTTTTTGACGAAGCAGCAGGACCGGAATTGTTACAGGAAGTTACGGCTCGATATGAAGTATGCTTTCCCACTATTATGTTACATGAATGGCTCGAGCAGGGCGAAGTTAATCTGGCACAGGCAAAAGAATTTCTGAGTGATCCGTCAGGATGGATGGATTTCAATTGCAAACTGCAGCCACACCAATCTGTACTCTTGGCAAATGTTAATAACAAGTCCCTGGCCTGCGATGTGGTTGGGTACCCGACCTGTGGTGAAAGATATGGGTGATGAAAATATTTAGCGGTTGTGTCGACCGCTTTTATCGAAATATTCACTTAATACCTTAAATCCTGCCTAACCTATTGTATGTTCCCAATTAAGTAAAGCTTGATTTCAATGGGATAAAAGTACATAATTAATGTTTAGATACGATATGATCCCGATGTTATGTTCTAAAGTTTAGCAACATGAAAGCCAGTAGGAGCTTGTCATGACACTATCAAACCAGCAAATTTTGCGGAATCTGCCATCAGTAGATGCTCTCTTGAAAGATCCCAGTCTTGAAGGTAGTGCTGCCGAACTTGGCAGGCAGGTTGTGGTCAATTCCATTCGCCAGGCGATTGAGGAGGTCCGAGAGATGATTTTTGCCGAGGCACTTGCTGAAACGGATGAAGGCGTAATTCGTCAGAAAATAATTGACGATGTCAAGCTACGCCTTAAAACTATTGCCCAGCCGCACTATCGAAGAGTCATCAATGCTACGGGAATCATTTTACACACTGCTCTCGGCAGGGCGGTCCTGCCCGCTCAGGCATTGCATCAAATTCAAAATGAAATGTCTGGATATTCGCTGCTTCAGACCGATACCGAAACCGGCAAACGCTCAAAACGAGATAGTTGTATCGAGCAGTTTCTGCAGCAGCTAACCGGTGCCGAGGCCGCTACCGTCGTCAATAATAATGCCGCGGCTACCAGCATTGTGCTCAATACCGTTGCCGACGGCAAGGAAGTCATCGTCTCTCGCGGCCAGCTTGTCGAGATCGGCGGGGCGTTCCGCCTGCCGGATGTTATGGCTTTCAGTGGGGCTAAACTCGTTGAAGTCGGAACCACGAATAAAACACACCCACGCGACTATGTTAATGCCGTAACCGAAAACACCGCTGCGATTCTCCGCGTTCATCCGAGCAATTACAAAATTCAGGGATTCTCGTCGGAAGTCTCGCTTGATGAGCTTGTTGAAATAGCCCGTAAGCATGGGCTGATTATGATCGACGATGTTGGCGCCGGTGCCCTGATTGATTTTGCTCAGTTCGGATTCGAGCCTGAGCCTACTTTAAGTGAATCGATTGCGAAAGGGGCCGATATCGTCACTTCGAGCGCAGACAAGCTGATCGGTTCTTCCCAGGGTGGAATCATCCTCGGCAGGGCGAAACTAATTGACGCCGTGCGGAAAAATCAGTTTGCCAGAATTGTCCGCGTCGGAAAGCTCACACTTGTCGCACTGGAAGCCACGCTGAAACTATTTCTTGATGAATCCGTTGCTCTTCGGGAGGTTCCGACGCTGAAAATGCTCAGACGTGGCACTTCTGAAATCTCCAGGCAGGCTGAGCATATGGTACAGGAATTGAATAAAAGTGTTTCCAGCGTTGATATAACAACTATCAGTGGTTTTTCGCAAATGGGCAGCGGTTCACTGCCAACGCAGAATCTTGCAACGACGCTGGTGTCGATACAAACGCAAAATTTCAGCGCTGAATCTCTGGCATATTGCCTTCGCCAACATAGTACACCGATTTTTACGCGTATCCAAAACGACCAGGTCCTTATTGATCCACGGACGCTTCTGAGTGGGGATGATAAAATAGTAATCGATGCATTGATTAAGATTTTCAGCAAAAAAAGTTGATCTCTATGGCGACAATACAAAAGAACATCACACTCGGTACGGCCGGCCACATAGATCACGGCAAGACAGCATTAATTAAATGCCTGACCGGCTGCGATACGGACCATCTCAAGGCCGAGAAGGAGCGTGGAATGTCCATAGACCTTGGATTTGCTCCTTGTACGGTTTCCGGGCTGGAAGTCGGCATCGTCGATGTCCCCGGCCATGAAAATTTTATAAAGACAATGGTTGCCGGAGCAACTGGAATTGACGGTGTTATTTTTGTAATTGCTGCTGATGATGGTGTGATGCCCCAAACACGTGAGCATTTCGATATCCTCACGTTACTTGGTGTTAAATACGGAATCGTTGCTTTGACGAAAGTCGATGCTGTAGAGCCAGCCCGTGTTAAAAAAGTAACCGCTGAGGTTAAGGACTTTCTTGCAGGCACATTCATGGAGGACGCCCCGATTCTACCCGTATCGAGTATTACAGGCGAAGGCTTCGATACTTTTTATGAGGCTCTCAAGAAGCTTGTCGATACCATTGAGCCGAAAAAGACAGACGGTGTTTTCCGGCTGCCGGTCGAGCGAACTTTTTCTGTTAAAGGCTACGGCACAGTTGTAACCGGCATTCCAGTCGCAGGAATAGTTAAAATCGGCGAAGATGTCGTCCTTTTCCCCAAGGGGAATAAAGGCCGAATCAAGGCTGTGCAGGTTTACAAAAGGAACAGCGACACTGCCATGGTCGGTCAGTGTGCGGCAATAAATGTCCCCCAGTGGGATTACAAGGATATCGAACGTGGTTGTACCGTCACATTAGGTAATTATTTCTCGCCACAGCAATGGTACCTTTGCAGTCTTAGGATTCTCCATGATGTAAAATCACCACTCAAAAATGGCACGAATATAAAATTCCATACCGGCACGTCCGAAGTCGTTGCTACGGTATTCCTGTTGGAAGGCAGCAGCATTTCAGCAGGGCAGGAATCTCTCATTCAGGTTCGGTTAAATCGGCCGCAACGGATTGTGGCGGCTCCTCGTGATCGGTTTATCCTGCGTAGTCTTTCTCCCGTGCAGACAATCGGCGGAGGAATGATCATTGAAGAGCTGGAGAAAAAGCTAAAACGAAATGATGAGCGTGTATTACAGGAAGTACAAGAGAGGGCAAAAGCAGTAGTGCTCGAACGGGATTTTGTCGAGTATTGTATAAAGACCGCTAAAGATTTTGCCATGGGCGAAAACGAAATCTCGGTTCGTGTCAAGATGCTGCCGGGGCCGCTGAAGGAAATTCTTACCGGCCTTGTCGATGAAAGCAAAGTCTTGAATTTAAGCCCTAAGCTGTTTATTCATCGTGACACGTGCTGTGACGTTCAGCAAAAGCTGCTTGACATTGTCAACGAGTTTCATCGCAGCAAGCCCGAAAGTCCCGGCATCAGTTCCGAGCAATTGCTCGAAGCATCAAGGATGAGAAAGGATGTTTTCGATGGACTTGTGAATATACTTATTTCGCAGGGCAAACTTGTCGAGAGGAAGCATCGACTGGCGATGCCGGAGCATCAGGAGACGTTCAGTGATGATGAGCAGAAAATGCTGGGACGTGTCGAATCGCTATTCAAGGATAATCCTTTCAGTCCTCCAAAATTAGAAGAGATTATTGAATATACAAAATTAGACCAGGCAGAGATTCAAAAAATCATCAAAATATTGCTTGAACAGGAGCAACTTGTCCGCGTCGACAAAGACCTCTTTTTTCACCGGGAAGCAGTCGAGAAGGCCCATGAAAGATTGGTCAAATACATCACTGAGCAGGGCGGTCTGGAAAGCGTTAAGTTCAAATATCTTCTCGATACATCAAGGAAATTCGCCATCCCGCTTCTCGATTACTTCGACCGCATTGGTGTGACTCGGCGTGTGGGTTATACACGATTGTTGAGAAACTAAATAATTACTGGCAGATCTTTAAAAATGGGAAATACTGTTCACAATATTTCTGAACAAGCCAATAAGTATTGTTTTGGGAAAGCTGCGGCAACTTGTCTGATCATATCCGTGCTAATGATGTTGCTCCTGATGTTGCTCCCACCGGGGTGAGGTAGTAATCCTCCTCGTGCCCTTGTAGGGCGGTTGATGTATTTTTCGTTCTTTGCCGCGCCAGTGTTCGGCGTCTTTGGTATCATTAACGACCGCCGGAAATTCTTTGCGATTGTCTCAGTAGCTATTGCAATCGGAGTCGTTTTGTTTCTCTTGGTCTGCCAATGGCTTTCGATGTACTATGAAAACATGCTGCAATGAACTCCGCCGTTCCTGACGGCTTATAGATTTGTTCCAGAACATCAAGAGAACATTGACAGGGAAAAAGAAATGCGTTTTGGAAAAATATCCGTCACGCTGTTGATTATAGCCGGGGCGACGCTGGTTTTAATGCTCCTATGCAAACCAGGCTGAGGCAATCCTATCAGCGCCCTTGGAGGGCTGCTTGTCATATTCTCATTTCCCGCTGCCCTGGTATTCGGTATCATTGGTATAATTTACGACATTAACAAGCAGCTTGCTATCATCTCAACACTACTCGCTGGCGGGATAATATTACTCTATATGTTTATGATGGGAATGTTAGGGTAAGCAAAATTTGTCACTTATACGTCTCTGAATATATATTATTGACATAAAGAGTAAAAATCGAACAAGACCTGTTACATTTGTGTAATAGAATTAGCACCTTTGCAATCTCTTAAAATGATCATTTTCTGGTAATTTTCGCCCTTTTTTGGTAGAATAAGACGGCACAGCACACAGCAAGAACAACGTTTGTTCAAAAAATGAAGATTTTCTGTCACAGAATTTGGATTTTATCGTCTATATGATTGGAGAACAGACGGTTCTTGAAGTGCGCCTTGATTTTGGCTTAATTCTGAAAGGGCTGAGATGGAACAGACTACCAAGCAAAACACCAAACACAACCATAAGACCGGAGGCGTTGACGAAAGCGAACTGATGACCCGCTTACACAAGGGCTATGCCAGCTTAACGCATCAGATACACAAGGTAATCGTCGGTCAGGATGATGTAATCGACTCGATGCTGTGCTGCATGCTCGCCGGGGGGCACTGTATCGTCCAGGGCGTGCCGGGGCTGGCAAAAACAATGATGGTCCATGCGATAGCCGATGCGATGAAACTAAGCTTCAACCGCATCCAGTTTACGCCTGATTTGATGCCTTCGGACATAACCGGCGCCGATATTATCCAGCGGGATCCGCAGTCGAAGAAGCGAAAATATGAGTTTGTGCAGGGGCCGATTTTTGCTAACGTGGTTCTGGCTGATGAGATAAACCGCACGCCGCCCAAAACACAGGCTGCACTTCTGCAGGCAATGCAGGAACGCGAGGTAACTGTTGCCGGTAGGACATTTAAGCTCGATGAGCCGTTCTTTGTGCTGGCTACACAGAATCCGATCGAGCAGGAGGGGACGTATCCGCTACCGGAGGCCGCGTTGGACAGGTTTATGTTTATGATTTATATCGATTACCCTTCGGCCAAGGAAGAGCACATGATAGTCAAGCAGACTACGACGAGGAAGAAGATATTCGCCCAGCAGGTGCTGAGCAGAAATGATATGGTGCTGTTCCAGGAGATTGTTCGAATGGCGCCCGTCAGTGACATGGTGATAGCTTACAGCATCAAATTGACCCGCGCAACCCGGCCGGATAATTCACATGCCACAAATATGGTTAAAAAGTATCTCAAATGGGGCGCCGGCCCAAGAGCAGGGCAATTCATGACACTTGGAGCAAAGGCCAAGGCCCTGATAGACGGGCGCGTTACCCCAGGCTTCGAAGATGTGCAAGAGGTTTGCAAACTTGTGCTACGACATCGTGTTATACCCAACTTTAACGCAGAAGCCGACGGCATCGGCGTCGAGGGAATCCTCGATGACCTCGTCCAGAATGTCCCGCCGCCGAAGTAACCGACATAACATTCAGCACCAATTTGTTTGATGGGGCAGGATAGTGAGACAAAGCCGCAAATATCTTGATCCGGTGTTTCTAAGTAAGCTGGGTAATATGGATTTGGTCGCCCGGTGTGCGGTGGAGGGCTTTTTTGCCGGGCTGCATCCGAGTCCGTTTCATGGCTTCAGCGTCGAATACAGCGACCACCGGGAATATCATGCTGGGGATGAGCTTAAATTCGTCGATTGGAAGGTTTTCGGCCGAAGCGATAAACTCTATATAAAACAGTTCCAGCAGGAAACGAATACAACAGCCTATATTCTTTTGGACAGCAGCAAAAGCATGTCTTTTGCCGGCGATGGCAAAGTCAGCAAAATGGACTACGGTTCATATCTTGCCGCGGCTTTGAGTTATCTGATGCTGAGCCAGTCTGACAGCACGGCATTGATTTTATTTGCCGATAGGGTGACAAAGCATATCCCGCCCCGGTCGAAACGGACTCATCTGAATATAATTCTTACAGCCCTACAGTATAACAGGCCTGCGGGACAGACAAACCTTGCCGGCGTTCTTCATACGATTGCCGAGACGACAAAGAGGCGTGGGATTGTCATCCTTATTTCCGATTTGCTCGATGATGAGGCCGACATTTTTCAGGGCCTCGCCCATTTGAAATTTCTTAAACACGATGTAATTGTTTTTCATACGATGGACCATCAGGAGGTAAATCTCGATTATGAAGGACTGATTCAGTTCGAGGATTTGGAAACAAAGGCCAGGATGCAGGTCTTTCCTCAATCGCTGCGAGAAGGCTATCGACAGCGGGTGACCGAATTTTTAGATGAGATTGAAAAAACAACCGGTAACAGCGGTATAGATTATTGCTTGCTCGATACTTCTGAGCCTCTCGATAGGGCACTGGTTGCTTATTTATCAAAGCGAAAGAGAATGATGTGAGTTTTACCGAATGGATATTCCTGTTAGGCGGACTTGCTGTCGTTGGGCCTTTGATTGCCCATCTGCTGGCGAAGCCGCGATACAGACGCCTGCCGTTCACGATGCTCCGGTTCCTGCAATCAGGGCAGATAGAAAGCCAGTCACGGCGAAAACTGCGCGACCTGCTGATCCTTTTGCTTCGCTGTGTGATTATTGTCCTGATTGCGATGCTTTTTGCTCGGCCCTTGTTACATGTCCGGTTCAAGCCGTCACAATCCAAATCTGTATATTGCCTTGGGCTGGATAATTCGATGTCAATGACATATTCCGACCGACGCGGCAGCTATTTCGATACAATGAAAGATAGAGCCATCGATTATATTCGCTCGGCAGAGAACAATGCTTTGTTCAATATTTATGTTATGGCCTCAGGAGACTGGATGCAGAGCATGGGCAAAGAGCAGGCGCTGGCTGAGGTTAAGGCTTTGAAGATTGAACCGGGAAATGCCAATGTCGAAGGCTTTCTTTCAGGTTTGAGCCGGATTAGCCGCGCAGAGCATAAAAATGATGAGGTATCGGTTTTAGTGCTGAGTGATTTTACGCCTAATACATTCAGGCAATTTGTCAATATCACAGAACCTATCGCTGCCGAAAGAATCGACTATGATTCAATTGTCTCACCACAGCCTATTAATAATGCAGCGATAGTAGATGCTCATGTTGTTGGTGTTGTTGACGGTAAGCTAACGATAAATACTGCTGTTGTCAATTATGGTCAAATCGAACAAAATCGTCGCTTAACAGCCCGTACAGGAGCGAATCAATCGGATCCGGTAGATATAAATCTATCGCCGAATCAACGTAAAAATTATCAGCTAAAGATCGATACTGGTACGATCGGGCAGCAACCGTCTGTTCTGCCGGTGGAATTGAATTTGTCGGATGGTGACGGTCTTCGTGCAGATGATACATTTTATCTGGCGGTTTCCGTACCCGGACATAAGGACGTAAATATTCTTCTTACCGGCGATAGTGAGCGTAGATTGTTTTTACTTAAAACTGCTTTAGATACGCTGTCGCGAACAAGTTCATACGATGCGTTACGAGTTAAACAGGTTTTGATGAGCGAGCTTGCTCCTTCGGATTTGGAATGGGCCGACGTGATCGTATCCTCGACGATAACCGAGCACATGGGTAATTTGGTTCCGGAAATTGAGAATTTCATAAAGGCCGGCGGCAGGTTTGTTTGTTTTGTGACAGAGGCGATTGTGCCTGATGCAGCAAAAATATTGTGGCAGCGGGATATTCTCGCTGCACTGCCTGGAAGATGTATCCAGGAGCGTACATATATACAACCAAAGCCATATAATAGTAAAGTCTCCGGCGTGGACCATAATGCGGAAAGATCTCTGTCTAATTACAGGATTGACAAGATTCTTATAAAAGGCCGTTTCGAGTGCCAGCAGCATCCTGATGCTCAGTTGATCTGGCAATTCCGGGACGGCTCAGATTTCATCTATCTCAAGCGTCTGGGCAACGGTACTTCTTTTCTTATTAATACCAGCGTTGATGATTCGCTCGGGTCGCTGACGAAATCGAATGCATCCGTTGCTTTTTGCCAGTATTTTCTGGGAGAGATTCATCAAATCGACCGGCACTGCTTTACTTGTGATGAGCAAATTATGCTGCCACTTTTCGGCAGGGAACTACCAGATTCAGGAAAAAAGCAAATCTGGGTCGAGACCTGCGACGGTAGAAATCGTCGTGCTTCAGTAGCTGATTCTTCACTGCTCGTACCCGATCCGGCTGGTATCGGATGGGTAAAGACGCTCGGTAAGCCAACGATTTGCACAGGTGTGAACTTACCTCAAGGTGAAACTGATATGACAAAACCAGTTGCTTCGGAACTGGCCGGTGTTATGGATCGAGTATTTAAGGCAAGTGCCGAGCAAACTGTCTCTGAAGCTGAAGTATTCCATGATAGAATACGCAGACCTCTTTGGAAAATATTTGCGTGGATAATAATTTTGTTGCTTCTGGCAGAGCCAGCTATCGCGAATAGATTGAAACGATAAGTAAGGTTTAATCATGGCCGGGAATGTGGAAGACAAACTTAATGCTCTTGTTGCAAGAGTGGGAAAGGTCAAACGATGGTTGATTACACTTGCGATTCTAAGAATCACAGCGTTGTGCCTGATATTTGTCTCGGTATTCACCGGCTTTTATGCGTGGCTCGACCACCGGCTGAACTTTGACGAAATCGCCCGTATCACGGCGTTTGTCCTGCTTGTTGGCGGTATTGTTTTTCTGTTGCGCAGACTGACAAAATTATTGCTCAGTCACATTTCGTGCAGCATCGCTGCAAATTATATTGAGAATAAAAGGAGTTTCAACCAGCAGCTTGTCACGGCAATCGAATACTACGAGAACAAAAAGGACTATCCTTATTCGAAAGCCCTTGCCGAGCAGCTCGTACTGAGGATTGACAAAGAGAGCGTAGAATTCGATTTCGATTCGACGATTGAAAAGTGGCAGGGATATGCTCTTGGGGCGGTTATTTTGTTTGGCCTTGTAGCAGCTTCGTTTTATGTCCGTGACAACTATATCTACTTTTCTTCATATTTTGCCCGACTGATAAGCCCCCTGGCCTCTGTTGAACCTCTATCGTCCACGCGAATAGAATCCATCACTAAGGACATTGTTGCCGAACCGGATTCTCCAGTGAGGTTTGTAGCTGAGATTAAAGGCCGTCTGCCACAATCAGGGAAGCTGGTTTTGACAGAAATCAAACCGGAGAAGGCAGATGACAGTCAAGAGCAAAAACTTTACGAAACACAAATACATCCGAATTTTGGCGAAGAAAAAACAGCACAATTTGAGGCTACAAAGTCTTTCTCGCAACCGGGCAAATTCAAATATCGGTTTGAAACGGACACTACAACGACAGAGTGGCATGAACTAAATATTTCACAAGTACCTGAAATAGAGAGCATGACCGCTAAAGTTACAGTGCCAAGAAGACCGCCGAGAAGAAAATGGGTGAAACCTTATACCGAACAGATCCAGAACAATACCTTAGAAGTTATTTCCGGCAGCAGCGTGACCCTGAACGTAAAGGCCACCGATAAGCTCAGTAAAATTATTGCGACCGGGCCGGACGGAAAGACAATTAGCAGGCAATTAAACGGAGCAGAGGAATTCGACTTTCATTTTTCTGCTGACAAGAACGGCACGGCACAGCTTAGTCTTGTCAACGAGCATGGTCAGACTAACGAAAATGTACCCGACCTTCAAGTTATTATAAAAACCGATGAGCCTCCGAAATTCAAGCTGGTTTCGCCCGATGGCGATTATCTTGCAACGAACGTTGCGAGTGTGCCTATAACATTCGAGGTTACTGACGATTTCGGTTTGGAATCTGTAAACATGCATTTGGAAATACCCTATCAGAAGCCAAAAGAGATTACTGCCCCAATTGAAGAAGGAATAAAGAGCACGGAATTTACTCATACAATAGAGTTGGAAGAATACGACCTTGCCGTCGGTGACAGTGTCCTGTTTTATTGTGAGGCAACGGATATTGATACCGGCTCGGAACCAGCGAACCAGACTTCGAGCAGCGATGTGTATTTTATGGAAATCAGGCCCTATCGACAAAATTGGGTTCCAATGCCCGGAGGAAAACCATCTCAGGGGGGAGGAGCACCACCAGTGGAATTGTTGAATATTCTCGAATATACCCGGGCAATAATTAAGAAGACGTGGGTAATTGCGAGTAAGCTGGAGTTGTCAGAGCAGGATCGTTCCAGGCTGGACTTCATAAACCAGGACATCCAATATTGTGCCGAACAAGTGGCGCTGATTCGTGACGATTCTCAGTATGGATTCGAAGAGCCCCATAAAGTCGTACTCAGTGAAGTTATAAGACATTTCAAACAGGCAAGTGGGTATTTGGCTGCACATGATGCGGCCGCTGCAATGTCACCAGAGAAAAACGCTTATCGTATTTTACGCAAGTTCATTCTCGAATTGGAACTGAGCTGGAGTCCTCCCCCCAGCGGCCAGAGCCCACAGCCCAAGAAACCTGACAGCGTGAAATTGCAGGAAAAGCCCGAGTTTGAGGGCTACGAGAAAGAACGAATAGAAGCACAATTGAAGAAGATGCAGCAAAAGCTGGACAAGCTGACCAGAGAGCAGGGGGAATTACAATGGTCTTTCGAGAATTTTCTCGAACAACAAGCTGAAAAGAGAGCTGCGCAACAAAGCTCCGATAGCGAACCTTCAAAAAGCGATGCCGAAAAGCAGAATCGGGATGCAAACAATGCCGGGCAACAAATTGAATCTGCCGAGCAAAAAGGCGAAAGTACTTCAAGCGGCCAAGGTGCCGGCAGTAGTCAGGATAGTGCCCCTAAGGAAGAATCTTCTGCCAAAAGCCAAAGCTCCAGCGATAGCCAGGATGTTACCGGCAAACAGAGCACTTCTTCTGAAGGTCAAAGTGCCGGAAAAGGGAACGGAGCTTCGGGCACTCCAGATGGCAAACAGGATACGACTCAAAGCCGGCGAAGTTCGCAAGGCCGGAACCCCGGAGAGAGTAAGAGCGCATCTGATGGTCAAGGTTCCGGCAAGGGAACAAGTGCTGACCAAAGTGGAAAAGATGCCCGGCGTCAGGGCAGAGGGCAAGACAGAAGCACAAATACCGAAGCAAGACTGCGGATGCTCCAGGCAAAGCAGCGAGCTATTCAGGATCAGGTATCACAATTAAAGCAAGAATTGCAACAGTTACCGGAAAACTCGGACAATGGTAATAGCCGATCGCAAGGACAAGAACATCTGAGTGAAGCCGCCACCAGAATGAACGAATTTCAGGCTGAAATGACTGAAGCACGCTTTCAAGCAGAATTGGATCAGCAGAGATCAAATATGGCTGTCGCCCTGATGGATTCAGCTAAAAGTGAGCTGGACATGGCGAATAAGTCGCTTGGACGTGAGCTTACTCTAAGCGATGATGAAAAACTTGCTCAAAAGGCTCAGGACATGGCCGAGCAGCTTTCTGAGGACGCGGATGCCCTTGCTGAGTCTGTCACAGATGTAGAACGTAAGGAGATGCTTGACCGGCTCGAAGCGGCAAAACGACTGCTTGAGATGATGCCTGAACCGCAGTGGTCCACTGTAAACAAAGGCGGTAGTCCGCTTTCAGGAGCAAGTCGTGTTCTCACCAAGAATCCAAATATAGCTTCAGCCCAGATGGCAAGACAAATGGCCCGACGCTTTTGGTCGATCGCAATTAACGCGAAAAAACGCCGGCAGCAGTTGATTGAAAATGAACCTTCCGATGCAGAATTTTACGGACAGGAGAATGAGTTTTTTGAAAACGCAGCCAGGTATGATCAAGAACCGGTGGAGAAATGATACTCGTTGACTATCCCGGACATATTATTGCTGGAATGTTTTTGGCAGTTTTTGCCGTATTTGTCTTCCTTGCATTCCGCTGTGGCGAATTCCAAAAGGCAACCAGACAATCGTACAAATGGCTCTTGATTGTGCTGCAGTATTTTGCGATTGTTATATTGCTGTTGATATTGTGGAATCCATCGAGGTCCAAGGTAAGGGATGAGTTGTCGAGAAATTCGGTTCTAGTGTTTTTCGATACGAGCGAGAGCATGTCGGTCATAGAAGAAGGACAAGTAAGCCGGTTGGATAGAGCGCTCGAAATATTTCAAAAGAAATTTCGCCCACTCGACGCTGATAGTCCCTCATATAAAATCTTTGGATTCGACCATCAGACTTATCATGGCGGCTCTTTGAATTTTCTTCGACGCTGGGGCTCGGAAACGGATATGCACAGCCTTCAGTCAATGCTGAGCAAATACGATTATTCAGACGAACCGGCCAAGGAAAATAAAGTCATAGGAGCAGTTGTTTTTACCGATGGCCAGGCTGACGATCAGAATATTCAGGCATATCTGCCCCTCAACAACAAGAATTTTCAAATTACCATTATCGGTGTTGGTTCGATAGACCGGCATATCGATATAGCGATAAAATCAATAAATGCACCTTCACGGATTGCTGTTGAAACGGCTGGAACGATGCAGGTTGTTGTTAGTGCCAAAAATCATCAGAATCAGCCTGTGACTGTCGAATTACTCAAAAACGATTACCTTGTGGATTCTAAAGAAATTCCCGCAGAATTATTTATAAAGAATCGGTGGGCGAGCGATCCTTCAACTAAAAATGCAAAAACAGAATTCATTATTGGTGCTGAAGGACTCGGCAGTTATAGTTTTTCGGTCTGTGCAAAGGCCCTTGAGCATGAGGTGAATCTTGCAAATAATGTTCGCAGCATGATAATCGATGTAGTTGAAGAAACCAAACTCAAAGTTCTTTTATATTCACAAATTGCCAATTTCGATATAGGCAAGCTCCGGCAGGCTTTAGCCCGTGACGAAAAGATTGATTTGGACCTGGGTCTGGATGTAATCAGAGCGCCCGCACTGGCTGAAAATCTGTCGAAGACATATGGTTATGTCGGCTTGCCGGAGGACCGGCAGGGATTTAATATGTACGACATTATCATCCTTGGTCCCTGTGAACTCGACGCTTTAACGGATGCTCAGATTTCCGGTCTGTACAGTTTTGTAGTTGACAGGGGGGGCGGACTCATTTTATTGCCGGGCAAAGACGGATTCGGGCCTGCCGATTGGACAAACAAAAAGGTAAAAACTCTGATTCCGGTAATCCTCGATGTCGAAAATCCGACGATTTGGCCGAGCAGTCCGGGGCAGATAGAGTTGACGCTTGAGGCCCTTGAAAGCAAAATTCTCGATCATGGTGCGCTGCAGGACAATGATCTGCTGGTTTTGCCATATTACAGGGTAACTAATCCCAAGCCTGCCTCTACGACACTGGCTTCGATTAAAGAGACTCCGGTTATTTCCGTTCATCGAGTGGGCAGGGGCAGAGTATGTCTTCTCAATATTTCCAGGATTTTTTCGTTGTATCGTGAAGACCTTCAGGGGGGGCTACTCTATAAGATGATGGCTGGATTAAATTCTCATCTGGGCAGAGTAACAGCCCGCGAGGCGGGAATTGAATTGTTCGCAGAGCGGGTAGTTGGACAAACGGACAAGATAATATTCGAGGCCTATGTCTGCGATAGTTCTTTTACACCTGTTGCCGGTGCCAACGTTCTGCTTAATTTTAGGGATAAAGTTCTAAGCATGAACCAGACAAAACCGGGATACTACGCTGTGGAAGTTGAGGATGTTCATGGTCAGGGTATAGTAGCAACAGCACAGGCCGAGCTTAACGGTGTGTTCCTTGGCGAGAAGACTGTTGCTGTAAATCTGCCGCCTACTGAGGGCGAAATGACAGACATTGAGTTAGACGAAAAATTTCTCCGGGAGCTTGCAGGAAAACTCGGCGGCAAATATTTTTACGCAGACGATGTAAGCAACGATATTGGGCAGATGTTTGAGGCCCAGGCTCGGGTAGGTAGTTCTCGTAGTATAACAAGTGTATGGCCGGGTTGGGCGTTGCTTTTTGTTTTGTGTTTAATACTTGGAGTAAGCTGGTTTATCAGACGAACCATTGGTTTAGTATGAGAAAGATTTCAATTATAATTCTTCTTGCTTTTGTGTGTGAATTTCCTTCCGCCGAAGCGCTGGATACTGAACGGAACACCATATCAAAGGAAAATGGAAAGACATACGTTTTGATCATCAGTGGTAAAAATAAAAACTCTAAAGAACGCCTGGCGAAAGACCATGCAATAATGGGTTTGCGTCGTTTTCTTCTTCATAATGCCAGAGTAGAATCTGGCCGGTTGATTGTCCTGGTTGATCATGATTCATCGGTTCGGAAAGACGCTATAATCTCTACTGCCGAAAACTTGAAGAAGCAAATAGACAGATTCTCTGCCGCTTTTAGTACTAATGACAGGTTTATATTTTACTATATAGGGCAGGCAAATATCGTCTCAGATACACTGCGATTAAATCTACCCGGCCCTGATATTACCCATAAGCAACTGGCCGAGTGGATTAATGGAATCAAGGCCTCTTCTATGTTAATTGTGCTGGATTGTCCGGGGGCGGGTTTAGCCATTCCGGCTGTTACAGGACAAAATCGAATTATCATTGGCGCCTGTACTGCCGACCAGCATTACAGCACGCGTTTCAGTGAATATTTCGTGCCGGCACTTCTTGATGAACAAAGCGATACCAATGAAGACGGCAGGATATCACTGCTGGAGGCGTTTACTTCTGCATCCAGAAATGTGGATGATTTTTACCGTCGTCAAGCTCTGCTTACAACCGAGACGCCGGTATTGGAAGATAATGCAGATGGCATTCCAGGCCAACAGCCCTGGAGATACAAGCAGAACAAAAAGGACGGCCTGTCGGCCTCAAAATTTTTCTTTCAGTAAAAAAATATGAGACAAGAACAGATGAATCGTAGACAATTCCTTAGAACTGCCGGTGGTGCAGTTCTCGGTACTATCATTAACACAACTGCTAAAGGAGAGTTTACAGACCAGGAACCGGATGACCTGGACAAATATGACTTTCTGATGCCGAGAGTAAAATATGCTCATGAACCGAAGGAGGCCGACCGGTGGAATGTTCGACCCGGTGGGGATGCAAACTTATTAAGAGAACTAAGATCCACAATCAGATGCAGAATAAAGCCGGTCACAAGAGCGTATGACTGGCAGCCTCAATGGGCTATGGAAGGTCAGCTAAATGCAGTGGTCAATTTCGATCAAATGGTAAAACTTAAGAAATATCCATTTCTTTTTATGACCGGAGAAAACCATTTCAAGTTCGATGACAGACAGAAGGCCAACCTTAAAGAATATATTCGCCGGGGTGGATTTCTACTGATGGATGACTGTGTTGTCGGTTCGGGCGGCGATTTTTTCTATAAAAGCTCTTATGAGCTGCTGGAACAGGTCTTTGGCAGAGGAGCTGTCAAACGCATACCTTTACAGCACGAAATATTTCACAATGTTTACGACCTTGGCGATAAAGGCCTGCCGTACATGAAGCGTCAGAATCGTATGCTTCTTCCGGGTATGAGACAGCCAAGGCAAATGGGTTTGCCTTACATGCACGGCCAGAACCATGGTGCCAGGGGAGTTTTTATCGGCGACCGCCTGGCTGTTTTTCTAAGCTCTACAGATATTCACTGTGGCTGGTGCGACAGTCACGGTTTCGAGTTCGGCAAGCAGAATTATGAAAAAGCAATTCAAATGGGGATTAATATCATTATGTATGCTATGTCACACTAATTCCGTTCCACCCAAATCCTCCACACCATTTGTACAACTCTCCGAAAGTCCTTGTCATTGCTGGTAATAATATGTTATAATAAGTGTAGTCTGCCTGACTAATGTAATAAAATGGTAGCTGTGATTTGGCCTTGCTGAAGTTATTAGGTGGCAGAGGTGAAAATGAAAATAATGACCCAAGTCTTTACTGAGGAAGGGGTTAGAAGGTGTTCGCACATATTAGATTGCTCTTGCTCGCCCATGTATTAAGCATATTTCTGATCGGTTCTGTTCATGCCGCCTGTCCTGCCGGCGATCTCAATGGCGACTGTCTGGTAGATTTTCTGGACCTGCAAATTTTCATCGAGCAATGGCTGGAGCCTTCGGGAAATGGCGTTAACGCGAACTATGCCGATCTGGATGGTGCCGATGGAGTGAATATGTCGGATCTTGCACTTTGGGTACAAAGCTGGCATCAGGCCGGTATTCCCTTAGTCATTAATGAGTTTATGGCATCCAACAATGATACGGTTGAGGATCCGCAGGGGCAATTCGACGATTGGATTGAAATATGGAATTCCGGCTTAGAACCGATTGATGTCGGCGGTATGTTTCTAACGGACAATCTTTCAGATCCCATGAAGTGGCGGATTCCCATCAATATGCAATCCATAACCACTATTCCCTCAGGAGGGTATCTTCTGGTATGGGCCGACCAGGACACCACAGATTTCGGCCTGCACGCGAATTTCAAACTTAATGCCGACGGCGAGGAAATCGGCCTGTTTGACAAAGACGGCGTCACCCTTATCGACAGTATCGGCTTTCCCGAACAAACTCGGGATATTTCGTACGGACGGGATCCTGAATCGAATGGTGAAATACGCTTTTTCGCTATTCCTACGCCGGGAGCTAAGAATGACGGTGCATATCTGGACGAAGTCGATGCACCTGAGTTTAGTCACAAACGTGGTTTTTATGATACACCGTTTTATGTGACGCTCGCCACTGAAACCAAAAATGCGATTATTTACTACACACTTGACGGATCTGAGCCGTACGAATTTACCGGGCGGTTTCCAAATGGTATAATATATTCCGGACCGATTTCCATCAGCAGGAATACCTGTTTGCGAGCAAGGGCAATCAAACAGGGCTGGAAACCATCAGCA
>Ga0209536_100003417_pt1 | contig 25516 bp, 24 predicted proteins | sample DeeMarSeWOR28_12_FD_187461 | JGI IMG/M metagenome (GOLD analysis project Ga0209536, IMG submission 187461) | Marine sediment microbial communities from White Oak River estuary, North Carolina - WOR-2-8_12 (SPAdes) (version 2) | ecosystem: Environmental > Aquatic > Marine > Intertidal zone >...
CCCAGTACAAGATACCTGCACTTTGCAGTTTGGACAGGCACACAGATGCTGGTATGGGGTGGGATTGATTTAAGTGAAAAGGGTGGCAAATATATACCATAGGACTCAATAACAATCAAATAAAAAGAACATACGTCATTTTTCACTGAAAAATTTAAATCCATATAGATCTTATCTAAATTTTTGCAAGAATTTGCGATCTAGAGCAGCTAATCTGATTAATTTTATAGCGCAATTTTCGTGTAATTACTTTAGAATTATCTAATATCAGTAGGTCGATAGCCCTCCGGCATGGAGGATTCAGATACTCTCGGTGGCTCCAGATATGGCATATCATGTTTATGCGTTGTATTCTGCCTCATTGGACCGCATTTATGTCGGTCAGACAGGGAACTTACCGAGACGTCTGCTGGAACATAACAAAGGCTATTCCACTTACACCTCACGTGCGAACGACTGGGTGCTTATCTATACCGAGGAATGCGATACCTATCTGGAATCTCGCCAGCGGGAGCAGGCGCTGAAAAAATCATCCGGCCGTCAGTTTTTGAGATCCCAATTGAAAATATAACGGGTTGGCGGCAACCCGCCGGAGGGCGGACTTCCGCTCTGCTCCAGCCTTTCGACCGACGGCTTAAAAGACCTTAAGTAAACAAGCTAAGTTAAATAAATACAAAAAATTAATTTTTCGGGTAAACCGCAACAATATCAATGGTTATATTAGAATATCTCCGATATTATCTGATTTCGGACACACAATCTGTTGCCAAATATTTGCTGAAATTCTCATTATGCAATGATATGAATGACCTGATCGATAGCCAGGTAACTATGATAAGAGGTCGGGTAACTCAGCAATTGCCTGTCTATTTCCAGGCTTTTTTATGTGCTTAAATTCCCAACCAGTGACAAAACTAATGACATACCACTGTTAAAATAGCAACTGATTTAATACTTTTTCAACACTACCCCAACCTCTTGAATCCGACAACAAATATCGAGTTTTCCATTCCCAAATCTGAGTTTGTCAAACTGAAGGTTTGCAATATTTTGGCGAGGGAGTGGCAACGCTGGTCTCGGTGAAATTATCAACCGGGAAATATGTCTTTAAATGGGATGCCGGCAGACTGGCCAGCGGGGTATATTACTGCATGATTTCGGCAGGTACATTTAAGGATGTGGGGAAGATGGTTTTGCTCAGTTTATTTTTAAAGAAATATCATTTACAAAAATCTTTCTGGCAGTGCTTTCGTATTAACGAATGAAGAAATAAAATGCCCTCCGTTTAATATTTCCGGAGGGCATGTGAAGCATCGACAGAATGGTCTTCTTTTTTAAGGGTATTATCCCCTCAGCCACTCATTCTCTGCTTAAAGATTTAGACCGATGGCAACGGCGAATGTGTTGACAGAAGCGACGTTATATTCAGCTGCAAGGTTGAGCATCCAGATAGTATAGGTTATACCGGCATATCCCTGCGGAATGAAAACGTTTTCCCGCTCCAGTTCTGCTTTGGATGTGGTTTCCGTACCAACCGCCAGGCTCATTCTCAGCCCAAGATATGGTCTGAATATGGCAATTTGTTTACCTGTTATCAGATCAACGCTGTAGATATTCAGATTAAAGTCGGGAACCCCCGTGAGTATTGATACGCTGGCCCTTGCAGCTGCCACCGGCAGTTTCTCGGATTCCTGCAGAAAAGCATATTTAAATTCCGCGCCCACCGCACCGTAATTGGCATTGGGGGCAACCGTCCAATATCCTCCGATATCCATATTATCAGATATCCCCATACCTGCCCGGATTGTCGGCAACGATATGACATCACCCAGTGGACAGTCTTCATCAGGATGCGTAAACGTATTGATCCAGGCCAGACTGTGCTGATCAACCGGCGTGTATCCGTTATCGATGGCGATTCTGAAGTTCATTTTACCCAGCGTGTTTGCGGATGCCAGTGATTTGAAGGATATAATAGTCCCGGCCTCTTTAACGAATTTGTGCCACTGATCCTGTGTTAATGACGGATCAATGACCATTGAACAGGATTTTACGTTCGGATCGATATGCCAGTAAATAGTGTTGCCTTGAGCCTGCGCGGACATTGCCGATGCTAAAAGAAGTAGAATAAATAAAATCAACACTTCTAATTTCCGTTTGTCATGCATGATGATCCCCTTTATTATTTTGATAACTTTATGATTAAATTTACCTGTTTTACTATTTCTGATTTTCGCACTCGGATCAAGTTTGACGGAAGCCTGTCAGACTTCAGGTTGAGGACCGGCCTGTCATTTGTTTCATTAACGTTTTCCGGTGTTATCCGGCGTTTTTAAATCGCTATGGTTAGTCCGGTTTTTTCCGAAAATCAATTTCAGCAAAACCCGAATTCCCTTCTGACCGAGCCCGTAAGAAGGAAATTCAGGTACACGCATAGTATTACATCATATCTTTCATACCAATGATCATTTTGCCTGGAATTGTGCTGCCGCTGCCGGCACATGAACCAGGTGACATTTGTAACAGCTTTCCATACCAATTCCTTGACTTGAACGAGCCAATAAAGTCTGATCAACAGGCGTGGCAGCGAGAGCCTTTTCCAAATCTGACAGCATAGTTTTGACACGCTGATCAACATAATAATACCTGTCTGTATCGTGGCAGTGCGCACAGGCTTCTTCGAGAGCAGCAAATCGTTCATTCAGTGCAGACAGCTGGCGTTTTGCATTCTCAACCTGGTCCTGTTCGACATTTATTTGTACACCAGTCAAATTTGCATCCAGATACTGCATTAGCCGGGAAAAATTAATCTCCTCTTTGGTCACCGGATCGGCAACAGTAATATCACTAAAATCAGCCCAGTGATATTTGAATTGGACGGCGGGCATGTTAGCAAAGTGACAATTTCCGCAAACCTTTCCAACCTTTTCATGTGCCTGCATAATTAATTGTGGATCTTCCTTGCCCATTGCCAGATCCAGCTCATCCAACGGATTTTGCGGAAAATATTCTTTCCACTCAGGGACCATTTTGGATATTTCAGTATATTTATCTTTAAAATGTTTAAAATTGATCTTGGCGTTCTCCATATCATTTTCAAAAAGATCGACTACGATACCGGTAAACGGTTTACCCATCTCATGCATATTGAAAAGAAAGACCGGTCCCTGGGCTTTAGGCGGGTAATAGTTATCCAGTGTTTCAGGCAGCTTCTTATCCTTTGATACTGGCAGTATGGTTGGATCAGGCGAATCTTTACTGGCAACCAGACCGGCAATCAGGATAATAACTCCGGCTATGAGGTAATAGAATGTTTTATTCATGTTATGCTCCTGTATAATTATTGGTATTCTTTTTCTGCGAGCGTTTAAATGTCAATCAGGATCTGATTTATGTAATCTCACCTTCCTTCCCAGTTTAATTGTCATTTCATCCTTTTTCTCAATTCTATGGCCCGCAGCGTAATGTCATCATTTTGCAGGCTCTTCAGGAAGATTTCTTCTTAGAACCCTTTTCGCGAAAAACCGGCATCGGCAACATACCTCCTCCAGAGTTCTGAGTAAGATCCCCAGTTTTACATCTCGCCAATGTCAAATATAGTTTGGAGGATCTCATCTGCCTGAATGAGTTCGCCGCATATTTTAAACATCAAACACATCCTTCAATAAGAGACATTGAAATCTGCCCTGCATTCGTAAATATTTACAACGTCATTTCAATAACAGCATTCGTCTTACTTCGCTATGATCAGGAGTGTTGAGACGATACAAGTAAATACCACTGGAAAGATCCGCTGCGTTGAATTCGACACGATGCGTTCCGGCGCTCTGCACCCCATCTGCCAAGACAGCCACTTCCTCTCCGAGAATATTGTATACCTTCAGGGTCACCTTAGCATTCATGGAAAGGTGATATTCAATCACCGTTGAGGGATTGAACGGGTTTGGATAATTCTGGCTCAGATAAAATCCGGCCGGGATTTTTTCCCCCGTTGGTTCCACATCGGTCGGGCGTGAACCAACAGTGAACCAGACCGGCAGCCGCCCTTCATTCACGAATGCTGTTGACCCGCCTGCCGGCTCCGTCTTCGATTCCTTCAGGGCCACCTGCCGGAGCGTTGGATACGCAGTCTGTCCGTCCACCTCCCAGCGCTCGAATACAAGTTTGCGGTCGTCACTCGAATACCGTGGATAGCCAATGGAATTCCCGTTGGCTTCGACGACGAAAACTTCACCGGTGAACAGATTAGCTGACCGGACCTGCGTGATTCCCTGATTTAAGTCGATATAATCGAACACAAAATAAATATCGTTGGTCTGCCCGAAAGACGGATTTCCGATGCTGATGCCTTCCGGCTGCGGCGGAAATAACAGACTGATCAATTCATTTGCCGGATCGAGGATATTGATGCTCCAGTATGACAGGTTGCCGCCATCTGCCTGGGGAATGCTGGTATATGAATCGAAGATCAGATATTGACCTGTCAGATTCCAATCCATCGCATCGGCGAGGACGGTAGTGTAATTGCGGATATTTTCCTGGGTGGTCGGGCTGTACAGGCGGATCTTTTTGTGAATATTCTGGCCCGACAGATCAAAGAAATAGATGCTGCTGTCAGCAAAGGTGGTCGTGGCGGCCAGCATCATCCCATTCGGGGAAAGCGCAATTGAATTCCAAACGCCCTCACCGCTTACCACAACTTCCCCCGATCCATCCGAATTGATCGCCCGGAGATTATGATCCCCGTCCACAAACATGATCACCGAACCGTCATCTGAGACACTGATGGGATTGCCGGTTTCCGTATTGACCGGGGTTTCCGTCAGTAAAATAATATCCGTCTCAGGATTCTGGATGACCGGTTTTACCAGATAAAGCGCTCCGTCCTGCCATCCGATGGTCGCGATCCATTCTGTTCCGATTACCGGGGGTACGTCCGGGTCAGGTTTTGAACCATCGCCACCGCCAATTCCAACGGCATCGAAGGCGGAAACTACGGCATTCATTTCGGCCGAGCCGTCACCGTACAGATCCTTTGCCGCCTGAATGGCCGCCAGGCGCATATCGATAAAATTTGACTGGGTATTCAGGTACCGTGCATCCAGTATCCGGTAGTAGATCTTTTCGGTTTTGTCTTTTCCGATGGCACTGCCGATCAGATAGCAGGCGTGATTGGGAATACCGCTGTTCACATGCACCCCGCCGTTATCATCGTTGATGCTCAGCTCGACAAATTCGTTCATAGTCTTCGGCTGCCAGCTCAGGTCATTGATATTCGCCCCGCCATTATGGGGATCTTCCATATCCCGCAGCGCACCGGTCGGATAATAGGTTGTTTTTGCGACATCTTCCCCGAGCAGCCAGTCCTCTCTGTCCACCATGGCGCCGAATACATCGGAGATAGACTCATTCAGCGCGCCCGACTGAAATTTATATTCAAGCCCCACCGTATGCTGTGTAATGCCATGGGCCATCTCATGCGCGGCGACATCCAGGCCGCCTGCCAGCGGCTTGTAGGCAACATTGCCATCACCATAGAGCATAAAAGCCCCGTTCCAGTAGGCATTATCCATGCCTTTTCCATTCTGGGTTACATGAATCATGGAAATGATGGTGCTGCCCTTGTTATCGATGGCATTGCGCCCGTGGGTATTATAGAAATAATCAAAAACAATGCCCATATTGCTGTTGGAGGATACGGATACTGGATCGGACCAGGTGTTGGTGGCGGAGGTCACCTGAAAAACCTGGAGATTCTGGTCGATATCATGATTATTGGCATCAACCGTCCAGAGCGCTCCCAGAGGATCGTTCAGAAGATTGGGCTGATTTGACTGCCAGATGGGACGGGAGGCATCAATCATATAATAGGAATTGCCAACCAGATAAGAATGTACCGTTTGTGTGACACCGTTCAGATCAACCGCCTGCGCCGTAGCCGGTCCGTCAAAATTTGTGGCATTATATTTTTCGAGAATTGCCCCGTTCCGGGCATCTACAAAATAGTACCAGTTGTCCCGGATGTTCGGTCTGATCTGAACGTGCCATATCAGGTGCGCTTTCCCGGAGTTGCTTTCGATCCAGATGTATTTCTGTGCGCCGGGCTTTTCATAGTTGCAGGCAGTTTTTGCCCACTCCGGCAAGATCCCGATAGACACGGTTTTCTGCAGATCTGTTTCGGCGATCTGAATCGCGGATTGGGCAGATATATCAGACCGGTCGATATCGGCCGGAGCTGGTGTCGGAGAGTAGCGGGCATTGATCGCATAAACCTGGTGATACTCATCAAGGTGGGCGACAATATCATGCCCCCAGACAGGCAGGCCGTTGAAATACTGGCGGAACTTTATATGCGTTTTACCCAATGCATCGCTTACTTCATCTATAGTCTGCAATTCTGCCTGAGGATCATTGAGCCGGAAAAGTTCCCTGTTTGCTTTAAAAAATTCGATCGCGGCTGTTCTGGCGGCAAGTGGAACAGCCGGTTTTGAAAGGCTGCTTTTTGCCTGCCTGACGCTGATATGAGTTGGCGTCGGATTCATTTCATTCCAATGGATATTCAGATCGCTCAATCCTGCAGTGTCTTTCATTTTATTCAGGGCGGCTAAATGGGGTTTTTGGGCTTCCATCGCCCGACTCATTGACGATCCCAGGACACCATTAGAGCTGTTGACCGCCATTCTTGCCATCAGGCGCTCACCGATCTGCTGCAGATCGTTTGAAGACATAACCTTGCTGTTTTTTGGGGCCGGATCAGAAATTTGCTGCCGGTTGAATTTCTTATCGATTGCGAAACCGGCGGCAGTATGAAAGATCACGATCATAGAAATCAGGAGGAAGTAAACCAGCCGCTTTTCCGAAGTTTTATGTAACATTTTAAATCTCCTCATTAATTATTTTTTTTTACTTTGATACTAGGGACGATGGAAAGCCGAATATCCGCTGTCCGGATAGCGCAGCCAGAGGGTTTCCAGACCCAGATCGTCTGTGCCGTTTTCCCACAGCATTGTCTCGGAATCAAGTTCGTCCGGCTTTTCGTAATTGTTTTCCGGAACCATATTGTCTTCGCTTTTTATCCTGCCATAGGTCGGGTAAAGGACGATCACAGAATCCTCAATGGTCATCGTACCTTTGTTGTAAGCGAAGAAGGTCATCGTATGTCCGTACAATGTTGACTGGAGCAGAACCCCTTTTTCATAGTATCCATCCTGTGTAAATTTGAAAAACATCCCGACACCGGAGGGTGGGCCGAACACGCCGGTCACGGGATTGAAAAAATCGATGCTTGAGATTGTGCCCGTCTGCCAGTCACCGGTAAGATACACCGGCACCGCTGTCCTGGGTGTATTTTTATTGCCATCGTCATCAGGGCTGGCAGGATCCTTGCTGCAACCCATAAACAAGAGGGTATAGATCATTAACAAACCGGTAAGGAATATGCCCAAAAGATTTTTTTGTGATTTTTGATTCGATGTTTGCATTGTGGTTTCTCCTGTTATTGTATTGGTTTACGGTTATTAATCGCTGGAAAATAGTTATTCTCAGCTCAGCCAAATAAATATCTGAGCCTGTCGGCAATTACCTGCCTGGGGGCTATGCCGATAATCTGATCGACAACCTGGCCGTTTTTAAAGAACAGCAGTGTTGGAATCTCCTTAATCCCGTATTCAGCCGCCGTCTCGGTATGTGTTTCGGTATTCAGCCAGCCGATTTTGATCTGTCCATTGAAGTCATCATGTATTTGCTCCAGGACAGGTGCTAAAATCTGACAGGCGCCGCTCCAGTCTGTACCCAGTTCCACCAGAACAGGCTGGGGATTTTCGAGCACTTCTTTTTTAAAGTTGGTGTCAGTCAATATGGTGATCATATGCTCCTTTCACAGTTCTAGCCGATAAGGGAATTATCATCTGATTCGATTTACTTAAAACATGCATGTTCGGTCATTTGCCATTTATCTTGCTGGGATCATTACCTTTCAATCCATGTGCCAATAAAAAAGCCATTCGGGAAAAAACTCCGAATGGTTTGATTTTTAAGGAGATAGAGTAAAATGCAATTTTCGGAAAATCTGTATAAAAATTGCGACATTCCGTAAATTCGCGAAATGTCGCAATTTTAATGCTGCCTCAAAGGAGGTAAATTGATATCTTTTTCCTGATCACAGGCATGCGTGAATCGATCCAAATTCCTATGACTTATATTCGGAGATTCAGGCTGGTGATTATCTGATTGACGGAAAAATCCTGGAAAGCAGGTAGACCGTCTTTTCCGATTCTACCTGGTAGTTGGGAGCGGATTGACAAACCGGAAAATTCTTGTCGTATCAATCCAATTGTAAAAAATAGGGAATCCAATTTAAGAGGAGCACCGGCGGTTATGCTCTTTTATGAACCAGTTTCGTTGGATATTGTAAATTGATTTCGAAGGTAAACACGAAGTAGCTGTATAATTTATAAGCTTCAGGGATATTGTCATGACATCTTATATAAGGTGACCCCGCTTTCAACGTTATCGTTTTATCCCCAGCTTCTCCATGCGTGATCGCAATGTGGAAGCATTGATGTTGAGAATTCTAGCCGCCCCTTTTTCCCCGCTGATCCGCCAACCGGTCTCTTCCAGAACTTTCAGGATATGACTGCGCTCGATATCTTCCAGACTGAGCCTTGCCGGCTCTTCGGCCGCGGTCTGAGGATGGGGCAGCCATTCATCCAGTTTGAGCTGTTTTCCATGGCTTACGATCACGGCCCGCTCGATAATATTCTCCAGTTCGCGGACATTCCCAGGCCAGGAATATGCCTGCAGGGAATCGATAATATGCTGTGAGACGCTTTCAATTTTTTTGCCTGATTTAGCGCTGTATTTTTTTACAAAATGATTGACCAGCAGCGGAATATCTTCTTTGCGCTCGCGCAGCGGTGGAATGGTGATCGGAAAAACATTCAGCCGGTAGTACAGATCTTCGCGAAAACGGCCATGCTGAATTTCTTTTTTCAGGTCGCGATTGGCAGCGGCGATAATGCGGGTATCGACTTTAATGGTCTGCTGTCCGCCAACGCGTTCGAATTCACCTTCCTGAATAATGCGCAGCAGCTTGGACTGCAGCTCCAGCGGTAATTCACCGATTTCATCCAGAAAAATAGTGCCGCCGTCCGCCAGCTCAAACCTGCCTATTTTGCGGGCTATCGCCCCGGTAAAAGCCCCCTTTTCATGCCCGAACAGCTCACTTTCAATCAGATTGGCCGGCAGGGCGGCGCAATTGACTTTTACCAGCGGGCGGTCGCGGCGGGGACTTAAATTATGCACCGCACGGGCCAGCAATTCCTTGCCGGTACCTGATTCTCCGAGAATCAACACGGTGGCTTCCGTGGCGGCCACCTGCTCCACCTTGCTCAGAATCTTCTGCAGTGCGGCGCTGCGGCTTATGATATCGGTGAAATTGTGATCGAGCTTGATCTCCGACTGCAGATAGATATTCTCGGCATACAGACGGTTTTTCAGCTGCTCCACTTCTGAAAGCGCCTTTTTCAATGCTTCTGCGCTTTCGGTTCTTTCTTTCACCTGCAACTCAAGCTCCTGCTTTTTATTAAGCAGCCTTTTCATCCTTATCTTATGCCAGGCCAGGGCCGCAGCAGGTAAGGAGAAGATCAGCAGAGCGCGGAACCACCAGCGCTGCCAGAAGGGCGGCGTGATAACTATTCTTATCGATTTTCCCTGTTCATTCCAGAGACCCTGGTTGTTCGAACCTTTCACGTGAAATATATATTCGCCGGGATCGATATTGGTATAGCTGGCATAACGGCGGGTGCCGCAATAATTCCAATCCGGATCCAGACCCTCTAATTTATACGCGTACTGATTTTTACCCGGTTCATTATAATCCAGGGCAACAAATTCAATCGAAAAAAAATTATCGCGATAGGACAAACTGATTGATGGCAGGGTATCACCATGGTTTTGCTGTGCGGCCGGCGCGCTGCCGGACCACAGAATCCGGTCAAATACTTTAAAACTGGTGATGGCCACAGGGGGAAGATAGTTGTTATCCCGGAGACTATCCGGATGGAAGGATATGATCCCGCCTTCACCGCCAAAAAATATCCGGCCGTTGCTGTTTTTGAAATATGCGCCGGAAAGCAACACATTACTTATTAAGCCGTCTTTTTGCGAAAAATTCTTGAATTTTCCTGTTTTTGGATTCAATCTGGAAATCCCTTTATCCGTACTCAACCACAGATTGCCCTGTGCATCCGGCAAAATGCCCTTCACGAAATTATCGGAAAGACCATCTTTATCGGAATAAAATGTGAATTGATTTGCCGCCGGATTCAGCCGGATCAAGCCGCCTCCGAACGTGCCGGCCCAAACGATTCCACCGGTGTCACAATAAACGGCGTAAATGTTATTATAGTGGCGCAGGTGGGGATTCTGTATATCATACATATAATGGGTGAAAGTCGCGGTATTCTTGTCAAACCGGTTTAGACCGCCGCCGAACGTCCCGACCCAGAAATGCTCCCGTGAGCCAGGATCAGCGCAGATAGCCCAGACGTTGTTGTTGCTCAGGCTTTGCTGGTTATCGGGATCATGACGATAATAGCTGAATGACTTTTCCCGTGGGTTAAACCGGCATAAACCGCTGCCCATGGTGCCGATCCATATATCACCCTCGGCGTCTTCCCAGATGGCTTTTACGCTGAGTTGGCCAGGCTGTGCCGGATCAAGTAATTCATGCGGGTAGTGAACAAAGGTGTTGTGTCGGACATCGAACTGATTGAGCCCTGCCGCGGTGCCAATCCACATATTTCCCCGGCGGTCTTCAAGGATCGCAAGCACCTGATCATTGCCGAGACTCCGCTTTTTTAACGGATCGCTGCGATACTGTGCGTTGAATTTTCCTTCCGGATTATACTGCAATAAACCTGCACCGGCGGTGCCGATCCAGAGATCTGCCTTGCGATCCTGGCAGACAGCATACGCAGCGTCTTCAAAGGTATAGCGCCGGAATTGATCCTGCCGCCGGACATAACGACTGATGCCGGATCGGTAGTGTCCCAGCCATATAACTCCCGAATGATCTTCATATATGGCCTGAACCCGGTTATTAAGCAGGGAATAGGGGTTGTTCGGATCGCTCCGATACGCAATAAATCTGTTCGTTTGTGGTTCATACCGCCATAAACCGACATGAAATGTCCCTACCCATAAATCACCCTCACGATCTTCAGCCATATCAAAGATTATATCATGCGCCAGAGATTGGGAATCATCCGAGATGCCACGCCAGCGCAATACCTGATCCGTCTGCCGGTCATAGTAATTCAAGCCGATATTTGTACCGATCCAGAGCACGCCGCGACGATCCTCCGTAAGAGATAGAATAAAATTACTGCTCAGGCCTATACTGGAATTGGGATCAGCCTGATAGCGGAAAAATGAATTTGTATTCCGGTCATAACGATTGAGTCCGCCCTCATTCGTTCCAATCCAGAGAATGCCGGTACGGTCTTCACAGAATCCTTCAATGAGATTACTACTGATTGACTGCCCGTCAGCGGGATCATGCTTGTAGAGTGTGAGAACCTGCGTTGTGGGTTGATAACGATAAAGACCTGTATTCGTGCCGATCCAGTATTCACCGAAACGGTCTTGAAAAACACGTTTGATTTCTTTATTGGCCAGACTATCGGTGTTGGGAAAATACTGCTCTGCGCGATCGAATCCATCTGTCAACGGGTTGAAGCGGCACAAATGACTGCCTGTGATCACCCATATATTACTCGCCCGGTCCAAATATAAATAACCTGTAAACGAGCTGGGCAGGGCATTGGAATCCGCCGGATCGGCTTTGTAGATCCTGAATTTGTAGCCGTCATATTTATTCAGGCCGTCTTCGGTCGAGATCCAGAGAAAACCCTGTTGATCCTGTATGATATCGATAATAGAAAAATTGGAGAGACCACGCTCGACCGTAAGATGTTCAAAACGGATATCATTTGATCGGGCAAAAAGCGGAGTGATAAGAAGGAGCAGGCACAACCATCTCCTTGGCCCGAGAAAAAAAACAGGTGCAAAGGTCATGTTTTTTTTGCGCTTATGATAAGTAACACATATACAAATGAATATTTACTCGATATCCGGATCACCATGCGGTATAACCTGACAAGAGATTGAATTAAGACTATTTTTGATACAGAGACTGACAAAAATCAATTGCCTTTTGACGCCAGCTTCTGAGAGGCTCCGGAACTTCATCCGCACTGCCGGTGTGTTTCCAGGTCCATAAATATTTCTTGTCTGTGTGCTCATAGGTAATACCGGCGGTCATATTTCCGGATTCATTGTACTGCATTTCCAGCGCTCCGCTTTCCTCTAATTGTATTCTAAGTGTGTCAATAGGTGCTGCATGCCCTTCTTCTGTCCACAGAACGGAGTCTGCCTGGCCTTTGAATCTTTGCCAGTGGGTCACCCGGCCATCCGCTGAAAGGCTGAAACCGGTAGTCAGACCGGTAAATCCGCCCCCTTCCCAGAGGGTGAACCGATAGGTATCCGGAGCGGTTTCACCATCGAGATTTGATTCCCCGGCCGGTGTTTTGTCTTTTATACTGCATCCCTGAATAAGAACGACGGTCAACAAAAATACTAAAATTAACCACAGGTATTTTTTTAGATTTTCATGAATAAGGCACTGATTTGACCACATATGTTTTTGTCTTTCTTAATGTTTATCGCCATTATATTTTCTTAGTTGTCTGATTTGGCAGTCATACCCTTTGATTCAAGATCTGACCAGTGATGAACAATTACGCTTTTGTGATTAAACCATACTGAAACTATTATTGCAGTTTATAACCCAGACTGGATCAACTTAAAAATTAACAATAATAATTTTTATCAAAACCATTTTGAAACCAACAAACAGATCAAAAAACGCGCTAAATATAATGAGGTGGAATATGCCAATACAAGAAGAAAATAAGCGGGATATGTATCACTATCGACACCGGTCAGGAAAATGCTTTGATTTTCTCGTATCAGGTTTAAATTACAAATTTTATACAATCGGCAGGAGCATTTTAAAGGGAGACATCTGGGATCCGATTTGATACCTGGCTAAAATTATCCATGTGGATAGATGCCAAAGACAGCAAAACATATCATAGTGCAGCACGCCGGGTCCAACCTATCTATAAATTACCGATAGATTTTGGATCCCGGCTTCCGGATCAACTGCTTTTTCAACCCATATGGAGTCGGGTGGGGGAAATTCATCCCCCATGTGCGCACATTTACCCCGAACCGTGAGCGGGAGGCAGGATTCGAACCTGCACAACAAATCCGGAAGATTTAAGCTCTGACCTTTAAGCTACTCCCGCTAATCATTTTACCAAAAGTATATATGTTTAACCGACATGCAGTCGTGACGAAATGCACAATTTTGCACTTTTTTTCTGGAAAATCCGGATAATTGTCTTTTAAAACTCACTATTCATTTGTATTATCTGATCACAGGTGCCCGGTTTGATATTTCCTTATTGTTTTTTGATGAATTGCCGATGAATGACAGACTAAGTGCTCTGTACTCCTCAATTGCCGAACTAATTATCGGAGGTACAGACATACAGAGGCGATGATAAAAAAATGGTTTAAATTCGATGGTTTCGAGGATAACTTTTACCAAAGCAATCCGCAAATCGCTTAAGTATGATATAAATTCTTCAATGATACTATTTGACATGATGTAAAGAGGAAATGCATATGCAAAAAAACATTGTATTTACCATAACAGGTCCGGACAGAATCGGGCTGGTGGAACGGGTCAGCAGGATAGTCGCGGATCATGCGGGAAATATCGAGGCCAGCCGGATGGCGCATCTGGGCGGAGAGTTTGCCATGCTCATGCTGGTAAAAATTACTGAAGAACAAATGAAGGATCTGACCAGGCAGTTTGAAGAACTCAAAACCGAAGGTTATAAAGTCACCGTCACCGTTACCGGTGATGAGGATCCGGCAAAATATAGAGGATGGCTGCCCTATGAAATAGAGGTCACCGGTGCGGATCACGAAGGTATCATTCACAGGATTGCCAGTTTTCTATCCCGATCCGGATTTAATATTGAAAAGATCAATACCGATACCGTCATCGCACCGGTCAGCGGCACCGCACTGTTCACCATGGACGCCATTTTTCTCGTCCCCGCCGATAAGCCGTTTGCCGGCTGGCATAGATCCTTGCAAGCGCTGGGTGAAGAGTTGAATGTCGAGATCGAAGTCGCCCCGTATAAGGGATGAACTGCATTAATTTCCTCCGGCAAGGTAGTATTATATGGAGTGGAAAAGAGTAAAGGATAAAATGGAAAGAATTTAGATCAATAGAAGATCATTACCGGAATATTTATTTGAAAAATAAAAACAGAAGGTAAAAGTAAAGTTATTAACTATCTATAATTTTATAGGTTAGATATATTATTACATGACATCAAATATTTTCTGCCGAAAATCTTTTATCTTGAATTCCTGCCAACTGCTTACTGCCTGCTATATCATCCCTCAGCTCTAATCCCAAATCATGTTCAGCGGGCGGACAGGAATCGAACCTGCCTGCACCGTCGTGGAACACAGGAAAAAACTTTGCATAAATCCTCGTATAATTGTATTCCCGCTAGACGGCTGCTCTCACCAGATGAGCTACTCGCCCGGTAGATCGTTAATTTACGCTTAGTGAATTATAATATGTGATCGTTTCAATAAAAGCTTAATTCTCAGTCTGAGGAGCAGTAAATTCGACTGGAACCGGAGGACGTATTTCCGCATGACACCTCCCACTTTGAGGGATGACCCGCATGGTCATCCATACTCAGGTGATCGGTCAAAGTCGAAAAAGGATTAGTTTTTTACACAGGGCTGTCGGAAATTTGCCAGCTGAATCAGCGGTGGCTTTCCGTGGTACAAAGCTGACGCGTTATACCTTTTTGGCCAGTTTCCTGACGGCCTGGGCATAGGTTGAATTCACCGGCATGTCAAGCATGCCGCACAAGGTCGTCGGCATTTTGCTCTCATCATCCCACAACTGGTACAGCACCGATATGAGCGGTTGCATCTCCCCGTCTATGTCGACAGATTCATGGGCATGGATGTAGGCATTCCCGCGGGTAAACTTGTCATGCACATAGGTATTAAAAATATTTTTCGGACTCATCATCGAACTCGCTTTTTTTTAATTCTTGATTCAGTTACGCCTTGCAACCACCTGCACCAACGGCAAGGAAACAGGCGAGATCTGCACTCTATACGAAGGCCGCAGATTGATAATAAAAATTATCTGGATTTATTAAATATATGGTCTATAATAAATGTATTCCCGTATATAATAAATGTTATATCCGTTTAAGTGAAGATTATCTTTTCACAATGCTTCAATCATCATGCATTCTTCATGGTTCGCTGCTAACCACTCACCATAAACTAATATCCCTGATCTCCCATCTCTCATCCCTGATCTGAAAATAGCGGGCGGACAGGAATCGAACCTGCCTGTTCCGTCAGGGAATACGTTAACATAAAATGATCGGTTATCCCCGTGCGCTGGCATTCCCGGATAACGGATGCTCTCACCAGATGAGCTACACGCCCGGTGTAAATTAAACCCGGTGGAAAACGGCTACGTGACGCTTAAAGAACATTTTTATCCGGAGCACAAAAAGTAACAATCCGGTTTGGAACCTGAGAATGTGACGTTTCATAACTCCCCGCTTTTGTTATAATTTATTTTTATTTAGAATCAGTACTGTGACCAGGATTACAAACTGGATGATTAGTTTTTTGTTACACATTGAATATTTTAGCTTGCTTTGAAGTAGTATTGCAGCTAACATTAGATAAATGATCACAAAAATATACCTGGAGTGGCAGGTCCTGATAAGAAAAAATAAAGAATTGTCAATTAGAATGCTGATTGGGGGAATATTTTGCCTGCAGCTGTATTGCAGTTCCGGCACCGATCCGCAGGGCGAACCGGTTCTGAACGGCACAGTGATTGATCAGCAGGGCAATCCGGTGTCCGGCGCGCTGATCGAACTGGAGTACCATCCGGCACTGGGAAAAGTCCATGTTGCACATGCGCAACAGCACCAGGTCAATGCGGTAATCCGGTTCAATATCCCGGAAGCCGGGGCCGTCAGGGTATGGATCACCCGCTATGGGGGATCCGATACGGTGCGCGTTCTCATGGACGAATTTGCAATGGCGGGTAACTATATGCTGATCTGGGATGGAAAGAATGAAACGGGGCAGAGGGTGATCAATCATATCTATCAGAATCATGTGTTATACAAAGGAATGGATACGACAGGCAATATTTTAGTAACCTATGACTACTATAATGAGGTGAATCCGGACAACCTTGAGTATATTACCCTGAGTGACGCCTCCGGAAATTTTACCATACCGGCAGAAGAACTGGCCTGTATGCTGGATGTGGAAGTTGATATAACCGATGAACTGGGTAATAAACTGGGCACGGCGAGTCTGAGCCGGCAAATAAAAGTCTGGGCGCTTCACCATGCCCATGGAGCCACCGCTTCCGAAATCCTGACCTTCCGGACAGGTGGTCCGACGAGTGTCCGGTTGCACTATTAGTGACAGTTGATTAAGTTATTGACGCTCATGGTGGCGGTAGCCGTCCCGCGGACCCCGGCGGCCTCTGTTTTCCCGCAGCTCTTTTTTCATTTTCTCGTATTCGGTTTTCTGGTCGGCCGTCAGGATACTGTCTATCTGCTGATCGGTTTCGTCACGCAGATCCCGCATCGCGCTGCGCATTTTCTCCCGGTTCTCTTCATTCAGCTCGCGCAGTCTGTCCCGTTCTGCATCAGCCCGCTCCAGAATATCCCTGATCTGTGTGGTTTGATCGTCGTTCAGCGTCAGCCGGTCCTTCAGATGCTCCAGCCGCTTGTCGATATCTGCCGGTGGCTGGGCAATGACAGCCTGACTGAGAAAAAAAATAGTGATCAGCGCCGGCAAAAAGATGAATAATTTTTTTGTTTCCATACACCTGCTCCTGTTTTACATGATTTGTCCTTCTGTTATGTTAGACGATAAAGAATAGATTTACTTGCACATTCAAAATATGTCTGCATTCCGGCCGGTTTTTGGCGGATATTCAGGCCGGTATGTCTGCCGGAAAAATCAGGTTCGGCATCATAAAAATGGAATAACAAGCGTCCAAACCGTATATTCCTTGCTGTTCAGGACCTAAATAAATTCAGGGTGAATAGGATGCCAAAAAATCTGTGTAATTCAATTTTCATTTTTTCACTATCGCTTGTAGCATTGGGTTCGGCCTGCTCCCAGTCGCAAGAGGCTGTGGCACCACAGGAATCGGGCGGAATGGTTGGCCAGTTCGGCCGTCTGCAGGTCGCCGGAACGCATATTGTTGATCAACACGGAAATGTCTTCACCCTGTATGGTATGAGCCTGTTCTGGAGTCAGTGGATGCCCCAGTTTTACAACCGGGAATGCATAAAATGGCTCAGGGATGACTGGAAGTGCACGGTGATCCGTGCTGCCATGGCGGTCGATCATGGCGGGTACCTTGAAAATCCTCAACAAGAACGGATGAAGGTGATGCAGGTCATCGATGCCTGCATCGAACTGGGCATCTATGTGATTGTCGACTGGCATGATCATGAGGCTGAAGACCATCTCGAACAGGCAAAATCGTTTTTCCGCGGTATTGCCAATAAATACGGAAAATATCCGAATCTGATCTATGAAATTTATAACGAGCCCGTGCATGTCTCCTGGACGGAGGTGGTCAAGCCCTATGCGCAGTCAGTGATTGGCGAGATCCGGCAGATCGATCCCGACAATCTGATCCTGGTGGGGTCACCCACCTGGTCGCAGGATCTCGATATGGTGGCAAAAGATCCGCTTCAGGACAGCAATGTCGCCTACAGCCTGCATTTTTATGCCGGCACCCACCGGCAGGAACTGCGCGATAAGGCGCAGGTGGCCCTGGACAGCGGTCTGGCGGTCTTTGTCAGTGAATGGGGCCTGAGCGAGGCCAGCGGTGCAGGACCGCTGGATTATAACGAGACGCAGCTCTGGTTTCAGTTTATGGATGACAACAATCTCAGCTGGTGCAACTGGTCGGTCGCCGATAAAGAAGAAAGTTCCGCAGCACTCAAACCCGGCGCGGATCCGGCCGGCAGCTGGGAAAATCTGGACTTGACCCCTTCAGGGCTTTACGTACGCGAAGCGATACGGACGCGCAATGTTGGGTTGTTTGAATGACCGGGCTGTAATCAATAGGCAGTCGGCGGTAGGCAGTAGCAGATGGCAGAGCTTCCAAGGAAGAAGGAAAAAAGATTAAAGATCAAAGATTAAAGATTAAAAAAGAAATAGAATAGAGATAACTATTGAGGGATGATTGTTAAAAAAAGAATTTCGTCCGGAGGACGAAGAGAGGGCAGCCCGGGGTTTTAACCCCGGGGAAGGGTGATCAGCGTTCAATGAAAAAGGCAATCCCGATTCAAAAGTTATTGTGCAGATAACAAATCGGGTGAAATTGTCCAGGATTTCAAAGGTAAAAGGGAAAAAAACTGAACAGTACATCTCGGGTCATCCCGTAAGCGTCTTCCTGAATGCTGAGAGGATTTTAATCGCAGGAAGATCCTTACAGGATGACAGGTGTATATATTAATGTCGTTGCTTTCGCCTGTCCGATACTTACTGCCAACTGACACCTGCCGACTGCCGATATGTTCCCTAGTATTCCACCTTCACCCCAAAAAAGATCTGCCTTGGGCTCCGGTACAATTCGTTGCCGGTCAGATCCCAATAGGACTGGCCGTTGGTCGTGTTGATCGCATTGTAAATTCCAATTCCTTCCTCACCGACATAATCAAGCCAGGATCTGTTGCGGTAAGAATCACCTATCATTCCGTCCGTCTGTGCCGATCCTGAATAGGGATAGACGTTCTCGACCTGTCTGGTGTTGAACAGGTTGAGAACACGAACATAGAATGAAAGCTGCAGGTACCTGCCGATTTCAAAAGTCTTATCAATCCTAAGATCGGCGTTGAACCGCCAGGGGGTGGTCGAGGCGTTCACCGGTTCAAGCGGTTCGCTGCTTCGTGGATCAATAATGTAGTCTGTACCCAGACCATAAAAACTCCCTCAGCCGCCGGGCGGAACATAGGTCTTGGTATACGGGTGGCCGCTGTCTGCCCGCAGCAAAAGATTGATCCCGAGATTGCGGAAGACCGGTCCGCCCTCGTCGGCGGCAAACCGGTAGTCGATATCAAGTGTGACCTTATGGACAGGGACAAAATCAAGCGGATTAAGGGTATTATAATTATATGTGACGGTATCCCACCAGGAAATTCTGTAGAGGGTGGCATAATAGTCGTCTTCCTTTGATGCCGTGCCGTTTGCATCTGTATAAGTATAATTAAAAAAAGTCCTGATCCGCTTTGTGCGCGCTAATCTAACGGACAGATCGAATCCGCGTATTTCACTCGTGCCATGGTTGGTCATATAAAAATAGGGCATTATACTGGAGGTTGGTGGAACATACTGCCGCTGGACCTGTATCTGCCCGGTCGTATTCTTGTAAAAAACCGTAGCGGATAATTCGGCGGCAGATGCTATCCTTTGCCTGATACCAAGGTCAATTGTTTTGCTGTTGACAGCTGTCAGATCGAAGCCGACGGGCTGGTAATAGAAATATCCACCCTGGAAAATTTGCCTGTCAAATATGTATGTCGCATAATAACTGTTTTTCAAAGGGGGTGGCTGAACCAGACGGCTGATACTTGCAAACAGATCTGTTGCCGAACCAGCTGACACTGTCAACGCAATACGCGGACTCAGATACCACATCGGATCCTGTTCCTGCCAGGCATTATCGGCAAGGCCGCGCCGGTCATAGGATATTTTGGGATCAGATGGGTTCACCAGAACCCGGTCATCGTTATTGAACCTGTCAAGCCGTAATCCGAAGGAAAACAGAACATCCTTATAGCGGATCCGGTCTTCGAGATGGGCGCTGAAAAAAGATGGTTCGCGCGGCCCGTTGAGTCCGTTGTCAGACTCGTTGCCATACAGATCGTAACCGTACAGATTTCTCAGATAGGTAGTCAAATAATATTCGGGATCCGATCCGAATCTGCCGGTATTTATATACCAGCCGGCGATTGGGTTGATTTGATAATATCTTAAAGTGTAAGTCCGCCATTCCAAACCTGCAAGCAGGGTGTGTCCGTGGCTGATCTGGTGTGTTATTGAGGCTGTTAATGTAAAATAAGTCTGTTTCTGATGCCGGTAGTCGCCGGTTATGATCCCGTCGCGGTTGAACTGAATGCCCGCAAGCGAATAGCGGGCATTCAACGGATTATAAAGGTCCTCAAACTGAAATCTTCCGCCGGTAAGTTGCTGGATGAGTGCCGTATCACTCCAGGCCAGCCAAGCATTGCCGGTGATGTCATCAAAACGTTCCGATTCGCGGTTGAAATGGGCAAGCTTTACCGAGTAAACCGAAGAAGGACCGAGCCGGTGGGTCAGGCCGCCCTGGATCAGCAGCCGACTGGATTCGGTATAAAATTTCCGCGTGTTCAACATATCAAGCATGGGGATTCGGCTGTCATAAACCTTTTGATGATCGGCCAGAGTCAGCAATTCAATCTGTACGGGATATAAATCCAGGCTGACTGTGGCGTTCAGAGCCCAGCGCGTTTCACTGTTATCAGGGGTAAAGCCATTCGGATAGGCAAGGGTCACCGTATCAGGGTAGCCGAGATTGACACTGGGTGAGGACCGACTCTGGTCGATCAGACCGGGAAAATAAAATTCCCGGCTGAACCGTTTGGCGGCATCGCCGATGTCGCTGTTTTCATAGGCGGCATAAAACCGCAGCCGCTCCCAGTAAAGCGGACCGCTTGCCTGGGCGATGATATACCGGTCCTGATAACTGTAAGTATTCAGAAATTTTTCTCCTTCGTCCGCAAATTTATCCGTTTGCAGATCAAGCGAAAAGTTAAGATCCGATGTCCCCCGACGCAGACGGGTCATGACCAGACCCGAACCGGCCAGGCCATAGCGGGCCGCGTATCCACCTGGTAAAATTGATATGGATTCGACCGCTTCCGGGATAATGTATCCGGCGAAACTGTTGTCCAGTGGATCGCTGAGCGGCAGGCCGTTGACATAATAGGCCGTTTCGTCACTCCGTCCGGCGCGGATATGCAGGCGGTCATCCTGCAGCCAGGCAGAGGGGAAAAGATCGGTGTATTCGTCAAAATTCCGCAAAGCTGTTTCGTCCAGGGATTTCCGGTCCAGGGAATGAATAGTGAAATCCTCAAAATCTTTTACGGTGTGGCTGAATTTTAAAGTATCGCCGGACCGGTCGATCAGAACATCGACCGCGGTTAAAATATCCGGCCGAATGGAAATCTCTTTCAGAATAACCGGGGCATGACCGGGCAGGGTGATATATATCTGATGTATACCGTCTTCAATACCGGTAAAATTGAAAAATCCGCTGCTGTCCGTTTCAGTATCGAGCTGTTCTGATTGCAGCGTTAGGGATACATGCATGCCCGGAATCGGCGCACCGGTTTGGGCATCCCGGATATCGCCGTTTATTACAGCACCGATCTGTGCAAGGCTGTCTGAACAAAGAAAATAGATGATCAGTAGAATTACCGGGATATTTCTGAACACGTCTGACCCGCATAATAAATAATTGCAAGGTGTTTATATAATCAAGTATAATGAGCCGCATTTAACGATGCAACATTTTAATTCGCCAGGGGGGTTCAGATGGCGAAGCCATGAAGAATATACATGTCTGAATAAAGTACCAGAAAGTATGTTATAATCAGACGATATTTATAGAAATCTGGCGTGTTTTGTAAGATTGATAATGTGTCCGCAAGAAACTCTATGCTTACCAGTGTGGCGGGTGTAAGTATTGGCGAGTGAAGAACTACTGTCCTGATGGAATGTTTATATATAGAGACTACTGAAAAATGAGACATGTACTCACATTTCAAGGATCGCTTTAGTCCGGGGATGAAGCAATCTTTTGTAAAGATTAGAGTTAAGCGATTCCTTCACATGATTAAACCGGGATCGGAATGTCAATAAAAAGAATTTTTCAGAAGCCTCTATATTATAATTTGAGAAGAAAAATGGGACATCACCCGCGCCATGCAGGTTTGACTGGCTTTGCTGCGCGGGAAGACCCTTCAGATGCGGTACGAAGGCAACACGCATAATTTATTAGCGAAAAAGCCGGTTGGTATTTCGATCCCGGATTAATTAATTTTACTGAAAAGTATAAACACAGAGTAAAGACGGTACAAATATGCCTATGCTAAAAAGCATAAATTATATTCTGGACCAACGGCAAAAATCCCATATCGTTCTGCTTGGTTTGCTCATGATTATTGTACTTGCGATAATCGACCATCTCACAGGTTATGAGTTGTCTTTTTCAATTTTTTACCTTATACCCATCAGTGTGGCCGCATGGTACGCCGGCCGGAGGCACGGAATCCTGATCTCATCATTGTCGGCGGTAGCCTGGTTTATCATCGATCATACTTCGGGCCATCAATATCAGTACTGGGCGATACCGTTCTGGAATGCTGGTGTAAGACTCGGTTTTTTCTTTCTGGTAACAGTTCTGCTGTCCGAACTGAAAGACCTGCTGCACCGTGAGGAAATGCTGTCGAGTCATGACGGACTTACCGGTATTCTGAATGCCCGGGCATTCAAGGAAAGGGCGGGAACTTTGATTAATCTCGCCCAGCGCCATAACCACCCGATGGTTTTGGGATATATCGACCTCGATGGTTTTAAGGCCGTGAATGATATGCTGGGGCATACGGAAGGGGATCGGGTGTTGAAACATATCGCTGGATTGCTGGAAGAAAATGTGCGCAAGGTGGATCTGGTGGCCCGTCTGGGGGGTGACGAATTCGCAGTATTCTTGCCCGAAACAGATCAATCCGGCGCCGATACGTTGTTTCCCAAATTGCAGGAGAAGGTACTGCAGGCGGCAGAAGCCGAAAACTGGCCGATCAGCATGAGCATCGGGGTTATTATAATGCATCAGGCGCCTGCGAATATCGACGAGGCGATAAAATCTGCCGACAACTTGATGTATCAGGTCAAAAAATCCGGTAAAAACAATATCCGGACTGAAATTCTTTCCCGCAACGATCCCGATCGCTGAAGGAATCAGCTGTTCTTCTCACGGCTGATGATCTGTCCCAGCTGGTCGAGATAGGCCAAAAATGCTTTGCGGCCGCCGGCGGTTATACTACAGATGGTGTGCGGTTTTTTGCCGCGATATCCTTTTTTGACCCGGATCAGTCCGCTGCTTTCCAGTTTGCTCAGATGGGTGCTCAGATTCCCGTCGGTGGTTCCGGTGGCTTCTTTCAGATAGTTGAAATCGGCCTGTTCGACAGTGATCAGGATGGAAAGCACTGCAAGCCGTATCGGCGCATGGATAACCGGATCCAGATTCAGAATGGCATCAGTCTTCATGGTTGTGTCGTTTCTTTTTGTACCGGAAATTGAGTACGATTCCCGGCAGGATATAACCGATAATGAGGATGCCGATCATGATATACAGGCGCGCATAGCCGTCGAGATAGGCCATCAAGGCGGAACCGATCCACCAGCTCAGACTGCAGTACAGGATCACTTTGGATTCATAAATGATTCCTGTGAGAAAAAAGCCAATCCCGAGGACCGGGGAGACAAACACCGGTACCAGATGGTTATCATACACATGCGTGAACGGGAACACGAAAGACACCAGGATGGCCGTGACGGCCACTGCCAGCCAGACCGAGGCAAAAATTTTGCGCGCATAGGATTGAACGCGTTCCTTTTTTCCTTCATGCAATCCGATCATGAGACCGATTACGACCGTCAGGATCAGCGCTGCAATAAGCACCGGCCAGATCAGATGATAAAAGGCATTTACTTCCAGAAAGCCAATCGCCGCGGTGACCAGAACCCAGACGATCCCGAGGGTAATAAACAGGTGCCCCGATTCGGCGGTTTCCTGTCTGGTTTTCTCGATCATTTTCCGGATGATCGAGATCTCCTGCTGCAGTTCAAGGTTGTTCATAAGACCTCCCAAAGTTATTAAAATTATAAAGTACTTTGAAATACAAAGTAAATATAATGTATTCTTCTTCAAATGTCAATATATTTTTTCGATGATCGCATGTGAAAACGGATAGTATGAAGTTAACCTCCTGATAATTAAAGATTTGAAATATGCGATATTTCTCTGGCCGGATACACAGTTTCCCATGTTCAGAAAAAATATCTAAATCACGGTCCGCGAATTTCATTCTGATAATTAACAGATCGTGTTATCTTGATCCGAGATTGTGCAGGGATTAACTTCTATTGATACATGCATTTTTTCCGAATCTGCCAACCGTGAGGAATATTATGATGTTATTCAAAAATTTTTTGGCTATTCTGATACCATATCGTCGTTATTTTGTTCATTTGCACGTATTATTACTCCTGTTGAGTATAAATTACGCATGTTCCACTGCCACCACCGCCCGAACCAGCATGATCGGTATCAAATCGGCTAAAAAAGTCGCGGTAATCCTGTTCAAGGGGCCGGAGAAGCTGCGCAGCGAAACAACCACTCATTTCACCAGCGCGCTCCGAAATCTCCAAAGATTCGAACTCTTTACTGCCGATCAGATTCAGGAATTCATGCAATCCAAACAGCTCGACCCGGATATCGTCAACAGTGCAGATACCCGCCGGGTGCTGCGCGAAACGCTGGGAATTGACGGCGTCTTTACCGGGGAGTTCATCACATACAAGGGCAGCAATCCGAGGCGGACCGCGGATCATATGCAGCTGACCATTCGTTTGATCAGCACGGAGAACGGTGGGGTGAGCTACTCCAGCATCGCCAAATCGGATATGAGCGGCCTGCTGACCGGTAATCAATCGGAGGTGATTGAGGCGGTTGTCGATATGCTGATCAGGGATATTGAAAAAAAATTCTGACTGACCTCCGCCTGATTCCCGGCCTCTCCGGCCGGATAATTTGCGTGTTTTTATTCAAAATAAAACATTCGCAATCTGTGTTCACGGACAAATACCTTATCCCATCCAGGCTCTATATTTTACCGGTAAATATTTCCGATTAGTGGCACAAAAATTGCAAAATAAAACCCATACTAAATTACAATAGCAGACCAATTACAGCAGCGTCTGCAAAACCGGAAAAATGAAGGGAGAAATATATGCACAGCAGAATAGGGCAAATTTTTATATTATCATTGGTTTCGCTCGTTTTATTCGGATGTAACCAGGATAATTCTGTAGTGGCGACAGAGGAAGGGCGCGCAACGATGCGGATTCTCCTGACCGACGCCTCAGCCGATTATGACTCGGTTGTGATCAGATTCTCGGAGGTCAGTGCCAATCTTGACAGCGTCTGGGTGACGGTGGTTGGTGATACGCA
>Ga0209536_100003418_pt1 | contig 25513 bp, 24 predicted proteins | sample DeeMarSeWOR28_12_FD_187461 | JGI IMG/M metagenome (GOLD analysis project Ga0209536, IMG submission 187461) | Marine sediment microbial communities from White Oak River estuary, North Carolina - WOR-2-8_12 (SPAdes) (version 2) | ecosystem: Environmental > Aquatic > Marine > Intertidal zone >...
AGAAAAGCCTGCCATAAACATGGATTTACTTTCTCCCCATCTGGGCCAAGCTCAGGAGTTCACCCTGGCAGTGTCCGACGCCAAAAGTGGTCTGCGAAGGCTCTGGGTGGGCCTTCTAAAGGATGGTCTGGAAACTGTTTTGTACAATCAGAAGTTTCCTTCCGCCGGTTTTTTTAAAGGTGGGAAAGTCCATGAGACGTCGGTTAAAATCCAGATAGAGCCGGCGGTATTGGGATTTGCCGACGGTGAGGCGATTCTGCGAACGGTTGTATCGGATTATTCATGGCGTGACTGGTGGAGGGGGAACAAAACCTATACGGAAAAAAACGTGGTGATCGACACCCGTCCGCCCGAAGTCGAGGTCTTGAGCCATGCTCTTAATATCAACCAGGGCGGGGCAGGGCTGGTAATTTTTCGCACCTCTGAAACCTGCTCGCAAAGCGGCGTCCAGGTTGGAGACAGTTTTTATCCAGGCCACGCGGGATTTTTTAAGGACCCCCAAGTCTACCTTGCTTTTATCGCGCTGGGATACCAGCAGGGGACGGATACCCCGCTTTTTGTAAAAGTCACCGATTTAGCAGGAAACCAAGCCAAGGGCGGCCTGAACTATCATTTACGGCGGAAAGTTTTCAGACGGGACCGACTCAATATAACGGACGGTTTCCTGAAGCAGAAAATGCCGAATTTTAATTCACAGATCTCCCGGGATCCGAACCTGTCCCTTGTGGACAAGTTCCTTAAAGTCAACCGAGATCTTCGTGAGGACAATTATCAGAAAATTGCCGGCATGTGCCGCAATACAGACCCTAAAATGCACTGGCAGGGTGATTTTCTGAGATTGCCGAAATCCGCCAGCAGGGCTAGGTTTGCGGATCACCGTACCTACATCTATAAGGGACGGGAGATCGATCGCATCATTGGCTGGGATCGAACAGAATGGAGACGATTCACAGGCATCGAAGATCTCGGTCAAGATCTGCCGCAACATAGACCGGGCTGCGGCGCACGCAATGTTGAACCGGAAATTGCCGAACAGCTTGCCCTGCGCTATCAGGAAACTACCCTCAAATCCCGTAAGATCGAGCTGGCTCCCCGGGAAGATGACATGGAAGCCTGTTTTGAGCGCGGATGGACCGACGGTTTGCCAGTGGTTCCGCCTACCGCAAAACGGGTGGAACGTATGCTTCAAGGAACCCGGCGCATTCCGGACGAGGTCGTGGGCGTCATACCGCCCAATCAGGCAGTGTGCACGGTCGAAAAAGCAGCTATCAACGCAGTTTTGGCCGGATGTAAACCGGAATATCTTCCGGTAGTTCTGGCGGCCGTGGAAGCCGCGTGCATGGATGAATTTTGCATGCACGGACTGCTGGCAACGACCTATTTTTCAGGGCCGGTGGTAATTGTAAACGGTCCTATTGCGAAGGCTATCGGCATGAACGCCGGCCTCAATGCACTCGGCCAGGGGAACCGAGCAAATGCGACCATCGGCCGCGCTCTGCAACTGATTGTTCGGAACGTCGGCGGCGGAAGACCGGGCGGTGTGGATCGGGCTACTCTTGGAAATCCAGGTAAATACACCTTCTGCTTTGCAGAGGATGAAGACGGTTCCCCCTGGGAACCGCTTTCGGTAGAGCGTGGATTTAAAAAAGAGGCCTCCACGGTCACCTTGTTTGCCGGTGATGGCGTCCAGGGAATAATGGATCAACTATCCCGCGTTCCGGAGTCGCTGGCCAAAACCTATGCGCGGTCACTGAGTACTGTTGCCCACTCCAAAATATACATGGTGGCTGATGCCATGCTGGTCGTTTCTCCCGAGCACGCGCGTATCTTTCGTGATGCCGGATGGTCCAAGGATCGGTTGCGCCAAGAGATCGATGATGTCCTTAAAACCCCCGGAAGCCAATTGATCCGGGGTGCTCAAGATATCGCTGAAGGCATGCCGGAGATGTTTGCCGATTTCGATTTGACCAAATTTAGGCCCGGCGGCCTGCATATTGTGCATGCCGGGGGCAAGGCCGGCATGTTTTCGGCTGTTATCGGTGGCTGGGTGGCCAGCGGACCGATCGGCAGCCAATCCGTAACCAAGGAGATTGCGTTATGACAGAAATACCCATTTTGCTCGACCCTACCGCCGAAACGTCACCACCCTGGCGCGAGCGAGCGCCCCGGATGACGTCACTAAAAGACCGTAAAGTTGCCTTACTTGATATTTCCAAGGCCCGCGGGGACCTTTTTTTGGATCGTATAGAAGAAAAGCTCGCCCTTAAAGGACTGACCGTGAAGCGTTACAAAAAACCGACTTTTGCCAGAGTAGCTCCTCTTGAGCTTAAACAGGAAATCGGCGCAGATTGCCACGCGGTGATCGAAGCCCTTGCGGACTGAGGCTCATGCACCTCGTGCAGTGTGCACGATACCGCAGACTTTGAAAGCCGCGGCATTCCCGGTGTTTTTGTTGCCTCTAGCGAGTTCATGGATGCTGCGCGGACACAGGCCAAGGCCCTGGGTTGCGATCCCCTGGCGGTCTTCGTGCCGCACCCCATCCAGGACCGCACGGATGACGAAATTATCGCCCTGGCGGATAATGCCTTCGAATCGATTCTAGGCGCGATTTATCAGGCTAAAGCATCCTAGACTATTTGCCCTGAAATAAACAAATCAAATACCCGATTATATTCGCGCCGGCATGCAAAAAAAAAATTGTGGAGGTGGGTGAAATGGCTCCTCTGAAAATCGACCTCAACTGCGATGTTGGGGAAAGTTTCGGAAACTATAAACTTGGAATGGATGAGGATGTGATCCCCTTGATTAGCTCCGCCAACATCGCCTGTGGGTTCCATGCCGGAGACCCCGCGGTAATGAAGCGCACGATCCGCCTTGCCCGGCAAAATGGTGTTGCAGCGGGCGCGCATCCTGGATTTCCGGATCTGATCGGTTTTGGCCGTCGATACATGGATGTTACCCTGGAAGAAATTCAAGATTATGTTACCTACCAGATCGGTGCCCTGCAGGCATTTGCTTCGGCTCAGGGTCTGAAACTGCAGCATGTAAAGCCTCATGGCGCACTCTACAACCAGGCGGTCCACAACTTGGAGATCTGGGATGCGGTTGCCGAGTCAATTGCCGCCATCGATCCGCGTTTGATCTTATTCGTTCAGGCAGGTCCATGGCGCAAAACACTCGAGTCCATCGGGGCCAAGCACGGCATCCGCCTGGCTTTTGAATTTTTCGGTGACAGGCAATACAATCCTGATGGCACCCTGGTTTCCCGCAGAGAGTCCGGTGCCGTTATTCGTGATCACCAGCAGGTGGCGCAAAAAGTATTGAAAATGGTTAACCGGGGAACTGTCACCTGCAAAGATGGGACTGAGATAAAACTGTCTGCTGAAACCATATGCGTGCACGGTGATAATCCATCGGCTTTGGATTTGGTTGGAAAAATTAGGGAAGCTTTGATGACCTCAGGTATTGAAATCGCCGCTCCCGACACCTTTTTATAATCTGGTTTGCATATGCTGTATGATAAACCCATATCGCGTCTCATGGGGGACCGCGCCGTTGTCTTCGAACTGGGTGATGAGATCAGCCCGGTCGTCAATCAAAAAGTGCGCGAACTTTTTGTTGGATTTGACCGAGCGGCAATCAAAGGTATCGTCGAACTCGTTCCCGGTTATCGATCATTGCTGGTGATTTACAATCCGCTCAAAAATAACCCGCAAGAACTAGAATCTCTGGCTGGAGCCATTCTAAACGATAAGGGCGCATCGCAATTGCCGGCCCCGAAAACAGTCGAAATTCCAGTTGTTTATGGTGAGGAATACGGGCCTGATCTAAAGTGGGTCGCCCGCTACCACAAGATTTCCCCGCAAGCCGTTATCCGTCTTCACACGCAACCGGTCTATCATGTCTATATGATTGGTTTTACACCGGGATACCCCTATTTGGGCGAACTGCCCGACGCCCTGTCCACCCCTCGCCGCAAGACACCGCGAATTCTTGTGCCCAGGGGGTCGGTGGGCATTGCCCAAAAGCAGACCGGTATATACCCGGTGGCAAGTCCGGGGGGGTGGCAGATCATCGGCCGGACTCCCGTGGGTTTATTTGATCCGCTCAATCAGCCGCCGGCATTACTTTCCATGGGTGATTTTGTAAGATTTTTCCCCATCTCGAAAGACGAAATGATCACATGGCAGCAACGGCATGCATAAAAATCTTAGCCCCCGGTTTACAGACATCCGTTCAGGATTTGGGCCGCTTTGGGCACGCCCGCTTCGGAGTTGCTCATAGCGGGGCGCTGGATTCTTTCGCAATGCGAACCGGCAATTTACTTGTGGGCAATCCGGAGCATGAGGCCTGTCTGGAAACGCTTTTGATGGGGTTGAGGATTGAGGCCTTGAGCGATGTGCTGATCGCCGTAACCGGTGCTGACCTGCGCCCCATGGTAGACAAGCGTTTGCTGAAAATGTGGGGTTCCTGTATTCTGGAAAAAGGGCAGGTCCTTGGATTTACGCAGCCGGCAAGCGGTTGCCGAGCTTATATCGCTGTTGGAGGCGGGATAAAGGTCCCATCCGTTCTCGGCAGCAAATCCACCAACCTGCCTTCCGGTTTTGGCGGTTTTGAAGGGCGGATGCTGCAAGCGGAGGACATTTTGTTTGCGGCCTCACCTCATGACAAACGGTTTGAAAAAGGATGCACTCTGACAGCCGGGGACATTCCTTTTTACCCGAACAGATGGAATTTGAGAGTCATGTGGGGGCCGCAGGATAACGATTTCAAGAGGACGGCGCGCGATACCTTTATCACGGCAACCTATAGAGCATCCACCGATGCCGACCGCACCGGTATTCGCCTTGACGGACTCCCGTTAGAACGCAAGGAGGATATGCCCGAATCAATCCTTTCCGAGGGTGTCGTCTCGGGCTCCATCCAGGTCCCGGGAGATGGGAAGCCCATCATTATTTTGGCTGAAACCGTTACCGGCGGCTACCGCAAAATAGCTACCGTGATCAGCGCGGATATGCCGTTGCTGGGGCAGATAAAACCGGGGGACGAAATTGCGTTTCGGACGGTGTCGCTGGAGAACGCCCGCAAAGCCCTCAGAGAAATGGAAAGCAAAATCCAAAGGCTGAAAAAAAAACCTCTTCTGGCATCAGATAACAGTAATGTCTTTGCCGAAACTGCTCAATTGCGTAAAAGGTGATCAAAGTATTATATCTTTTCAAGGTCTTAAAAATATATTAAGATGTAATCGAAGAAGTGGCGGATTCAGATTCAGATCCCCAAGTATCCACCCCGAGGATCGTAAGCCATGGAAAAGCTAGATTATTTCGTACGGCGTTTTTTGCTTGTGATTCCTACCTTTCTGGGAATTACCCTGCTATGTTTCGCGCTCATCCAGTTTGTGCCGGGCGGACCCGTGGAACAGATCATCATGCAGATGAAAGGAATCGGTGCCGCTGAGTCCGGCCGCGGCGTTGACCCTGCAGCCTCCATCTCCGAGGAGCAACGCCGCGCGATAGAAGCCCATTTCGGATTCGATAAACCCTTTTATCAACGTTACTGGAAATGGCTTGTTGCCGATCGTCTGGGAATGCAAATGGAATCGTACCGATTCCCGAACAAAACCGCCTGGCAGCTGATTAAAGAACGTTTCAAGGTGTCTTTGATTTTCGGCATTACCGGATTTATTCTTTCCTATCTCGTCTGTATCCCGCTGGGTATACTCAAGGCCCTGCGCCATGACCGTGTTTTCGATCTGATCTCCAGCGCTATCGTTTTTGTCGGATATGCGATTCCCCCATTCGCATTCGGTATGGTGCTAAAAATGTTTTTTTGCGGAACCGTAGACGGGTTATGGGACATATTTCCGGTATCCGGATTTCGTTCCGACAATTTCGCCGAACTCACATCCTGGGGCCAAACAAAAGATATTTTTCGGCATATGTTTTTGCCGGTGCTATGTTATGTGATCGGCAATTTTGCGGTACTGACCTTGCTGATGAAGAACTCCTTGCTGGAGCAAATCAGCAAAGACTACGTCCGCACGGTCCTTGCCAAGGGCGGCTCATTCACCCGGGCTATCTGGCTGCATGCCCTGCGGAACTCCTTAATTCCAATCGCCACCGGATTCGGATCGATCTTGACGGTGATGTTTGCCGGATCGGTGATAATCGAGCAGGTATTTGAAATACCCGGTATGGGAAGACTCAGTCTGGAGGCCATCGTTGGCCGCGATTATCCAGTATTCATGGGCATTCTTTCGCTTACAGCTATTCTTGGGCTCATCGGAAATATTCTTTCCGATTTCATGTATGTCCTGATTGATCCACGAATTAATTTCCAGGAGAATTGATTTCCGGGATGATTGGCAGACTGATTAAAAATCCGATCGCCAGAAAACGGTTGGTGCGATTAAAGGAGATGAAACGCGCCTATATCTCCCTCTGGATCGTCATTATTCTTTATGCAATCAGCCTTTGCTCGGAAATCCTTTGCAACGACACGCCATTATTTGTGAAATACCAGGGTAATTACTACTTGCCCATATTCAAGTTTTACCCTGAGGATACCTTTACCGGAAGCGGAAAAAAAACAAGGCCGAACTATCACAGCATCAACAATAGTGAGGCATTCAGCAAAAATAGCGGAAACTACATGCTGTTTCCATGGATCGCTTTCGGCCCTTATCGCAGCGTCGATCCGGAAACGATCGAAATTTCCGACAATGTTTTGATGGCATTCAGCCCCATGCCAATGATCGGCACCGTGAATGTGACCCGGGATTACGTGATTAAACGCTCGCTGTCCTTTGGTGCTTTCATCGGTAAGCAAGAGCGTGATATCAGGGGTCTTAAACTCACTGACTTTTTTGAGATCCCTCCGAACATACGGCATGCGGCGACAGCGCGTTTCGAAAATCGAAGAGCGCAAGCCCTATCTGAAAAAATCAGAGGGACTGATGGGAAAGCTTTCAGTATTTCACTTTCTGCATTTTCGCCCAGATCGCGGGCGCCGAAAACGGTTCGTTTCACCTTCAGAGAAGAGCCGGTCAGGAGCAACTTTGAAACCTCGAAAATCGAATTTGATCGGCGGCTAAACATCGTATCAAAACGCAGTGACGCGCAGGCGATCGATACCTGGAACCGCCTGCCGGAAAGGGACCGAAAACAGCTGGCGGATCTGGTGCAAAGCCGTTTTCTTGGACCTGTCGATACCCACCGGTTAGTGATCGATGGCCATAATTATACAATTGACTTCATCAAGGAAGATGTCCGCTTCCCGTTTCCCCCTACAAAAAAACATTTTATGGGTGTTGACAGTGCCGGTCGAGATGTTTTTTCGCGTATCCTTTACGGGCTCAGAACCTCGATGACTTTTGGTTTGTTGCTGGTCTTTGCTTCCATGCTCCTCGGGATAATTACAGGAGCCCTGCAAGGCTACTACGGCGGATTTTTGGATATTACCGGTCAGCGCATGATTGAAATCTGGAGTGCACTGCCGTTTTTGTATATCATGATTCTGATGGGGTCAGTTTATGGGCGCAGCTTTTCCCTGCTGTTATTGTGCTATGGGCTTTTCAACTGGATCGGCATATCCTACTATATCCGGGCAGAATTTTTGCGCCTGCGCCGGCAACCCTTCGTGGAGGCCGGCAAATGCATGGGAATCTCCACGTTTAAAATTATTTTCAGGCATATTCTGCCCAACGGGCTGGTACCGGTGATTACATTTTTTCCGTTTTCACTGGTGGGGGCCATCGGTTCCCTGGCAGCCCTGGACTATCTGGGGTTCGGGTTGCCGCCCCCGACGCCGAGCTGGGGGGAGCTGCTTTTTCAAGCCCAGCAGTATCGCTGGGCCTGGTGGCTGATTCTATATCCGTCGCTGGCATTGTTTATCGTGATGCTCCTGGGGGTATTTGTCGGTGAGGGTATTCGCAACGCTTATGATCCGAAACGATACACCCGGCTTGAATAATGAACTCGTTTTTGCTTGATATTCGAAATCTGACGGTTTCTTTTAATACGGATGATGGATTTTTCCAGGCCGTCGACGATGTTTCCCTGCACCTCGAGCGCGGCGAAATTGTCGGTTTGGTGGGCGAGTCCGGCTGCGGAAAATCGGTAACCGCCCTCAGCATCCTGAAGCTGCTTCCGTCACCGCCCGCTGTTATCGAAAAGGGAGAAATCTTTTTCAAGGGCCAGAATCTTCTCAATTTAGATTCCGGGCAGCTGCGTAAGGTGCGCGGCAGAGCCATCAGCATGATATTTCAGGAACCGCTTTCGGCCTTGTCCCCCCTGCAACGAATCGGACAGCAGCTGGTTGAAACACTTCAACTTCATGAAAACATCCCCAAAAAAGAAGCATGGGATATTTCCAAAAGCTGGTTGGAAAAAGTGAAAATCCCGGATCCGGCGGAAAGGATGTATGCTTATCCGTTTCAACTGTCCGGTGGAATGCAGCAAAGAGTTATGATTGCGATGGCCATGATGCTGGAACCGGATTTGATCATTGCCGATGAGCCGACAACGGCTCTGGATGTGACCATTCAAGCCAGGATTTTCAAATTGATCCGTGAGATGCGCCAGGAGAAGACTTCGATTTTACTGATTACCCATGATATGGGTGTCATCTGGGAGATGTGCGATCGGGTATTGGTGATGTATGCTTCAAAAATCGTCGAAGAAGGCGGCAAAGACGCTATTTTCGAACAACCGGCACATCCCTATACACGGGGGCTGCTAAATTCGATTCCAAGGCTGTCGGATCATTTAGGTCGGCTGATCGCGATTCCAGGGCAGGTGCCTTCCCCCTTGAACTACCCATCGGGCTGTCATTTCCGGGATCGCTGCATGCACGCCTTCGACCGCTGTGCGCAAGAACAGCCGGATCTCTTCGACCTGGACGACGGGCACAAAGCGGCCTGTTTTATCGCTTCAAACCTAATCAACAAAGAATACATCCGACAATGAAAAGCCGTTTATGACCTCACAAAACGTCAATAAGAACCTGCTTGAGGTTGAAGATCTAAAAACCTGGTTCCCCATCCGGCGAGGTATCCTGGCGCGCACGGTGGGCTATGTCAAGGCCGTGGACGGTGTTTCATTCTGTGTAAAAAAAGGCGAAACACTGGGCCTTGTTGGCGAATCAGGCTGCGGCAAGACCACCCTGGGCAGAACGCTGTTGGGGCTGGAAAGGGCGTATTCCGGCAAGGCTGTGTTTGACGGAGATGATCTTTTGTCTCTCAATCGGTTTCAGACCAGAGCGCTTCGGCGCAGAATTCAGATCATATTTCAAGACCCGCTATCCTCACTGAATCCCCGGATGAACGTGCTGGACATCGTTACCGAAGGCATTGTGGCCTTCAAAATGCTGGAAGGCACAAAAGAAGAACACGCTGTTCAGCTGATGCGCGATGTGGGACTCGATGCGGGGGCTATCTACCGCTATCCGCATGAGTTCTCAGGCGGCCAGCGCCAGCGAATCAATATTGCCAGAGCTGTGTCGCTCAAACCCGACTTTATCGTGTGCGATGAACCGGTCAGCGCACTGGATGTTTCGGTTCAGGCCCAGGTGATTAATCTGCTGGAAGATCTGCGGGATAAATATAATCTTTCCTATTTGTTCATTTCGCACGATCTCAGTGTCGTCAGCCATATCGCCGACCGGGTTGCCGTTATGAACCGCGGCAGAATCGTCGAACAGGGCGCAACCCGCAATGTCATTGAAACCCCCCAGGACCCTTACACCCGGAAATTGATTGCGGCCGTGCCCGTGCCGGGCATCAGAATGCAGAAGACATCTTAGCGTGTTTGGCGGCCGCTAGACCAAATACCCCCTCTGCACATCATTTTGGATCAAATGCCTCATCAAAATGGATGGCAGGTTGCCTCGGGGGCAGAGCATCTCCGCTTATCATGGCATCCTTGAGATCTGCCTCCGAATCTTCATCCAGCCACCAGTATACATAAGCACTGCTATCATCGCCGTATTTTGAGAGCACGGTTTGGGGCGTGCCGAATTTGTTCCAGTACAGCAGGCGGACATAGTTAATGTTCCACAGCAGAACATAGGGAAATTCGTTATAGATCAGATGGTCTATCCTGCGGTATATTTCATTTCTTTTGCGAATATCGAAAATGCTTTTTTGCTTTTCGATGAGTTCATCCACTTCAGGATACTGAAACCCGGTAATGTTGTTGCCGCCCTTGCGGATTGCCTCCTTCGAGGACCACATTCCTTCCGGGTCTTTAAAAACGCTGGCTCCCCATGCCGCCCAGGTCATCTGAAAATTAAACTCATCCATATCTCTGGCCCAGGCCGCCCAATCCTTTTTGTCAATTGCCAGTTTAATACCGACATCTTTTAAGTCCTCGGCGTATATCGCCAAAAATTTTTCTTCGTTTGCGCTTCGCGTCAAAAACTTAAAAATGAACTTTTGGCCGTCCTTTTCCAGAATTCCCGTTTCCGGATCGGCTTTCCAGCCGGCTTCCCGCAAAAGCGCTCTGGCTCTGGATTTGTTGAACTCGATGGGTATATTTTTGCAGGGATGCTCCTTGTCATATAAATCCTCGTAATAGGATCTATGCAGGAAATACTGATTGTACATGATCGTGCTGTTCATCTTGGACCGGTCAAGTAAATAATTCATCGCTTTTCGGACGTTGATGTCGTCAAAGGGCGGTCGGCGCATGTTCATGGCAAAACCCTGAAATCCGATAGGATTTTGATTATATATCTTTTGTTTGACGATCCAATTTTTCGAAAATCGTTCCCCTCTGGTTTCATTCACCCACAGACGGGATGTATGAACCGGGTAAAGATCAATCTCCCCCTTCTTGAAAGCTTCGAAAGCGTTTTCATTCTCGGTAAAGAATTTAAATTTTAAGGTTTCGAAATTGCCGCTGCGCTGGTTGCGCTGAAAATGGATCGCCCACCAATCATGGCGCCTTTCAAAGGTAACGAACACACCGGCATCAAATCGACCTAACTTGTAAGCACCCGATACAACAGGAAATTCAAAATTGATTTTGTTGAAATCTTTGCCTTCAAAGATATGTTTCGGCAGAATGTGAAAACCGCCGGCAACCCCCAGATTTCTCCAGTGAACATCCTTGGCGGCAAATTGGATCGTATGGGCATCGAGCACTTCTGGGGGAAAAAAGCTTTCCATACCGACTTTATGGCCACCGGTAAGGTTTTTGGGGTCCATGATGGCATCGTATGTCCAGCGAACGTCTTCGGCTGTTACCGGTCGGCCGTCACTCCAACGAGCGCTTTCATCGAGGCTGAATGTAAATATTTTTTTGTCCGCAGAGATAGACCATCTGGCAGCAAGGCCCGGTTCATATTCGAGGTCGATCGGATTCATCGTCAGCAGCGTCTCGAACATGAGGTTGAAAACCTGCGATGCCTGGGTGCTGTTGTCCAGATAGTAATTCAGGCTTTTAGGATAAGGACCCAGATAGATCGAAATTTCGCCTCCTGGAACAGCATCCGGACTTACCAGCGGATTGGGCGAATCCTTCCATTTTCCCTTGGGAAAAATTTCCGTTCCTTGCACTGAAGTGCCAGCAAGCAGGATGAGCACTACAATTATTTTTTTCATTGATACACCGAATTTAATTTTGCCTTGAATATGAATCATCGGTTTTCGGATCCGCGGCCAATTCAAGGATGGCCCTCTTCTTTTTGCGAATAAGTTCTGCTTCGATTTCATCCGGGTCGAGTTGCGCGGCCTGGTCGAGATAAACCATTGCCGCCTGCCACCCATCGACATCGCCTCGGCTGGCGGCGACATCGGCTTTGTAAAAAAGAATTTTGCGATCCAACAGGTTAATGCGAGCCTGCGCTTTTTTGCGCTCTGTTTGCGAGCTGGCGTGGGCCATGGCCTGATTCAGATAAGTCTTTATTCCCACAAAATCCGGCATGCCGGGGACATGAATCAGGGCATCAGCCTTATCGATATAGTATGAAAAGATCAGGGGGTAGACCTCTTCCCGCGAATAAACCGCCTTTAATATTTTCGGTGGCCTTGCTCCGGCCATAATGATCAACCGCTTCTTGCCGGCTGGAGAAAAAGTGCCTTGCCATATCTCCACCGCTCCCGCAGAGGATCGCAGATAATAGTTTTTCGTATTTCGGACGCTGGTGTAAACCACCAGCCCCATCAAAAAGATCAGACATGCCGCTATGATGATCAGGACTTTTATAAAAGGGTCCTTTTTTTTAGCCGATACAAAAGTATTCAATTCGGTTGCTGTAGAAGCGACGTTCCCGGCTGGCGAGCGCGTAAATTTATTTCTTGTCGAGGCCTTTGTCGGACAACCAGTCTCCATAAAAACTCCTTTGAATTCATAGAAGTTTGTGCGTATAATAAACGTGCTCGACGCGACGGCTCATGCAAAAATGGTTATAAAATGATGGCCCCAAATTTATGAGCATCATATCATAAAAAAGGCAACAGGTCATATTCATTATCAGCCCTTTTTGGTGCACGGCGTGTCAAAATCAGAATCGGTAACTTTCTGAAAAGCGTCATGTATTATTAACGGACATGATTCTCACGAGGACTCGGGCATGAGTGATCACATCACGATTTCTATATGGTTGTTCCTGCTGCTGCTGGCCGTGGCCTTCTGGGCGGTTTTGGAGCGTGTTTTAATACCCAGTACACGCTGGTTTTTACGGCGGAGAATCAACCGGGTTATCGATGAGATCAGTATTCGATTGGATATCCAGGTCAGACCGTTTCAACTCACCAAACGCCAGGTTCTCATAGATCGGCTGGTCTACGATCCGGAAGTTATAGAGGCTGTTCAGCAAAGGGCTCAGGAAAAAAACTGTCCCCGTGAAGTCGTTCAAGCAGAAGTGATGTCTTACGCAAAAGAGATCGTACCCTCCTTTAATGCTTATCTTTATTTCCGCATAGGCTACTGGCTGGCGAAAAAAATAGCTCGGCTTTTGTATCGGGTGCGCATTGGCATTCTGGATAATGAACAGTTTGCCAGCATCGACTCCCGCGCCAGTGTTGTGTTCATCATGAATCATCGCAGCAATATGGATTATATCCTGGTAGCTTTTCTGGCGGCTGAAAAAACAGCGCTTTCCTATGCCGTGGGGGAATGGGCGCGGATTTGGCCGTTGCAAACCCTGATCAGGGCGATGGGGGCTTATTTTGTGCGTCGAAAGTCGGGAAATCCGCTCTACCGCAAGGTGCTTGAGCGATACGTTCACATGGCCACCAGGGAAGGTGTGTGCCAGGCAGTTTTTCCTGAAGGCGGGCTGAGCCGGGACGGCTTACTAAGGGAACCCAAACTGGGGGTTCTGGATTACATGCTGCGCAATTACGATCCCGAAAAGGATCGAGATATCGTCTTTGTTCCGGTGGGCATAAATTATGATAGAACACTTGAAGATCGCAGCCTGCTGAGGGCTTTGGACCCGCACGCCCAAAAACGAAGTAAATGGTTTGCGATAAAGACGACGCTATGGTTTATATGGCGGAGTGTCTTTTTGATGATTTTGAGCCGCTGGCAGCGTTTTGGGTATGCCTGCGTCAACTTTGGCTCGCAGATATCAATGCGCGAATACAGCAACGCCCGCAACCTGAACTTCAGCAAGATGAGCCGCGATGCCCGGTTTCAGCAAATCGGCAGCCTGGCCGATGACCTGATGGCAGCCATCAAAAAGGTTGTTCCGATTCTTCCGGTCGCCCTGGTGGCGTTTATTATGAAAACATATTGTGACCGGGGGCTCAGCGCTTTTGAGGTTGAAGATCGCGTAAACGATTTGATTGAAGAGCTGCAAGCAAAGGGCGCGCCGGTTTATGTATCCACCCGAAGTCGCGTCCAGACCATATTGAATGCATTGAATATGCTGAATTTGCGAAGATTGGTGGTTGAATCCGATGGAATTTACCGTGCAGCTGCAGCAGAGATCGATGTGCTGACCTATTATGCAAACTCAATCGCCCACTGGATGCAGGCCGAACCATTGCCTAATCGAACTGCAATTGAATATCCGGATGCATAAGAAAAGAAAATTTTTTGCGGTCCTGATGGCTTTTTGTCTTGTCAATTTATCGTTGCCGCAGGGGGGTTTTTCTGAATTTTATAGATATGTCGATAAGGACGGTAAAATTTTTTACATCGATGACTTGTCCCGGGTTCCGCCGGAGTATCGGGATCAGGTTCAGGTGTACAAGGAAAAGTATGATTATTTGCCGCAAGAGCAAAGATCAGCAGAACGCGCGAAAGATCGAGAACGCGAGCATGAACTTGAGCTTGAGCATCAGCGCTCGCTCGAGGGTGAACTCCAGCGGCAGGCAGAGAGTGAGCAGGCCGAGAAATTGCGCCGTGCTCAGATGGAAGCGGAGAAAAAAATCGAAACCAAAGTGGTCATCGAGGGAAATCGGGTCTTGGTTCCGGTCCTGCTTGGCAACAACGGTATCGAAGTAAAGGCGATGCTGCTGCTTGATACCGGTGCATCCCAGGTGGTTGTGCATCGCAACATCGCTGATCAATTAAAAATTATTACGCTGACCAAAAGCCTGGCGGTTGTGGCCGGCGGTCAGACCATTCAATCTGAGATCGGCCGCCTGAGCTATCTGAGGGTTGGGCCATTTACCATGAAAGATCCGACGGTTGTGATTCTTGACTACGGCGGTCCGGCAGCAGGTCACAGCGGTTTGCTGGGCATGAATTTTTTGCGTCAGGTTCAGTATAGCGTTGATTTCGAGGATCAGGTTATCCGTTGGCAGCCGGCTCAAACAAAAGTCGCAAAATGATCGATCAAAATGGGGGTAGGTGTGGAAAACATCTTGGATTGGGGAGTGAATGTTGTTCTGTGGTGTCAGCAATTCAGCCCCGGATTGGACATTGTTTTTAAAAGCTTTACTTTTTTGGGAAATGAAGCGTTTTATCTGTTATTCATGCCTTTGATATACTGGTGTTTCGATCGCAGGATGGGGGCTAGGCTGCTGGTTATCTTCCTGTTTTCCGCTTATGTAAACTCAGCGGCCAAAGTGATTGCCGACCAACCCAGGCCTTTTAATTACGATACCCGGGTCAAGGCGATTGTTCCGGCCGAAGGGGGCGGATTCCCAAGCGGGCATACCCAAAATTCAGTTGTTGTTTGGGCGTACCTGGCATATTGTCTCAATAAAAAGTTGGTATGGATGGTTGCGGGCCTTTTGATGGTAGCCATTCCGTTGTCGCGGATCTACCTGGGGGTTCACTTTCCAATCGATATTTTTGGCGGATATCTTATCGGCCTTTTAGTGCTCATCGTATTTTTCTGGGTGGCACCTTCAGCCGAGGCATGGTTGTGGCAACAAAAGCTAGGCTGGCAGCTCATCGTCGCTGTATTATTGCCATTGATTTTGCTTCTTGCAAGTCCGAACAGAGATTCGGGCTGTCTTACCGCGGCCGCGACATTACTGGGCTGCTCAACCGGCATTGTACTGGAAAGACATTGGGTAAGATTTCGCTCCAAAGGTTATCTATGGCAACGAACGCTGCGCTATCTTCTCGGAATTATAGTTCTTTTTGCTTTGTGGGGGGGGTTGCGCCTGGCTTTTCACGATTTGGAGCCTGATTTCCTGTTCCGGGTTGTCCGGTATGCCCTGGTGGGTTTATGGAGCGGTCTTGGCGCGCCGTGGATGTTCAGCCGTCTCAAGCTTGTCGAGACGGAAAATGTCGGTGTGAATCGATAAATCACAATGTGCTCGCCGACACTGTCGTGCTTTTTTATTTTATTGCCGGTTCTTTATACGACCGGCTTGACCCGAAATTTTCAGATTGTTATAGGAGAACTGGCTTTATTGGGCAATATTTTGCTGTACGGAATAGTTGCTTTTATTTCGGAAACCAAAGGTAGGTAAAGCTTGAACACGACTCCGGATACACACCGCAAGGCGATTGGATATGTATTGTGGATTTTTGGCTTTACGGGATCTCATCGGTTTTATTATGGCTACCCGGTCCTTGGGACCATCTATTTTTTTACCCTCGGGCTGCTTTTTATCGGATGGTTTGTGGATCTGTTCCTGATTCCATCTATGGATCGTAAGGCGGATCTGAGATTTAAAGCAGGTAGAGTGGACTATAACCTTGGTTGGGTCCTGCTGACATTTCTGGGCTTTTTTGGAATTCACCGCATGTACATGGGAAAATGGTTTACGGGCATCTTATACTTGCTGACCGGGGGAATACTGGGTATCGGGGTTATTTATGACTTCTGGACGCTCAATGATCAAATTACCCTGATCAATAGCGGCAGATATGCTTAATTGCAGCCTTATCAGCAGCTTTGGCACCCGCATGCGTCTGTCTGCGACGAGAAATTAACGGGTATCGATTTCAACTTAATTATTGTTGCCCCCCGCAGGGAATGCCCCCGGGCGGGCTTCTTGCCAATTAAGAACAACCTCAATTATTTAAACTCGGGTAGCCCGCTCTCAAGAAACCAGCCCTTTTGATCCGCGTCCCATACCCACAGCTGATTATCTCGGAGGGATTTTACGACCATATTGTCTGTTTTGTAGTAGGAGATTTTTACAATTTGCACGATCTCAGATTCATTTTGGGAAGCGACCAGTTTCATGACGACATAATCGGTTACTTTTATGCGTTCCATCTCCGCGAGTTTTTCTTGCAACCCTTTTTCTTTTTCAGGACTATGAATAAAGGCCGCGGCAGCATCGAATTCCGACCATCGTATCGCCAGCTCGTAGATCTTGACGGTATCTTCAAATCTGTCTTTTTTGGTTAGCTCCGAATAAGTGGCGCAGCCGACGGTGAGCAATACCAGTATGACCGCAGTAAGTTTTAGCTCATGCATGACAGGTTCCCATTATGTCCATTTTTCTTGTAACCAAATTCGCATCGCCATATTTTTCTCATGACAGGGGCCAATTGTCAATCATATAAGATCGGCATTCCAGGCGATCCGTTTTTTTCTTGATCCCCTGTGATTCAATATCTATAAAGTAAAGATGCTGTGTGCTGATCGGTGTCGGATTGCCGGCGCCGTTGAAGTCGGGAGGAAAAATTGAAAACGATGTCTGAGAATAGGCAGCTGTATTTCGGTGGAGAAATATACACCGTAGACAATGGCTGTCCCACGGCTGAAGCCGTTGCGGTCAAAGATGGATGGATTGTGGCTGTGGGAGCCGAATCGCAATGCCGCTCGGCACTGGGCGGCAGATTCGAGCAGATTAACCTCGAGGGTTCTGCCTTGCTGCCCGGATTTATAGATACCCACCTTCACCCGCCGCTGATGATCATATACGAGCTGGGCGCTGATTTAAGTCGTGTCCGGAGCATGCAGGAGCTCAAACGCGAGCTTGCTAAAACGGCCGGACGGGTTGTTTCCTCTAACTGGATCATAGGGTTTCAATTTGAGGAACAGTACATGAAAGAGTGCCGCTTGCCGACCCGCCACGACCTGGATGCGGTCAGCAGGGATCGGCCGATTCTGATCGTTAAACGAGACGGGCACATGATAATCGCCAACACCAAGGCCATTGAGCTCTCCGGGGCAACTGCCTCTACCCCGGATCCCGAAGGGGGAAGAATCGATCGCGAAACCGATGGCCACCCTGCGGGTCCCTTTCGCGAGACAGCGGCTCAAATCCCGTTGGGTGCAATGCCGCTGCCGGGAATGCAGGCCATTGCGGGCGCAGCCGCGGCCGTCTTTGATAAAATTGTTGCCAATGGAATTACATCGGTCGGTATGATCTTGCAGACGGATGAAGAAGGGGTTTCAGGGGCCCAAGGCGTCTACGACATCGCGCTCATGGAAATGGTCCTTGATCGTATTCCCATCAATCTTTACTCGATGCTGGTTGCCTCTGATTTAAAGCCGATCGAAGCGGCACGCAAAACAAAGCTTCATCAGGAGAAAATCGGTGCGGGCCACCGTATCGGCGCTTTAAAATTCTGGGCGGACGGAACCTTCTCGTCCAGTACCGCATTCATGAATCAGCCGTTTTCAGACCAGCCGGATATGAATGGTTTTTTAATTCACAGTCCGGATGAAATATATCGGCGAATGGTTTTTGCCCATAATGCCGGCCTGCAAATCGCCATCCATGTCATCGGCGACGCATGTGCGCGAACTTGTGTGGACCTTTTTGATCGTATGCTCAAAGCATATCCCCGGGTGGACCATCGACACCGGCTGGAACATGCATCCCAGCTGGATGCAGTTCTTGTTGCGGATATGGCGCGTTTGAATCTGGCGGTGTCGACCCAGCCGCTTTTCATAAGCTCCGAAAAAGACTGGCTGCATAAAAGGCTTGGAACAAACCGTATCGGTTGGACCTATCCGTTGCGATCACTGTTTGATGCCGGAATAAAAGTTGCCGGTGCATCGGATTCGCCGATTGAATCATTAAATGTAATGCATGCCATCCAATGCTGTGTAACCCGGGAGGGTTTTCAGACCCATCAGGCAATCACGGTTGATGAGGCCATCCGAATGTTTACCCTTAATGCGGCCTACATCCAATTTGAAGATCTCGTCAAAGGCAGCATCAGCACCGGAAAACGGGCCGACCTGGTCATTCTCAGCGCAAACCCGGCATCATTGCCAGCGCATCAGATACGGGATGTCCGCGTTGAACGCACGATATGCGGCGGGAAGGTGGTGTTTCAGGGCTAGCCCGGGCATTTATAACGCTAGTCATAATACGGGTTCCGCTAAAAGGACGGCGGCATAAGTGATTGGCAAAAAACCTCCCTCAATCGGCACGTTTTCTGACAATCACTGCATCTGCTGCCCTGCCCTTGAATGATCTGTGATTGGGGGGAGGAGATGTCATTACGAAAAGGATATTCCTGTCGATTTCCCGGTGAATCGAAGCACACGATCCACATAATGCCGGGTTTCTTGGTAGGGAGGAATGCTGCCGCCATATTTTTCCACAGCTCCCGGCCCCGCATTATAGGCCGCAAGCGCCAACTTAACGTTTCCCTGGAAACGATCCAGCATTTTCCTCAGATACTTTGAACCGCCGTCGATATTTTGCTCAATGTCAAAGGGGTTATTTACGCCAAGTTCTTCGGCGGTTGCCGGCATCAATTGCATGAGGCCCTGCGCACCGACTGAGGATACGGCCTTGACTTGAAAATTGGATTCGGCTTTAATAACGGCACTGATCAATTCCGGTGCTAAATTGTATTTTTTCGCCGCTTTATCGACGCTTTTTTCAATCATTTTCTCTTCGGTCAACTGCTTTTGTTGATGGAGCATTTTGATTTCATCAATTTTATCAGCCTGACCGCTTTTTAGTGAGTCTTTGGACAGTTTCTCCAATCTGCCAGCGCTTTTTTCATGTCCTGATCCGTTCAGCTCGGTACCCGGTTCAGCGATTCTCGGATTTAGCATTTCCTGAGGCGCTATTTTCTGCCCGGATTTGATGGGAAACCGGCTTGGAAGTGGATTGGCCAGGTAATCGGCGGCTTTCATCCCGGTTGGCTCATTGCGCAATGGATTGAGCTGCCGCATGCGGCAGGAGGACAGAATTTGTCCAAACACCTGATTCTTATTGAAGTTTTTCGATGACGGGGCGGCAATCGGTGAATAGGAATGAAAGTGCTGAGTGACCCTATGAAAATAGGTTTTTATCGCTTCATCGTTTTCCAGACTCATTGTTTCCTCATCCTTGGGCGGCGCAGTTGTTTCCGTTTCTGTATTGATAAGCAATTACTATTCCAGTATTTTCCTCATAATTTTTTTATTAAATTTCAATTATTTATATTTTTTCTACGAAAACCCTCCCCGGGGGATGGTAAAATTTGCCGTGCGGGCGGCAGAATGTTGGCGTAAAAATCTATTTTGGAAAACTTCTTGACAATCACAACACTGAAACTTAAATTATGAGCATATACTCATAAAGGAGGCCTTATGGTTAGACCTCGAAAGGACCGGACGGTTGCAGTTAACCCCGAGATCAGTTATTTCAAGCCGCGGGGTATACCCATGTTTGATCTTGAAGAGGTACGATTAACGGTCGATGAACGCGAAGCCATAAGGTTGTCGGATTTGCTGGGCATGTCCCATGAACAGGCCGGGCGCCTCATGGGCGTGTCCCGGGCTACATTCGGCAGAATTATCCGGTGCGCGCACAAGGCGGTTGCCGATGCGCTGATCAACGGCAAAGCGATTAACGTCGAGGGAGGCAACTACCGGATTGCCGGTCACCCCCGCATATTTCATTGTGCCAACTGCGACCATGAATGGGAAGAGCCGCTTGGAACCGGCCGACCATCAGGCTGCCCATCCTGCCAGGAAAGTGATTTTTATCGCATCGGTCAAAAAACATAACCCATATGATCAACCGCTTAAGCAAAGGAGTTATTCGACACCATGAAAATTGCAATCACATCTACCGGCAGGGACTTGACCTCAAATACCGATCCGCGTTTTGGCAGAGCCTCCCATTTTATACTTGTTGATCCGGATACAATGGCATATGAGATTGTGGAAAACAGTCAGAATCTTAATCTTCCCCAGGGGGCGGGTATACAGGCCGCTAAAACGATCATCGCAAACCATGCTGATGTTTTGGTCACAGGTCATTGCGGTCCCAAAGCCTTCAAAGTTTTGCAGGCTGCTGGAATCAAAATCATGATCGGCGCCAAGGGCAGGGTGCTGGATGTTGTCAATCAGTACAAGAACAATGAATTGGAGCCGGCTCAGACTTCGGATGTGGAGGGACACTGGGTATAGTTATTGCGGGATATCAAAAGCTTTGTCCACGGGGCGGCCCGATGAACCGTCAAACCCGCCAGGCAGATCTGAACGCGGGCATCATGATCCGCAATTAAGGCTTGGAATCGAGTAAAGTATACTTACAATTAAGCGATATATTTTAAATAATGCGATGAACAGGAGTTGAACTCATGGTTGATATTCAAAATAAAATGCCTAAGAATCCGAAAGATATACAAGCAGAGCAGGATGTTGCCATCAAAAGTTCGCTTGCAAAAATTCAAAACAAGATAATCGTCATGAGTGGCAAGGGGGGAGTCGGTAAAACCAGTACTTCGGTCAACCTTGCCATCGCTCTATCCAAAAAGGGCCACAGTGTCGGAATTATCGACGTGGATCTGCATGGCCCGGATGTGCCAAGAATGTTGGGCCTGGAAGGCACGCCGGAGTTAAACGAGAACAATAAACTCAACCCCATGAGATATTCCAAGAATTTGAGAGCCATTTCGATTGAATCATTTACCCCGAGCAAAGATGATGCGATTATTTGGCGCGGGCCGCTGAAATTTTCGGCAATCCGGCAGTTTATTTGCGATCTGGATTGGGGAGAGATGGATTTTCTGATTATCGACTCTCCGCCGGGCACCGGAGATGAACCACTTACGGTGGCCCAAACCATTTCGGATGCAAAGGCGATTATTGTGACCACCCCGCAGGAAATCGCTTTGGCGGATGTCAGAAAGTCCATTAATTTTTGCAAAACCGTAAAAATGGAAATCTTCGGTTTGATCGAAAATATGAGCGGTTTTGCCTGCCCGCATTGTAATCAAACGATAGAACTTTTCGGATCGGGGGGCGGCGAAAAAACCGCCAGGGAGATGGGAATAAAGTTTTTGGGAAGTATTCCGTTTGATCCCAAAGTCGTTGCCTGCGGCGATTCGGGCTCCTGCTATCAGGAAGTGCATGCGGACTCGGCAGTTACAAGGGCTTTCGATGATGTTGCCAGCAAATTATCCCGCCTGGTAAAGTGATTAGGTGATACGTTTCCCGATTTTTCGGATATAGCCGGGCTTTTGTTTATTTTCGAATTGTCGTTGTTGCAGTGCAGCTCATTCTGAAAATCTGCCGTTGTCTACGGTCTGTTGCGCCTTTGCAGACCGGTTTTCGATCCATCCGGTTTTTTCCACCGCTCTGACATCAAATTCCGGCACATAGGGTTTGATATCCAGCAGCGGGGTCTGATCGATCACATCGATGTCTTTTACCCGCAGGATACCCTCCCTGATTTCCATCAGACGCACCACTGATATTCCAATGGAATTCGGCCGCGAAGGGGCGCGTGTTGCAAAAAGCCCGTGCTGATTATCGTCAAGGAACGGCTTTACACGCAGGGAGAAATTTTTGGCGAGATGGCAGTGATAGATTAAGAAAATATGGGAAAACCCCTCCAGATCTTCGAGACCCTCGATAAACTTTGCAAAGATTTCCACCGTAGCCTCAACCCCGGCAGCTGCGGATGGCTGTATCGGGGTACCCTGTGGTTTCTTGAAGGGAGAATGAATGATTCCGATCGGGTGATATTCTATTTTTTTCATGACTGCCTGCAACCTCGTGTTCGCTAAACAAAAATTGTGATCTGCTCTACCCGGTGAAAAGGCGGCCGACGATACCCAATGCACCGGCGAGCAGGATGACTTTGATGATGCTCAGTTTCCCCCACTGAATGGCGATAAAGCTCGCTGCCCCGACAGTGGCTGCAAACCAATTAAATCCCCCGGCGGGGGGCAAAAGCACATGCATGCCGAACCAGACTGCCAGATTCAGGACAACACCGACCACCGCCGCGGTGATGCTGGACAGTGAACCTGTCAGTCTGCGGTTGCCCCTGAATTTTTCGATATAAGGGCCGCCCAGAAAGATAAATAAAAAGCAAGGCAAAAAGGTGAAATAGGTGGCGACCAGCGAGCCGATGATCCCGCCGGTCAAAGGGCTGAAAGCTCCCGGGAAATTCCATCCGGCCATAAACCCGACAAACTGAACCACCATAATCAAGGGTCCGGGGGTGGTCTCGGCCAAACCCAGACCATCCATCATCTGGGGGGCGCTCAACCAGCCGAACTGGTTTACACCGGCCTGGCCAATATAAGCCAGGACCGCATAGGCACCGCCAAAGGTTAAAAAGGCGGCTTTGGTAAAAAACAATCCTTCCCGCACAAAAACAGTCCCCGGCAGCAGCAGATGCACCACTACCACCGGCAAAATCCACAAGCCTGCAAATATGCAGACCAGGGCTGCGTTGCGGCTGCCGGCGGGGTTGATGTGACATTCGTCGGCATCGTCGCAGATTTGAACATACCCTTTTTCCGTTTCGTCTCTGTTTTTTTCTTTGATGCCCAGAAAGTAATCGGGCAGAATCAGGCTGCCTAAAAATCCAATGAAACCCGCACCGATGACGATAAATGGAAAGGGAACTTCAAGAAAAAATATACATACAAAGGAGCTGGCCGCCAGAAGCAACATTACATTGTTTTTCAGGGCCTTTTGCCCGATTTTTATCACAGCCGCGGCGACAACGGCCATAACCGCGGCCTTCAGGCCGCCGAAAAGGGCGGCTACCCAGGAAATGTTTCCCAGGGCCGCATACAGATAGCTCAAAGCAAAAAGTATAAATACCGATGGCAGGATAAACAAAACCCCGGCGACCACCCCGCCGGGTATCCTGTGAAGCAGCCATCCGATATACGTGGCCAGCTGCTGGGCCTCCGGACCCGGCAGCAGCATGCAGTAATTGAGCGCATTGAGAAAGCGTTCGTTGCTGACCCATTTTCTTTTTTCAACCAATTCCTGGTGCATTATGGAAATTTGCCCCGCAGGTCCGCCGAAACTGATGATCCCGAGTTTGAGCCAGAATCGGAAGGCTTCAAAAAAAGAGGGGTGGTCAACAAGACCGGTCTTTTCCTCCGCATCTGGATCCGGCACTAGGCCAGCATCGCTGGTTTTTATTTCGGTCAAAGCGGATCTCATTTTTTCCCCAGAATTCCCGCAGGCAACGTTTTATTGAATTCTAATTTTGCGGTATCAATTCACCCTATATGCACACTAAGCATATTTTGCGTATGTGCAATCCATTGGCGATTGATCTCGGGCATTTCTCCATGGAAAGGCAACGGACCGATTGTTGCAGGCAGGCTAAGGTTGGCGCTTTTCACGCAACCGGTTTAAGAAATGGAATATATGCCTTAAGCCGGGCAAAAATTACGCGGGCGGCTATATAAAGCAAGATAAAGGGCGCAATAAAGTTCAATTCCAGGCTGCCTGCCCATCGCGGCAAAACGAATACGATGTTTCCAAAGCGTTCATTGAGCCAGGCAGCGGCGAAAAAAGCCGGCCATAGAGAGGCCATGCCCATGGCCATAAACAGGAAAAATGATTTTCCGAATTCTTCATTGGCCAGCTTGTTGATACCTTTATAGGCTTTCTCATCACCAGCCTGTTTGGCCTTGAGGGATTGTAAATGAAAGTAGCTTGTTTTTTCGAAATTTTTGGCGATATATTTGCGGTTCGCGCGATAGGCGATGGCCAGCGTCAGCTCTCCCAGCACGGTTGCCCACAGAGCGAGCGCAAAAGTTCCCACCCACCAGCCCAGCATCGGATCAGCAAACCAGCGGTAAGGGGCTATCAACAACGGATCGATCTTGCTTATTATCAGGCCGATTGGTTTCATTTTGGATTATGCGGTATCGTGAGCTTCCCGACCCGGTATGTCCGAGCCGGGAAGTCCTTTTGCCAAGTGTTTAGAAGGGGGGTACGATGCTTTTCCCCAGAAAACCCTTGGTCGTATAGCGCAGCCCGACGTAGAAGGCCAGAACAATGAAAATAATCTTCAATACCTTGTCCGGTATGTATTTGGATGTACGCGGTCCGATCATGGATCCGATGAAAATGCCGATGAGTTCCGCACCGATCAGTCCCCAGGAGATCACGATGCCTTTGCCCACCATGTAGGAAAAAATCGATACGATCATACCTACCAGAACGCACAAGGCCGAAGTGCCGGCAACCAGAAACATGGGCAGGCCGGCAATCGAGGTCAAGAACGGCACATATAGAAAGCCGCCGCCAATGCCAAGAAAGGAAGCAATCGAGGCGATGAATATGCCGCCGATCATCGGTATCCAGGCTTTGAATTTAAATTCCTGGCCGAAAAAGGTAAAGCGGATGGTACCGATAAAGAAGGTCAGTATCCACCCGATGACAACCAGAATATAGGCGACCCAATCGGCCCCCTCGATTAAATTGATCCACAGGGCCGAGGCGGCCACTGCGGCAACGGAAATCCACATGAAAACCCAGGACCCCTCAAGGATCTTAACTCCCTGTTCGGATGTGTCAGTCTTGTCGCTGACGGCCTTCTCGAAAGCCTGGGCGGCTGCCTTGGCTTCCTTTTTTTTGGCCGCACCTTTCGGGGTGAGCTCGTAGATAAGAAAAAAGCCGATAACGAATACCACCAGACCGAAATATCCGAGATATGCCTTGAGGGAAATCTTGCCGGCGGTAAGTTCCGGGATTAACCACGAACCACCGACTCCGCCGATGGCCAGGCAAATGCCCAGCGGGGCTACCAGCCGGCCCATGCGGTAGTAATTGAAGGATGAGATGACGCCGCTTAGCCCGACCAACCACTGGTTGGAAACCCGAATCGAGTCGGTGATCAATTTGTTGACCGGATTGCCTTTGCCGAAGGCCTTGGCGTAGTCTGCCAATCCAAAAATCGTAATGTGCCCTACGCCGGCCATGATGC
>Ga0209536_100003419_pt1 | contig 25506 bp, 27 predicted proteins | sample DeeMarSeWOR28_12_FD_187461 | JGI IMG/M metagenome (GOLD analysis project Ga0209536, IMG submission 187461) | Marine sediment microbial communities from White Oak River estuary, North Carolina - WOR-2-8_12 (SPAdes) (version 2) | ecosystem: Environmental > Aquatic > Marine > Intertidal zone >...
ATCAGTCAGGAAAGGAACGAGTTACGCTTTGGTTTTGGTCATGGTGCGGATGCACCTGGTGCACAGCACCTTTTTGCTCTTGCGATTGCCTTCGTAAACCGTCACCTTTTGCAGGTTAGGTTTGAACTTACGATTGGTGGCGCGCATGGAGAACGACCGGTTATGTCCAAAAGTTGTCGTCTTTCCGCAGTGGGCACACTTAGCCATCTTGCAAATTTCCTTTCTTGCTATAATTCCAGAGTTCTGGCTTGCTCCCGCAAGCACAGCATTCTACCACATATCGTATCCTTCAACAAGAAGGGTTGTTAATTAAGTGTGCACAAATTATGTTATAAAGTAGACCGATGGGGGGTAGGCAGCTACGCTGCCTACCCCCATTTTCGGAAATCCAAGCACAGAACATTTGCATGCATGTTCATAATAAATTGAGGATCAACTATGGGCGAAGAAACTACATCTATTGGCGGCATTCATATCTCCCCAAATGCCGTCGCAACCATTGCGTATCATGCCACGCTCGAATCGTACGGCGTGGTGGGACTGGCTCCCAAAAACCTGGCAGAAGGGCTGGCGCATACGATCACGCGTGAGCCAACGCGCGGCGTATCCGTGAACTACGATGGAGACAACGTTGATATCGAGATCAATATTGTCGTGGAATATGGCACGCGCATCGCGTCGGTGGCAAACAGCGTTGCTAACACCGTCCGCTACCATGTGGAAAAAGCGTTGGGACTGCGCGTCAATTCCATCAACGTGCACGTAGCCGGGCTGCGTGTCAGCGATACAGATTAAGCCAAAGGAGCAGGAGATAGTATGGTTGTAGACTCCCCGGAAACACAGAAAAGGCTGGCGAAATTCCGCAAAGCTCCGATGGACGGCCAGGCGCTCAAACGGCTGGTAGAAGCCGGGCTGACCTGGCTGCGCACCAACCAGCAGACAGTTAACGCGTTGAACGTTTTCCCTGTCCCGGATGGCGACACCGGCACCAACATGGTACTGACCATGCAATCGGCGTATAACGAGATCAGCGAACTGGGCCATCGCAGCGTGGACGAAATGGCTGCAGCCATTTCGCAGGGCGCGTTGATGGGCGCGCGCGGCAATTCGGGCGTCATCCTGTCACAGTTGTGGCGCGGGTTTTCGCGCGGATTGCAGGGGCAGGAAGTGCTGGACGGGCCGGGTCTGGTCAAGGCATTTGCCCAGGCGCGCGATACAGCCTATAAAGGCGTTGTCCGCCCGGTGGAGGGCACGATCCTGACCGTTGCCAAGGATATTGCTGCGGAAACGGAAGCAGGCCTGAAACCCGAGCATGATGCGATCGATATCCTGGAGATGGCGGTCAAGGCTGCGGGCGAATCGGTCGAACGGACCCCGGAATTGCTTCCGGTTCTCAAGCAGGCCGGAGTTGTTGACTCGGGCGGCATGGGGCTGCATGTCATCCTGGAAGGTATGCTGCGTCATGTCTATGGCCAACCCCTGGATACGCCCGTCGCATCGGTGCAGCCGCTCTCGGCACTGGACTTTGAAAGCGCCATGCAGGAAGTCGAGGAGGGACAGGATTTCGAGGTGGTTGTGGATTTCTACCCCGAGGACGAACTGGATTTGCAATCGTTCTATGGCAAGCTGGAAGAGATGGGCACATCCATTCAGTTGGGCGAAGGCGAAGGCATGTACCGCATGCACATCCACGTGCCGCTGGAAAACCGCTACGTGCCAATTGACTACATCATGGGCATTGGGACGATCACCAAGGTGGCGATGGAAAACCTGGTGGCCCAGATGGACGAAATAGATGAAAAGGCCAAGGGCGATTATTTTGAGCTGGCGAACGTGGAGCCGGGACAGATCGCCGTGGTGACCGTTTCGCCGGGACCGGGCCTGAGCCGCATTTTTGCCAGCCTGGGCGTGGCAGCCATCGTCGAGGGCGGACAGACGATGAACCCCAGCACGCAGGATATTCTGGCAGCTTTCGAGAACCTGCCAACCGATAAGGTCATCATCCTGCCAAACAACAAGAACATTGTGATGGCGGCCAACCAGGCCAAGGATGTGACGGTCAAGAACGTGCAGGTTGTGCCCAGCCGTAATATTCCACAAGGACTGTCTGCCCTGCTGGCGCTCGACCCAGATGGCGATGTGGAAGCCGTCGCAGAAAAGATGAACAAATCTCTCGATTTAGTGAAAGCTGGTGAGATCACGGTAGCAACGCGCAGCGTTGAAATCGACGGCGTGAGTTGCGAGCAGGGACAGGTAATCGCTTTGCTTGACGGTAAGCTGGTTAGTTCAGCGAAGACGGTGGAAAAAGCCTGCTTGAACCTGCTCGAAAAGGCGGGCGCTGAAGAACTTGAGCTGATCACGCTTTTCTATGGCGAAGACTTGACCGCCACGGAAGCCAATCGCATTTCCGATAAAGTGCGCGAAGCCTACCCGGGACAGGAGATCGAAGTCCAGGATGGCGGGCAGCCGCATTATCAATTCATTATTTCTGTAGAATAAACTCAATCCAAAAGCTATCTGCGCCGTCCTCGGCGCAGATTTTTTCTGGCACTGCCGTTGAGGAAAGTGCCCTGAATAGGGTACGGCGGCTGGAGCAAAAACATGAAACTTGGCATTGTCACTGATTCCACCTCCGACCTTCCGCAGCATATCATCGATGAGCATGGGATTGAAGTTGTCCCGGCGGTGCTTGTTATGGATGGCCAGTCCTATGCAGATGGGAAAGGCATCTCGCGCGAAGAGTATTACACGCGCCTGCCGGATATGAAAGAAGCGCCAACGACTGCTGCGCCTTCCTCCGGTGATTTTTTGGTACGTTTTCAAAGATTGTTTGATGCCGGTTGTGACCATATTCTCTCCATCCACGCCGCAGTGGAGCTAACCGCCATTGTCAGTGTGGCGCGCCTGGCTGCGCATGACTTCCGTGAGCGTATCACCATCCTGGATAGCGGTTCGTTGACACTCGGTCTGGGCTTCCAGGTCCTTGCCGCTGTGGAAGCGGCCGCTCAGGGATTAGGCTTGGAAGGCGCCTTGAATGCGGTTCGTTCTACACGCGAACGGGGGAAGGTTATGGCTGCGCTGGACACCATGGAATATTTGCGGCGCAGCGGGCGCGTCCCGGGTGCGGTAGCAGCCCTGGGCGGTTTGTTGAGCATCAAGCCGATTGTGGAATTGTTGGATGGGGAGGTTAAACCCCTCGGCGCTGTGCGGACTACACGTCAGGCTGGCGAGCGTATCTATAATTCCTTGCGAGAACTTGGCCCCTTGGAACGGTTAGCAATTTTACACACCAACGCCGAGCATCGCGCCCGTCAACTGCTGGATGAGTTGATGGAAACGGTCAGCCAGTCTATTCCGCGTGATATTTTGATGGTCAACGTGACCACGGTGATCGGCACGCATGTTGGGCCGAACGGATTGGGCTTTGCGGCGGTGAAGGCATAAATATCCGCAGATTACGCAGATTTGACAGATTTCAAAAAAATAAACATCTTATTTTTCACTTGCTCTAGGCGGCGAGAACACTTATGCAAGATATCTAGCAATCTGCGGATACATCATCCCCATGATAAAATACCTCCATGCAGCCATCATTAGAAAAACTACGTAAATTTTTCCGTCTTGAACATCAAAACGGCTATGACAACACGGCCATCATCGGCGGTCTCGCCAAAATGCTTGATTACTGGGAAGGCGAAGCCCGCGCCGACGGCATCTCAGAAGAGATCATCCAGGCCGTCCTCCAGCGCTTGCAATCCTATGCCAGCCTGACGCCTGAATCACGCGCCGAGTCGCTCAAGGGACTCTGGAATCGCATTGGGACTCAATATCCTGAAGCGACCAAAAAACAGAAGCGCGCGCCTCGTTCCCAGCCCCAGCCTGCCTCCGCTGCCCCCCCTGTTCCCCCCCCGTCGGAGACGGGAGGGACGGAGGGGGAGGCGATAAAAGAACGCCCTGCCCCCCCGGGGAAATCCGAAACCGCCCCCGGCGGGAAGACATCCGCCACGCCCGCCGCCCTAAACGCCGAACTGACTGTGTTACAGGGCGTTGGCCCGCGCAATGCGGGTACGCTTGGCAAGCTTGGCATGCACACCCTGGGTGACATGCTCTACAACTTCCCGTACCGCTATGAAGATTACAGCCAACTCAAACCCATCAAGGAATTATTCTACGGCCAGCAAGTGACCGTCATCGGTGTGGTCGATTCAGTGCATACCCGCCCGATCCGCGGCGGTAAACAGCAACTGGTTGAAGCCGTCATTTCGGATGGCACCGGCGCGCTGCGGCTCTCCTGGTTCAATCAGCCCTGGATAGCAAACCGTCTGAAGAAGGATATGTCCATTTCGGTTTCCGGCAAGATCGAGCAATACCTGGGCCGCCTGGTGATGAACAACCCCGATTTCGAGCCGATCGAAACCGAGAGCCTGCACACCAACCGCATTGTCCCGATATACTCGCTGACCGAGAAAATCACCCAGAAATGGCTGCGCAAGTTGATGAACCAGGTGATCACATACTGGGCACCGCGTGTCACCGACCACTTGCCGGAGAGCGTGCGGAAAGCCGCAAAGTTACCTGAACTCAGTGATGCGCTCCTGAACGCACATTTCCCCGATTCGCAGGATATGCTGAAGGCAGCACGCAAGCGTTTGGCCTTCGATGAAATCTTCTTCCTGCAAATGGGCGTGCTGCGCCAGAAACGCGACTGGCAATCTGTCACCGCGCGCATCTTCGATGTGCAGGAAGCCTGGATGGACGCGCGCATCAAGGCATTACCATTTGAATTGACCAAAGCCCAGCAACGCGCCGTGGATGATATCCTGGTCGATCTCGGTTCAGGCCGCCCGATGAACCGCCTGCTGCAAGGTGATGTCGGTTCGGGGAAAACTGTCGTGGCGGTGTTGGCTGCGGCAATCGTGACCAATGCTGGCGCGCAGGCGGCTATTATGGCACCCACCTCCATTTTGGCAGAACAGCATTTCCGTAATTTCAGCGATCTTTTAGCGGGCGAAAACGGAATCATCTCTCAGGATGCGATCCGTCTGTTAGTCGGAGACACGCCCGAGGCTGAGAAAGAAGCGATCCGAAATGGCTTGCAGAACGGCAGCGTCAAAGTTGTCATCGGCACGCATGCGCTGATCGAAGACCCCGTCCGATTCGCTGACCTGGAACTTACCGTCATCGACGAACAGCATCGCTTCGGTGTAGACCAACGTGCACTGCTACGTTCCAAAGGCAAGACGCCGCACCTGATGGTGATGACGGCCACGCCCATCCCACGCTCGCTGGCGCTGACGCTGTACGGCGACCTGGACCTGAGCATCATGGATGAGATGCCCGCCGGGCGGCAGCCGATAGATACGCATGTGCTGCGACCCCAGGAGCGCGAGCGCGCTTATACGCTCATCCGCTCGCAGATCAAAAGCGGACGTCAAGCCTTTATCATTTATCCGCTGATCGAAGAGAGTGACAAGATCGAAGCGCGCGCGGCGGTGGATGACTACGAGACACTTTCGAAGGAAATTTTCCCGGAGTTCAAGATTGGCCTGCTGCATGGGAAGCTGCGCCCTGCCGAGAAAGAAGCGGTCATGCTCAAGTTCCGTAATAAGGAATTTGACATCCTGGTCTCGACCACGGTTGTAGAAGTAGGCGTGGATGTGCCCAACGCCACCGTGATGCTGGTCGAGGGTGCGAACCGCTTTGGCCTGGCACAATTGCATCAACTGCGCGGGCGCGTGGGTCGCGGCTCGGACCAGTCGTATTGTCTATTGATTCCCAATCACGAAGATGCGCAGGAGAACGAGCGCTTGCAGGCTATGGCCGAATCCAATGACGGCTTCGTGCTGGCCGAGCGCGATTTGCAACAGCGCGGCCCTGGCGAGTTCCTGGGCACGCGCCAGTCGGGTTATGCCAGCAGCCTGCGCATGGCCAGCCTGACAGACGTGGGCTTGATCGAAGATGCCCGCTCACACGCGCAGAAACTCTTTAAGACGGATGCCAATCTGGAGCAACCCGAACATGCCTTGCTATCCGAAGCCCTGGAGCGATTCTGGGGTGATGCCAAGGGAGATGTTTCGTAAATGTTGTTTTGTGTAGGGGCGAAGCATGCTTCGCCCCTACAGTTATTTTATGGAGAGTAAATGGTAAGAGCACTTTTTCCCGGCACATTCGACCCCATCCATTATGGCCATATGGACATCGCCGAGCGCGCCTCGCGCCTGTTCGATGAGATCGTGGTGGCTGTTTACGACAAGCCCATCAAAACATTGTATTTCTCACCCGAGGAACGTATTTCGTTGGTGGAGCAGGCGGTTGCCAGCAATCCCAAGATCCGTGTGACCGGGTATAGCGGCCTGACGGTTGAATATGCTCGTAAAATCGATGCGCAGGTCATCGTGCGCGGGCTGCGCGTTTTCTCGGATTTCGAGTTCGAGTTCCGCATGGCGCTGGCCAACCACCGTCTGCGGCCTGATATCGAATACATGGCGCTCATCACCGCCGAGGAGCACACCTTCCTTTCGTCAACCACCGTGCGCGAGATCGCTTTGTTGAATGGAGATGTATCCAGCATGGTGCCGCCATTTGTAGAAGAAGCACTGAAGAAAAGGGTAAGCAATCTGGAAGACAAAGATGTCCCAAACGCACTTAGGGACTAAAATTCAAAAAATCGGATAGAATAAGGGTATCCGTGCATGGAACAAGACGGAGGAGCCTATGGACATCCTGCAACTGATCGACCGCCTGGAAGAACTTTTCAACGATGGGAAACCCATCCCGTTCACGCATAATGTAGCCGTGGATGAAGACCGCATGCTCGACATCATCGACCAGATGCGCATCGCCATTCCTGAAGAAGTGAAGAAAGCCCAGCAACTGCTTTCACAGCGCGACCGTGTGATGGCGCAAGCACAGGAAGAGGCCAACCGCACCCTGGACCTGGCACGCGATAAAGCGGACGGTCTGGTTAAAAAAGATGGGATTGTCCAGGAGGCCGAACGCCGCGCGGAGCAGATCCTTGGCCAGGCGCGCGCCGATGCCGAAGCCACACGGATCGAAGCAGATGATTATGTGATCGAAACCCTTGGTCGCTTACAAGATGAACTGAACCGTTCCATCAACCAGGTCAATAATGGTATTCGCGCGCTTGAAGAAGAACGCATGCGCCGGGCGGCTCCCGTTTCACCGCCTCCGGCTTCTGTCCCGGCAGAAAGCCAAAGCGAAGAGAAATAGTATCAACGAAGTCGCCCCGTGAAATTCACGGGGCGTTTTTCGTTCCTAAAATTGCTCCACCGCCGTACCCCATTCGGGGCACTTTCCCCAGCGGCGCCCCACAGGGATACTTCGCGAAGGACGCCGCCTTGAGCATATTTTTCGGATGGAACTAAATCCTCTCTGTCCAGGATGGATGTGCATACTTCTCCCTGACCAATTCTTCTGCACGCACCAACTCGGACTCAGTCAATTCCCCCATCTCGAATTCCAATCCTAGTTGCGCTTCAAACGCGCGGACAAAAGCCTGCGCGGCGGTTTCCCAGGCCACTTCCCGCCCCAAAACGGATTCGACCGTGGTTGCCCGTTCCAGCAGCCGTTGGGCGGCCCGTTCGCGTGCAAACTCATCAGCGAAGGCCAATGCCTGCACAATGCGAGACAGGTCACCGGTCAGGGGCAGGGAACCATGCTGGAGCACACCTTCCTTGCGGCGCGCCTGGGCCGAACCGATCAACTTCTTGCCGTCTACCGTGATCTCATATGTGGAAGGCACTTCGAAACAGACCGGGTTAGGTTCCCCATTGCTCTCCGCTTTACCTTCTTTCATCTCGACTGGCAAGCTCAAATCCTGTACAGCAGCCAGCAACGCTCCGGCCAATCGATTATAGGATTCCAGCACCGTGCCAGCCAGATTCGGCTCATCCACAGGCCCGGAGACGGAGTAGGTCAATTCATCGGTATGCAGGATGGCGCGCCCGCCGGTGACGCGCCGTACCACTTCCCATCCATTGGATTGGAACCGGACGGTGTCCACATCCGCGAAGGGCTGGGCGTGGCCGAGTGACAGGCAGGGCGGATTCCAGGCGTATAAGCGCAAGGTTGGGAGCACATCGCCGCGCCCGGCATGTTCAAGGATGGCTTCGTCCACGGCCATGTTCCAGGAACCGGGAGCAGGATTGGTGGTGATAAGACGCCAAGTCATCATAGGATAGGTATTGTACTCAAAAAAGAGAAATCTTACCCTAATTGAGAATGCTATAATTATGCTTCAGGCGGTCAATTCGCCTTGAAAACTGATTCAAAAACATTGAGTTAGAATCCCCAGAAGGAGTGTACTGATGACAAACATACTTTGTATTGGCGCTGGTTATGTTGGTGGACCGACTATGGCGGTCATAGCTAAGCATTGCCCTCAACACCGTATTGATGTGGTGGATATCAACGAAGAAAAGATTGCTGCCTGGCAATCCGATCAACTTCCAATTTATGAACCCGGCCTAAAAGAAATCGTCTTGGAAGTGCGGGACAAAAATCTCTTTTTCTCCACAGAAGTTGACCGCCACATCGCGGAGGCAGACATTATCTTTGTAAGTGTCAATACGCCAACCAAAACTTTCGGTCAAGGCGCGGGGAAAGCAGCAGACCTGCAGTATTGGGAAAAGACCGCGCGTCAGATCTTGGAGAACTCGACCTCGCCCAAGATTGTCGTAGAAAAAAGCACCTTACCCGTTCGCACAGCTGAGGCTATGGAGCGCATTCTTAACTCCAACGACAAGGGGCTCTTTTTCGATGTGGTTTCTAATCCCGAGTTTCTGGCGGAGGGCACAGCAATCAGTGATATGGAGAACCCGGATCGTGTACTTATCGGAGGGCGGGAAACGCCATCAGGCCAAAAAGCTATACAGGCAGTTGTAGATGTTTATGCTCAATGGGTGCCGCGTGAACGCATCATCACAACGAATCTTTGGTCCAGTGAATTATCCAAGTTGGTGGCCAACGCCTTCCTGGCCCAGCGCATTTCATCCATAAATGCTATTTCCAACCTGTGTGAAAAGACCGAGGCCGATGTCGCTGAAGTGGCTCATGCAATCGGCTCAGATAGCCGCATCGGCCCCAACTTTTTGAAGGCCAGCGTAGGCTTTGGCGGCTCCTGCTTCAAAAAGGATATTTTGAACCTGGTGTACTTGTGTGAATTCTATGGACTTCCCGAGGTGGCTGCGTATTGGGAACAAGTCATCAAAATGAACGAGTTTCAAGAGTTGAACTTTGCTTCCAAGATGGTTTCTGCAATGTTCAACACTGTGGCCGGTAAACGCATCGCTCTATTTGGCGCAGCTTTCAAAGCCCATACCAGCGATACGCGCGAGTCTCCTGCTCTGGCCGTCAGCCGGGCTCTGCTGGAGGAGAGGGCTCAAATCGTGCTTACTGATCCCCATGCCCTGGAAAATGCTCGAATGGACTTGGAAGATGTCGCCGATCAAGTGATTTTTGAGCCAGACCCCTACGCTGCTGCCAAAGATGCTCATGCCATCGCTGTTCTCACCGAGTGGCCCCAGTTTGCTGAACTGGATTATCAAGCTATCCATGAGAAGATGGTCAAGCCAGCATTCATCTTCGATGGCCGCAATATTCTGGATCACAAGAAACTTTACGAGATAGGTTTCAACGTATACGCCATTGGCAAGCCGCCGCGCTCTCATTTTTCCAATCGGGCGACGTGAAGGAGAAACAAATGAAAAAGGCAACCTGTATAGGTATTAACAACTATCCCGGCATGTCAAACGACCTGAAAGGCTGTGTCAACGACGCAAACGACTGGGCCGAGCTATTAGCCGAACTTGGCTTTGATGTGGAGAAATTGCTCGATAAGCAAGGCACGCGCGAAAACGTCAAGGCTGCCCTGCGCGAACTGGTATCGTCCCTCAAACCGGGGGATTACGGCGTCTTCACCTATTCCGGCCACGGGACATACAACCGCGACACCAGCGGCGATGAGGAAGATAGCTATGACGAAGCTCTGTATGTCTACGATGGCATTTTACTGGACGATGAATTGCGCGAAATCCTGGATGAGCTGCAGCCACAGGCCAGCCTGGCATTCATTTCAGACAGCTGCTATTCCGGCACGGTCACAAGGGTGATGGATGATGATTCACATTATGCGGTGCCGCGTTACATGCCTGTGCTCGGCTACAGCCCCCTAATCCCTGTTCGACGGCGTCTTTTGGAAGAAGCCGAGATGGTCGAGATCCTGCTGACCGGTTGCAGCGACAGCGAATACTCTTACGATGCGTACATCAACGGCCGTTACAACGGGGCCATGTCACGCTATGCGATTGATGCCATCCGGGCCAATCCTGAGGCAACATTCGAAGAGTTTTTTGCTATATTGCGGCAAACTCTTCCTTCAGAAGAATACCCACAAACCCCGCAGCTTGAAGGATCGGATGAAAACAAGTCGCGTGTGCTATTTGTGCCCCTACCAGTGGATGAACCCGCACCAGAACCGGACCCGGAGCCTGTTCCCGAACCGGAACCAGAACCAATTCCCGATCCAGAACCGCAGCCCGAATCGCCGGGATGTTTCCTGGGGCTGATGCAGCAAGTAAGCCGTTTATTTAGGGGGGATTAGAAGATAACCGAAGTGAACAAAAAATCGCCGGGAGCCTGGAAATTCTCGGCGATTTTTATGAAACATTTCATTCGCAATCATGCAATTCTTTAGCGGCCTGCTCTACCAGGTCATCAGGCATTTCCACCAACGGAGGTCGTACAGGCCAGCGCGGGAAATCATACAGCCGGGCAGCCAGGGCTTTCAGCGCAGGCGGGAAAGGCATATATTTCTCTAAAACATGTCGCTGGTTTGTAACGCAGGCCTGTGTTTGCGAAAGATCTTCATCTTTTACAAAGGCATCGTAGACGGCGCGCAATCCCGGCGAAATCAAGTTGGCAGGCGCAGTGATGCAACCTGCGGCCTTGTTTTGCAAAGCCACCGAGAAATAAGAATCCGTGCCGGTGAATACGGCCAGGTCTGTGCCAAAGGTTTTTCCCAGTTCACTGGCCAATCCGGGGTCGTGAGATGAATCCTTGATACCTGCAAATTGCACGGGAAATGCATCTTTGAGCCGTTTTAGTAGCGGCAACGAAAAACCGATCCCAGCCACATTTGGAAAGTGATAACCCAACAAGTAACCGTCAGACGGGACAGCTTCTTGGATCAATCTTTCGAACCAGTCAAATAATCCGTCATCACTAGCAGTGCGGAAATAGTAGGGTGGCAGCACAACCACGCCGTCATAACCCATATCAAAGGCGGTTCTGGTCAAATCAATCGATTCTTGCAGACTGGGGGTTCCGGTCCCGGCCAACAGACGAAAATCCGGATGCGTTTCGCGAATATGCAAAGCTGCACCCCAGATAACTTTCCGTTCCTCTGGCGAGAAGGATGGGCCTTCACCAGTTGTGCCGAAGATAAGTGCACCGTGACAGCCCCGGTCTGCGAGGAAGGCTAAAAAAGCGGGCAGGGGGTAAGGGTCTGGGGTCGAATCGAGCTTGAGGGGGGTTAAAGCGGCAGCATATACGCCGGCTAAGGGATGAGCGGTCATTAGGATTCTACTCCTTCATCAATTTCGATCACTTTGTATGGGAAGATGTTCATGATTATTGTACGCCCAACCTGTGTGACACACTCTTCCAGGTTGTGACGGAAGAAATGGGTATGACCATGAAACAAATAACGCGGTTGTGCTGTACGGATCAGAAAATTAAGCGCTTTGAGTCCCTGGTGGGCATGTGAATCGTCATCGTGGATTTCAAACGGGGGCGAATGGCTGATGAGCACATCCAGTTTGCGGCCAAAGCGAACCTGGTTGATCATTATTTGCAGCAATAACCTGTAAGATCGAAAGGAGGCCTGCCCCTGCGTGTATTGGTTGACCCCATCAGGCCTATAACGGATGCTGCCACCCAAACCGGCCAGAAAAAGTCCATTAACGAGAGCAGTTTTCATATCCAGGTTTGATCCGCCTTCTGCATACGAGAGAGAATGCTCCGCATCATAACGCGGGTCATGATTGCCTGGAACATAGTAGAGCGGAACGCCCAACACCGAGACAAGGTATTCTAAATAGGTGTAGGGCAAATCACCGCAGCCAAGGATTAAATCCACATCCTGGAAATGTTCGTTCGCAGCAAGGGTATAGATGCGTTCTACTACCTGGTCACTTACAGCAAGCACTTTGGTCATGTGAATTGTTCATTGTGCCGCAGAATGGCTATCTTCGCAAGGGAGCATTTTACAACAAAAAAGTAATCATCACACAGTAAAAATCAGGGTAAACTTACTCGAGGAGTTGCAAAACCCCTAAGTGCCTACTATAATACACTAATACCCAACCATTTCACTGCAAGAATCGGCGGCACTTGTAATAATTTTGCAGGAGCAATTCACTGGAAACACAACATATACAACTACCAGAAGATAATAACGGAGAAATAACCCCTCGACGTCAGCTTGAGGCAGGCGCTACCCTCTTTAAGCGATACCTGATCCAGGATGTAATTGGGGTTGGTGGCATGGGTTCTGTATATCGTGCCCGCGATTTGCACTTCCCCAACGTAGTGAAACTTGTTGCAGTTAAGGAGATGGTTATTACTACGCCAGATCCACTTGTGCGTAAAACCATTGTTCAAAACTTCGAGCGGGAAGCCAATATCCTGGCGACACTCAACCACTCAGCTATTCCGCGAATTTATGATTATTTCTCAGAGGAAGATCGCTCCTATCTTGTGCTCGAATACATCCATGGCAAAGATATGGAAGCCGTTATCAGCGACAACGACGGCTTCCTGACAGAGGAACAGGTGCTCACCTGGGCGATTGAACTGTGTGATGTGCTTGCTTACCTGCACGACCACAAGCCCGATCCAATTATCTTCCGCGATATGAAGCCCTCGAATGTGATGATCGATCACAACGGTGATGTGAAACTAGTAGACTTTGGCATTGCCAAGGCCTTTCAAACCGGGCAAAAAGGGACGATGATCGGCACCGAGGGATATTCTCCCCCGGAACAATATCGTGGCGAGGCCACACAGCTAGCTGACTTGTATGCATTAGGTGCTACTCTGCATCACGCTTTGTCCCGCCGTGATCCGCGCATGGAGCCGCCTTTTTCGTTTGCGGAACGACCTCTTAGAAAAATCAACCCCGCGGTTTCCACAGAACTGGAAACTGTGATTGCAAAAGCGCTGGAATATAACCCTGAAGACCGCTTCCCAAGCATAAACGATATGAAGGATTCTTTGCTAGCCTCTGCGCACAAGACTGGGATCCTGTCAAAAGTTGCTACTACATCTATCAGCAAGGGAAATGGCATCAAGCCATTGTGGACCTTCAAATGTGAAGATGAAATTCGCAGTACACCGTTGAATTACAGGAACACGATCTATATTGGGTGCTATGATAACAACCTGTACGCCATCAACGCAGCCGATGGAAATTTCTTGTGGAAATACCCCACTGAGGGCGGGATCGTCTCCAAACCTGTGGCATACGAAGACAATATCTTCTTTGGCTCTGAAGATAATCGTTTGCATGTGATAAGCGCACGCTCCGGTAAAGTGGTGTGGACATACTACACAGACGGACCAGTGCGCTCCTCGGTACACATTGCGGAAGGCCACGCCTTTATTGGCTCAGACGACCAATACCTGCACGCTGTTAACCTGAACACAGGCCGTTCAGCCTGGAAATTTGAAACTTCGGATCCGGTTCGCTCAACCCCCTTTGTAGCCAATGAACTAGTCTATGTTGGCAACGAAATGGGCGATTTCCTGGCTATTGACTTTCGAGGAAATTTGAAGTGGCGTTTTCGTGCGAAACGCGCCATTACATCATCTCCAGTCGTGGCCGGGCAAATGGTTCTGTTCAGTTCTCTCGATTCCACACTCTATGCGCTTGACCACCGCAATGGCTTTGTCATTTGGCGCTTTCGGCTGGGCAAAGGCTCTATTTCTACCCCCTGTGTAAGTGACGATATGGTCTTTGTCGGCGCTGCAGATGGATTTATCTATGCCGTTGAAGCTAAAACATCCAAAGAGATTTGGCGCTTCCGCACTGATCATCAAGTAAGCAGTTCGCCCGTGGTTTACAAAGACTCTCTGTATTGCGGCTCGGTGGATGGCTACCTGTACTGTCTGGAATATCGCACTGGACGCCTGCGTTGGAAGTTTGGAACAGAGGGCCAATTCGTTGGTTCTCCTCTGGTATATGATGATATTGTTTATATCGGTTCAACCGACCACCAGATTTACGCGCTACTCGCCTGAGAAGGAGATGTTATTGTGATGGAATTTTTCCAAAAATTGTTCGGTAAGACTACACCACAACCACAAGAAGCAACAGCCACTACAGCTCCCCTTACCGACCAACAAATCGAATCGATTTTATACGGTAAAAACATCCAGTATGATTTGCAGCAACTGGTGGCTGCTTCAGGACAATCGGTTGGTAAACAGCGCGAATTAAATGAAGACAGTCTTTTGGCCATCACAGCTACACTGGCCGGCAATTCTGGCAGTTTACCCTTCGGTTTATATATCGTTGCAGATGGAATGGGTGGCCATCAGTATGGAGAGGTTGCCAGCAATGCAGCCATCCGTACTGTTGGCGGACACATTATGCACAAGTTCGCACCTTACCTGTTCAATCTCAAACCATCGTCACCGGACGAATCCCTGCAAGAGATCATGCAGACCGCTGTTAGAGAGGCACAGAAAACCATTCAAAGTGAAGCTCCCAGCAGTGGTACCACATTGACAGCCGCCCTGGTACTCGGCCAGCAAGTGACAATCGCCCACGTAGGCGACAGCCGCGCTTATCACATCTACCCTGACGGGCGTTCTGAAGTGGTCACACGCGATCATTCTCTGGTCAAGCGCCTGGAAGAGCTTGGGCATATAAGTGAGGAAGAAGCCGAAAATTATCCCCATCGCAATGTTCTTTATCGCGCGCTTGGTCAGGGCGAAATTCTCGAACCAGATGTTTTCACGGTTGCATTTCCTCAAACAGGCTACCTCATGCTCTGCAGCGATGGTCTTTGGGGCGTTGTAGCCGATCTGGATATGCATCGCATGATCAATGAAGCGCCAAATTTACAGCGTGCCTGTCAAAACCTGGTTGAGGCGGCCAATGCGGCTGGAGGGCCAGATAATATCAGTGTCATTATCGTGCAAATGATCGGATAAGATGTCTACAAACTCGGATTATTACGTCACCCTTGGCGTATCGCGCAACGCAACCCAGGAGGAAATCAAGCAGGCTTACTATGAAGCCGCGCAGCGTTTGCATCCGGATAAAAATGTAGCAGATGGAGAGACCGAAATCTTTCTCGATATCCAACAGGCATATGAAACGCTCGCCAATCCCAAGCGACGCAAAAATTACGATGCTACCCTGCTGCCAGCAGAAGAACCGGATTTACCGGTCAAATATAAAGTTTATTACAGCCGCCCTAACCTGGTTCGAATGAACGAACCCCAGATGTTATACGTGCTGCTGGAAATCAAACCTCAGCAAAAATCGGATGAAATTCCCGCTCCGCCGCTAAATGTTTGCCTTGTACTAGACCGTTCCACATCCATGAAGGACGAAAAGATGGATGTGGTCAAAAATGCCGCTATTAAAGTCATGCGGAATTTGCGACCACAAGATATCTTCAGTGTGGTCTCTTTTAGCGACCGCGCAGAAGTTATCATCCCTGCTGCTTACTCGTTCGATAAGAGCAAACTCGAGGCCCGCATCCAGATGCTGCAACCATCAGGCGGGACCGAGATTTATCAGGGCTTGCAAGCGGCCTACGATGAAGTTCAGCGCAATGCCAGTAGTGAACGCGTCAACCACATCATCTTACTGACAGACGGTCATACTTATGGCGACGATCAGCAATGTCTCAATTTAGCTGAACGGGCTTCCAAACAAGGCATCGGCATAAGCGCGATGGGCATCGGCAAGGAGTGGAATGACATATTCCTGGACACCTTGGCCAATCGCACGGGTGGGAGCAGCCGCTACATAGCCCGCGCGGGAGATATCCAACGTTTTCTGGTGGATAAATTTGATGCGCTGGCGCGCATATTGGCTGACGACGTAAATCTGGACTTCAAAGAAATACCCGGCGTTGAATTGGCCTATGCGTTTCGGACTCAACCTGAAACTGGTCCTCTGCCGCTGGAAGAAACCGTTCACCTGGGACCGATTCTGCAAGATACCACCCTGAATGTTCTTTTTGAATATCGTATCGATCCATCACTCACAAAAGGAGACCTGATCTACCTGTTGCGAGGCTCTCTTAAACTTTCCATTACCGCGCTGCCAACGCCAATCCAGCCAATCCAGATCGAGTTTTCACGTGAAGTGAAAGAGCAGGCTGACACTACCCTACCACCGCCCGCCACAATCATTCAGGCCCTTGGCAAATTGACCTTATATCGCATGCAAGAAAGGGCACACATAGAAGTTGAACAAGGTCAGTTTGAACTCGCCGCCCAGCACATGAAGCAACTTGCCACAAGTTTGTTGTCTCAGGGTGAGCGCAGTCTGGCCCGCACGGCCTTGATGGAAGCTGAAAATATTGAACACATGCAGGCATTTACCGAAGAAGGAAGCAAAGAGATCAAATATGGGACACGGGCCCTCATAATGCCTCAGGAAAAGGAAGAACCATTATGATCATTTGCCCTAGTTGCCAACACGAGAATTTGGATGGGACTGTATTTTGCAGCGATTGCGGGATGCAACTCACTGGTATAGACCCCATTGTCACCCAGAACATCTCAGAAGAAATGGCAGAACTTACAGAAGACATAAAAACTGCTGTGCTTCCAAAGGATTTGGATGCATGGGCATCCATACATCTGGTTGACAGCGGGCAAATCCTGCCCCTCGCAGATCGAGCAGAGTTTACGCTTGGACGTATAAGCGAGGCTCAACCCATCATGCCAGATATCGACTTGACTCCTTACCAGGCTTACGCAAGCGGTGTTTCGCGCCTGCATGCTGTAATAAAGCACGAACGCGAGCAAGTGTACGTTATGGATCTAGGCTCATCGAACGGAACATATTTAAACGGGAAACGCCTAAAGCCAAACACAAAACAAATTCTCAGTCATGGAAACATGCTTGCCCTGGGAAAGCTCAAAATCCAGATTTTACTAGAAAATTCCTAAAAGAGAAAAGGTGAACTCATGCCACATACTGTTATCATTCACATTCCGAGTGAATCATCAGTCATCGGTGAAGTGGAAGAACTACCCAAGCCAACCGACCAAATTATCACGGTACACAATCCGCGCCAGAAAGATGGAAAAGACCTGCACTACCTGGAGCATAACGTCGTTCAGGTGATCTGGCCCATGCACCGTGTTAGCCTCATCGAAATCCTCGCAAGCGAGGAAGAAGATCAAATCATTGGTTTCGTAAGGGAGTAAGTATAAGCATGCCTGAAGAATTCGATCGCCGACGCATTCTGGTAGTAGACGACGAAGAGCGCATGGTGCGCTTCATCCGCATGAACCTGGAACATGATGGCTTCCAGGTCAGTGAAGCTTTTAACGGGAAAGAGGCCATCCAGAAGATCCGTGATGTAACCCCTGACCTGATTCTGCTGGATGTGATGATGCCTGACATCGACGGCTTCGAAGTGCTGGAGACCGTCCGCGAGGTGAGCCAGGTGCCAGTCATCATGCTGACGGCCAAAGGCGAAGAAGACGACCGCGTGCGCGGTCTGGAATTGGGTGCGGACGACTACGTTACCAAGCCGTTCAGCCCGCGCGAGCTGGTCAGCCGCGTGAAGGCGGTGCTGCGCCGCACGGAAGGAGCCACCGGCTCGATGCACGGCCTGATCGAAGTGGACGAACGCCTGAAGATCGACTTCGACCGTCGTGAGATCTGGTTGGAGGGGAAACTGGTCAAGCTGCGCCCCACTGAGTATCGCATGCTCTATCATCTGGTGCAGAACGCAGGCTGGGTGGTAACCCACGATCAGTTGCTGACCAAGGTCTGGGGCTACGAATATCGCGATGAGCCGCATTATGTGCGTCTTTATATAAATTACCTGCGTCAGAAGTTGGAAGCTGTTCCCTCCGAACCCAAATACATCCTGACCGAGCGCGGCGTGGGTTATCGTTTTGTGGATTTCAGACGAGAAAATAAGGAATAAACGGAAGCAAGCTTAAGGCTAGAAAGAAGCGAACAGGGCGCGTCTGGCAGAGAAACATGGCACGCCCTGTTTCATACCCTGTGGGCATTATATCCGCCCTTGTCAGACATCTCTGTCTGGACTATACTTTTTGTCCGATTATCTTGGAGGCATAACCTTAATGGCAAAACAAAGAATCATACTGGTGGACGACCACGAAGTTGTCCGCCTGGGGTTGAAGTCGCTGTTGGAAAGGCATCCACAGTTCGAAGTTGTTGGAGAAGCAAGTTCGGCGCGTGAAGCTTTAGAGCAGGTAGCTGCACTGGAACCGGATGTGGTCGTGATGGACATCCGCTTGCCGGGCACATCGGGGATCGAAGCCTGCGAGCAAATTGTCGATCAGTATCCAAAGATCAAAGTCATCATGTTGACATCATATGCCGAGGACGAGATGCTCTTTTCGGCCATCCGCGCCGGGGCATCGGGTTATGTGCTCAAGCAGATTGCCAGCGAGGAGTTGGTTAAGGCTATCGAGGCGGTCGGACGCGGCGAAGCGTTGCTCGATCCGGCTGTCACCCAACGCGTCTTCCAGGAAGTGCGCCGCGCAGTAAAGGAAGAGGAAGCTTCGGCCTTTCAACATCTTAGCCAACAGGAAAAGCATGTGTTGCTGCTGGTATCGGAAGGCAAGACCAACCGTGAGATCGCCAAGAACCTGTTCCTTGGGGAGGGCACGGTGCGTAACTACGTCAGCAGTATTCTCTCAAAACTGGGAGTCAATAACCGCGCGGAGGCCGCCGCTTATGCGGTGGAACACAGCCTGCGAGAATATATTTCGACTTAGAGATTAGACCTGCGCTTAGCGCAGGTTTTTTTATATGTGTCATTGCCTGCACCGTGCGCAGGCAATGACACATTAGATTTTTCTCGCATCAATCCCCCCCTTTGCTTGCTACCAGTTTATAATGGTTTCCATGCCTAAAACTGACACTTCCATCCTCTTCCTCGGCAAAGCCGATGACCCCGACTGTGCCCGTGCGCTGGCTTTTTGCCAGGAGCACTTCACCGACGTGACCCACTGCCTGGGCGTGTGGGGTGACCCGCTGCCGGATGCCGCCCGGAACTGGGAAGGTGACTATGTCATCTCGTATCTCTCACGCTGGGTGGTGCCTGAATTCTTGCTGAACCGTGCTAGAAAAGCATCCTTCAATTTCCACCCGGCCTCTCCAGAGTATCCCGGTATTGGATGCAACAACTTCGCGCTCTATGAAGATGCCAAGGAATATGGCGTGACCTGTCATCACATGGCTCCCAAAGTGGACACCGGCGCGATCATCGCCGTCAGGCGTTTCCCGGTCTACCCGGAAGATGGGGTAGAAGAATTGCTGGCACGGACATATGAACACCAGATCGCCCTGTTCTTCGAGATCGTGGGCTTATTGGCCGAAGGAAAAGAGTTGCCTGTTTCTGATGAAACCTGGACCCGACCACCTTTCACGCGTGGGCAGTTCAATGAGTTGTTCGTCATCCGGCCGGATATGAGCAAGGACGAGATCGAGCGTCGAATTCGCGCAATCAGCTACAAGGGCTGGCAACCGTATGTGGAGATCGAGGGGCACCAGTTTGAGTACAGGCCAGAGAAATGATTTGAAATCCTTATGTCCACGAAGACAGAAAACATCCACATTCCAATAGATGCAACGCTCAAAACCGAGCGGATGATTCTGCGCTATCCACAGCTAAGTGATGCGGAGAGGATATTTGCATCCATTCAATCTCCAAAATTCCCTGAACAGTTGCCCCTGAAAGAAATTGCTGCACTCAGCGAAGTAGAAACCTGGATCAAAGCGCTACAGCAAGGCTGGTCGAAAAACCGGGTCTTTTCATGGGCGATGGAAGCACAAAAAACGGGAGAATTTTTAGGACAGGTAACCCTGGCAAAGAAAGAAGAAAACGATACATGGGCATTGGCTTTTTGGACCGCGCCAGAGCATTGGGGAGCAGGCTATGCAACCGAGGGAGCAGAAAGAATCCTGCGTTTTGGGTTTGAGGATTTGGGTGCAAAAAAGATCTGGGCAGGCGCAGGTGTATGGAATATAGGCAGTTGTCGCGTTCTCGAAAAATTGGGGATGAACTATATCGGCAATAACCCGAAAGGCTATTATGCAAAGGGGAAACCCATCGAAACAAGAGAATATGAAATTTCTCGGTAACAGCGTTGATGTGGAGGAATGAGAATATGGAATGGTATGTTTTCTTAGCCTACTTCGGAGCAGGACTGTTCCTGGCAAACGGCGTGCCCCACTTCGTCAATGGGATTTCTGGGAATCGCTTTCAAAGCCCGTTCGCCTCGCCGCCGGGAGTCGGGGAATCGCCCCCGTGGGTCAACGTGCTCTGGGGAACAGCCAATTTTGTGATCGGGGTTCTCCTGCTGTACGGCGTAGGGGATTTCAAGGCCGGCTTGACTCTGGATATGCTGGCTCTCGGGCTTGGTGTTTTATTCGCGGGGATTGGGCTGGCCTGGCACTTTGGGCAGGTACGTAATCGATGATTCTATAAATATCAGACAATATTATTTTATTCGTAGAAAGAGGTAAACCATGAGAAACTCCCCATACTTTTTTGTTGTACTTTTGCTTTTTCTTGCAAGTTGTGCACCATCACCTAAAGCCACTTCTACATCAAATCCAACGAAAGCACAAGAAACCCTTCCAACTTCCACAATAACTCCAAAACCTCCTGTAGATCTATCAACTTTCCCAGTTATTTCATTGGACAATGTTGACAAACTAGTGATGGTTGAAGAGTATTATGGTAATGAAAGTGAAATATCTGTCGTTTTTAATCCTGATGGAAAATCGCTGGCTTCTTTTGGTGCAGATGGCACCATCCGTTTGTGGGATTTGACCACCGGGTATGAATTTACTAGATTTGAGCACCCCCCTGAAGTAGCTGGGGTTGCTTTCAATCCAGATGGGACCATGATCGCCTCTGGAGGATCAGACAAGACTGTCCGTCTATGGGAAATAAAAACTGGCACTGAGATGGCAGTTTTTGAAGGCCATACACAAGGTATAGGTTGGCAGTCTGTAGCATGGAGTCCAGATGGAACACTAGTTGCTGCCGGTAGCCGCAGTGGTGTTTTGCACATATGGGAAGTTGAAACAGGTCTGGAACCTGCTGTTTTACGTTTACGAGGCCATCAAGATGATGTTCATGGAATCAGCTTTAGTCCTGACGGAACTCTCCTTGCTAGTGCAAGTGGTGACGATACGATTCGTATATGGGATGTTGAAACTGGAAATGAGAAAATAATATTGTTAGGTCACACAGCAGATGTTGGAGATGTGGCTTTCAGCCCGGATGGCGCTTTGTTGGTCTCGATCAGCGGGAACATCACTGGGAAGGATAATACCATTCGGGTATGGGATGTCAATTCTGGTAAACAGATTACACAGGCGGAAAGTCATGGTGATAGTCAGTACGGTGATGTCTCGTTTAGCCCTGACGGTTCACTATTGGTATCAAGCGGAGGCTGGCAAAATGACGGAATGGTACGGATCTATGATACGAGCACTGGTGAATTGGAAAAGGTGCTTGAAAGTAGTGCAAATGGGGTTCTGGGAGTTTCATTTAGCCCAGATGGAAATTTGATTGCTTCAAGTAGCCTTGACGGAATTATTCAATTCTGGGGTATCGCTGAATAAACTAATCACTCATTTAAACGAAGGAGTCATATGATCACAATTTATATCGCCTCCCCCTACACCCTCGGAGATGTAGCCGTCAACGTGCGGGAAAGTCTCCTTGCGGCCGACAAATTGGTTGAATTGGGATATGCGCCCTACCCGCCTTTGTATTCGCACTTCTGGCATTTCCTCAGTCCCAAGCCGTATGAAACCTGGCTGGAACTTGACAATGAGTGGGTTTTGCGCTGTGATGCTCTCCTGAGATTGCCGGGAGAATCCAGCGGCGCGGATGCGGAAGTGGCGCTGGCGAAGAAGCATGGCATCCCGGTCTTTTTTTCCATCAAAGAGCTTGCGGCTGCTGAGATCGAATCCAGGCGGGCAGGAGGTAACGCATGAAGACACGATTTGCGAAATCACCAGATGGCACGCAAGTTGCTTATGATCGCAGCGGCTCGGGCTCGGCGATTCTTTTATTACATGGCGGGGGCACAAATCGTTTTGACTGGCATGAAGCGGGTTATGTTGAACGTCTTCAAGATAACTTCACAGTCATCAGCCTCGATCTGCGCGGTCATGGTGAGAGCGGCCTGCCGACCGATCCGGCGGACTACACCACCGTCAAAATGGGGGATGATATTCTGGCCGTTGCCGATGCCTGCGGAGTTGACAATTTCGCTATGTGGGGAATGTCGTACGGAGGCAAGATATCCCGTTACCTGGCGGTCCAATCCAAACGGGTGGAAAAGTTCATTATGATGGGCACGCCAATGGGCATGGGTGTATCAGGCGAACGCCGCAAGCAGGCCGAAGATTTTTGCGCAATGTGGTCGCCAATCGTAGCTGCCCGACGGGATGGCAAGTTGGATGTCAGTTCGCTCTCCCAGGATGATTTGGACTTTTTTCAAAACCAAAACCTCCCCGTGATGCTGGGTTGGGTCAGAGCCATGCTTGACTGGCCTGTGGTCGAACCAGCCGATTTTCACTGCCCGACGTTATGGCTGATCGGCTCAGAAGATCCATACGCGATGGTAACTTATAAGGAATATGAGGAAGCTCTGAAAAGGTCCAGAGTTCAAGTTGAAATCATGGAAGGGTTGGATCATGACCAGGTATTCGATGAAGTTGATAGAGTGTTACCCATCATGTTGGAATTTACTCAATCGTAGAGTCTATAGGAGATAACCCATTCCAAGTTCAATCTTTTGGGGTGAGTTGTTGGTTTTACAAAATAAGCCCATTTTGCCCCCACCTTGCCCTAGAAAGAGCGAGTTTTTTACTTTCTCACATAAAAAGAATTAAAAGGGAAGGGAGATAAATCGCCGGCGGGGAATTAGCACTTCGCGCATCTCAACTGCTGACCGGTAGCGTTGATCTGGATTGATCTCCAACGCTTTCGCGATCACATCATCCGTATGCCTTGAAACTGTCGGATTAAAAGTACGGATAGCAGGTACAGGTGATTTGACATCCAGCATAAATGGGACATCACGATCTGCAGGCCGGGGGGGTAATTTTCCAGTGAGTAGATAGTACAGCGTTGCTCCCAGGCTGTACAAGTCGCTGCGGGCATCTATTCCCCAATCGACGTCTGAATACAGTTCCGGAGGCGCGTACTCAACCGTGCCGTAGTTTTGATACATTCCGGCATCGGGTTCCAGGCTGCGTTGAACCTGGCTCATCAACCCAAAATCTACTAGCATCACACGTCCGTCGGGTGCCAGAATCAGGTTTTCAGGTTTGATATCGCGATGGATGACAGGATATGGTCGTGTGTGCATGTAGTCCAGTGTATCGAGTATCTGGATCGCCCAACCGAGAACCAGTGCTTCTTCCAGCAATTTTCCCTGGAGTGACTGATTATGGTGGATTTGCATCAAAGTTTGACCCTCGATCAATTGCATGACCAGATATTCATTGTGCTCAGTGGAGAATTGATCGTAAATCTCAGGAAGGGTAGGGTAATCCAGGGATTGCAGAACTTCCATTTCCATTCTTAGACGTGATCGGATTTCAGGACGGCGATCTTTGCAAACGTCCGGATCCAGACAGGCCTCCTTAATGGCAATAACCTTCTTCTCGTCATTACAATCAACAGCTTCGTAGATGGCGCCCATGCCACCACGCGCAATTTCATCAATTATCTGATAGCAACTTGTTTTCCCAGGAAGCTCTGTGCCAACTAGGCTGACTAGTTTCATCACTCCACTACTCTCCGTTCACTTCCTTCCAGGCCTTCATCATGATGAGTGCGTCTTCTTCCATGATGGGGCTCTCGCACAGGATGCGCCCGGCACAGCCAAAATCTTTCAGCGCGCGCAGCAGAGCTTTTAAATCCAGGTCGGCTTCTTCGAAAACCAGGTGATTCTTCTCGCCTTTGGGGCCATACTCGATTCCCGAAAGATGGCAGTGCAAGTTTTTCAGGCCATCATCTCCCAGCGCTTTGCCATAGGTTTCCAGATAACCAGCCCACTCATCATAAGTGTTGACCGTCCCATCGCCGGGGCGGGCATGCAGGTGGGCGAAGTCGATGCAGGGTTGCACACCATCAATAGCTATGCTCATTTCGAGCGTATCTTCCAACGAGCCGAGCATGGCTGATTTGCCCATGGTCTCAGGCCGCAGTGTGACCGGGTTGCCCGCCGCGCGCAGTTCATTCACACAGCCCTGCAAACGCGGGATGGCGACTTTCAACACGTCAGCCGGATCATTGCCAAAATATGAGCCGGGGTGGAAGACGATGTCGGTGCAACCAGCCAGGTTGCCGTAATGAGCAGCGTCCATCAACCGCTGGCGGGATTTTGGCCATTCTTCATCGTTTGCGTTCAGGTTGATAAAGTAAGGGGCATGCACACTCAATCCCACCCCCTGTTCTTCCCCAGTAGCCTTTATAGCAGCACAGGTCTTCTCACTGACGCGCACTGCGCGCACCCAGCCCAGTTCGAGCGCTTCCAACCCGAGCGATTTGCTGAATTCGATCGCGCCCACCGAGCCGCCCGGTTTCTTGGGCGTGCCAATCGGGGAGCCTACAGTACCAAATTGAAACGATAAAGTCATCCTACCTCCAAAACTCAGGGAACGTACAAATCAACTTGCTTATCACGTGCAAATTCCTGCAACTCACGGATCACATCTTTCGGTGGAACCGGCAAAGTTACCACCTGGTTAGAGCTCGCGTCAAAAACATCCTGCATCCAAAAAAGCGATTCACCAACCGCCATCCCTCCGATAGTTTCCTTGACTTCTCCCAGGTCAAGCGAGGTTGCCTGCACTTCATCCAGTGTTTTGTTTCTATTTGTGCCCACTAGAATGGCATATTGCCATTTACCAGCCTCATCTTGCCAGGAATATAACTCCATGCCTTTGAAGGCGACCTCTTCGCTGCGCGTGACCTGTGGTTCGCTCCCAAACCAGCCGCCCACCTCTTTCCACAATGGCGGCCCCAGAATCAACAACCCTACGCCTATCGCTGCCAAGGCTGCAATCAGGACAGCGGCTGCGCCCACATCCTTACCTACTTTGGCCAGCGGATGTTTGGCCGGGCTGGCCAGGTCCACAACCGCTTCGAGGGCCGTGTTGAAAAATTCTGCGGCCCAGACCATGGCAATGGTCAATAACAGCACGGCCCAGTCGCG
>Ga0209536_100003420_pt1 | contig 25502 bp, 21 predicted proteins | sample DeeMarSeWOR28_12_FD_187461 | JGI IMG/M metagenome (GOLD analysis project Ga0209536, IMG submission 187461) | Marine sediment microbial communities from White Oak River estuary, North Carolina - WOR-2-8_12 (SPAdes) (version 2) | ecosystem: Environmental > Aquatic > Marine > Intertidal zone >...
TACGACGCCTTCGCGATCGACAACAGTTACACGATGCTGTCCGACAAACCGGGTAAGGACGCCCAGGAAAGCGCGGGCGCCTCCCTGCGCATCGATCTTTCCGGGATGTCCGCTGCCACCTTCAGTTCCATCACGGCTGTAGCGGATTCCGACATCGACTTCAGCTTCGACGCGGACTGGGGCAATGACGACAGCTGGGCACCGGTGACTTACGACTACATTTCGCTTAGTGACAGGGGTCGCACGACATTGAGCCAGGAGTTCCGTTTCGCATCGACGCACCTGGAGCCGGCGGATCTTCCCGACGGGACCATCGTCCCGGCGCTGGAACAGCTTCAGCGACTGCAGGGCGCCGAGTTCGCCGCCGGGATCGGAGCAGATCTGCCGGTCGTGGCGGGCGGCGATTTCAACACGGACGCGTACGGGACATCGACCGAGACCTACACGGACCTGCTGACGTACGGTTTCGAGGACGCATGGAGCCAGTCCGGGGACGGAATGACCTGCTGCCAGAGCGAGGACCTCAGCGACCGGAAGTCGATTCGCGACCGCCGTGTGGATCTGGTCCTGCTCCGGGGGGACTTCGGTCTTCTCGAGCCGGGAATCCGCGGCGCCGTTCGCACGCGGGTGCTCGGAAGCCGCAACTCAGACCTGACGGAAAGCGGCCTGTGGCCGTCGGACCATGCCGGCGTGCTGGCCGAGATGAAGCTGCCGCGGCGGTAGCAGACGACAGCCGATCTGCGCCGGGCGCGACGAGCGTCCGGCGCTGACTTCCTTCAGACGGGTCTGCGGTCCCGCACCGACTCCAGGTGGCTGGAGACGGAATCCGCGACCGAGGTCCAGCTCTGGACGCGTGCCGCATCCCGTGCCTGCTGCGACCAGTATTTTCTGTACCCCTCGTCGGTCAGCAGCCGGATCACCCGGTCGCCGAACTCGTCGGGCCGATCCCGCACCAGTTCGTTGAATCGCTCCCGGGCGTAGAGCCCGTTGGTCGCGAGGGATGTCATCACGACGGGTGCGCCCGCGGCCCACGCCTCCAGAATCTTGTTCTTGATTCCTGCGCCCTTGCGCATCGGAGCGACGGCGGCCCAGGCGGTCTCGAGCTCCTCGCGCAGGTCCGGGACCTCGCCGGTAACTTCGACCCGCTCCAGGTCGCGGAGAGCCTCGATCCGTGGGACCGGGGAGCGACCGATCACCCGGAACACGGCCTCCGGCACCGTCCTGCGAACCCGCGGCCAGATCTCGGTCGCGAAGAACTCGGCCGCATCGATGTTGGGCGGATAGCTCATGACGCCGGTGAAAGCCACCGTCGGATGCTCCGTGAGCCGATCCGGGTCGGGCTCCGCACCGAGCTCCACGCCATTGGGAACCACGTGGACGTTCGAGCTGCCGGACACCTTACGGAGCCACTCGGCGTCCGCCTCCCCCACGACCATCACGGCCCCGGGCTCTCTCGTCACTTCCCGCTCGTAGTTGAAGAACACTCGCATGTGGCTGAGGGCCGCGAGAATGCTGCGCGGTCCGCGTGCTCGCTTCAGAGAGCGCCAGGCGAGCAGCGTCTCACAATCGATCCGATCGATCACTACCGGCGGCGGATCGCTCAGGTCACTGACCAGGAACTCGGTTCCGGGCCACAGAAGCAGTGCCGCAGGTCGGCGCCGAGCGATCTGCGCCTGCACGGCCGCGATGAGCGGCTCGATCGTGTACTGATGCGGCAGATACGTCCACCGTCCCTCGAGTTCCACCGGGATCGTCTCCGCGACTCCGATGCTCGAGTAGTCGCCGCCTTCGATCTTCGGCGCGGGTGCGACGAGCCGAATGTGATAGCTGGAAGAGATCCCTTTGATGATCTCGGCGATTCTCAGCGTAGCGCCGTCGGTGACGGGAAGCACGGGAAGCGCTGACACCGCGAGGATGTCAGGGGGCTGCCGGATTTCCACGGTACCGCGGTCCGGGCTCACGTCAGGCGGATCCCGGGCGACGCCGAGGCCGGGACCTGTTCCCGTGGTACGGATTCTGCTCTATTCGTCCTGAACTCGCCGAATGCGATCCGGTCGGATCGGATGCACGCGGATCCGGTCGCGCTGGCTGACGAAGAGGACCCCCAGGAGGCCTGATGCAAACGGATTTCCCCTTGCTGGCGTTTTTTGGACACCACAAGTGCGCCTCGACCTGGATTCACAGAATCCTCGGGGACTTTTCGCGGCACTCGGGCCTGAAGCACGACTATCTCTACGACGAAGAGAACTTCGGCGGAGACCTGGCCGCCTATCTCGCAGCTCACGGGACAGACATCGTCTCTTACGTCAACGCGGAGACTAATCATATCGGCGGACTTCCGCCATTCCGAGCATTTCACGTGGTGCGCGATCCGAGAGACCTGCTCGTTTCCGCGTATTTCTCTCATCTGCACAGTCACCCGACGGAAGCGTGGCCCGAGCTCATTCCCCACCGGGAGCGACTCAAGTCGGTGTCGAAGTCCGAAGGGCTCATCCTCGAAGTGGAATTCCTCGACTTCGCATACAACGCGATGCGGGACTGGAACTACGATCGCCCGGATACGCTCGAGCTCAAACAGGAAGAGCTGACAAGCGACCCATATGAAGGTTTTCTCCGGATCTTCGATTTCCTCGGCGTGCTGGACCACTCTGACTTCGACAAGTCCGCCAGGCTCTCCCACTGGCGAAAGGTCGCCCGAAATCTGGCCGCGCAGCGCATTCCCGGCCTGCAGGGACTGCACCGGCCGATCCGATCTTTCCCGGCGGAGCCCCTGCTCGGGATCGTGTACGAGCACCGATTCGACAAGCTGGCGGGAGGAAGAACGGCAGGCGAGGAGGATGTGAAGAGCCACTATCGCAAGGGGACTCCGGGCGACTGGCGCAATCATTTTGATCCGGAGGTTCTCGCGGCCTTCATGGAAAGACACGGGGACCTGGTCACGCTCCTGGGCTACGAGGCCGATGACGACTGGGGTCTCGACGTCTCGGGCCGAAGCGGGGCATCCGTCGCCCAGCTTTAGGCACGCATTGCGGCCGCTCACGACCGGGTAGCTGCCTGAAACCACTGCTTCCCGTCGGTCGAGGCGTGCGACACCGCCAGTCGAGACACTGCGAGCGTCGAGAGTGGACCGGTCGGCGAAATGCCTACCGGTACGTTGGTTACACGATCGACCGACTGACGGCGAGAGAAACCAGCGGTCCGGGCAGCAGGTTCAGAATAGCGTTTCCCTCCGTAAGGCGGCGAGGCGGCACCGAGGGAAGACGCACCGCCGAACGTGGCCACACCGTGGGCGAACAGGGCGAGCCCGACGGCCCGGGCGTGAGCCAGGTCAATGAAATTCAGTCGATCAACGGTGGCACTCATACCAGCCTCCCGGTTGCGGACTCCGGACGGTTCTGGCCGGTACGGCAGGAATCACTCCGTTGCGGATGGGCCCATGCTAAGTCTATTATGCATTAATAGTTACACAGAATACCGGGAATTCGCGCCGGTGTAGGATGCGGCGCGGTCTCAACAGCCGGGACCGTGTGTCGTGGCTCACCTGGAACGGGTTCGGGAACCCGGCGGACCCGAGAGGTTTTCACCTCCGGCAATGGACGTCTCGATCTCCCGGACACCGATCGTTTCATACAGGGAATCGGCAACATGCCTCTTCTGCAGGTCGCTCTGGGCGAGACGCTACAGACGAGCCCGTTGCTCGCGCTGCCGCTGCTGTTCAGCGCGGGAGTGCTCACGAGCCTCACGCCCTGCATCTATCCGATGATACCGATCACCGCCGGGATCATCACGGGTGCGGCGGGTGAGGGCGCAACGCGCGGCAGGGTGATCGGCCTGACGCTTACCTACGTGCTCGGGTTGGCCACGCTGTATGCGCTGGCCGGCCTGCTGGCGGGTCTCTCCGGGTCGCTGTTCGGGACCCTCGCCTCCAGCTGGTGGGCGCAGGCGCTGATCGCCGTGCTCCTCGCCCTGTTCGGTCTGGCAATGCTGGACATCGTGCCGGTCCCCGTTCCGCGACGACTGACCGAGTGGGCGGGAGGACTCGGCGCGGGGTCGTTCCCGGCCGTCTTCCTCCTCGGGGCGACGTCCGGGCTGGTCGCCGCCCCCTGCGGGGCGCCCGCCTTCGCTGCCGTTCTTACCTTCGTCTCCACGACCCAGAGCGCCGGCCTCGGCTTCCTGTATCTGTTCGTCTTTTCACTCGGCATGACGGCGTTGCTCGTAGTGGTGGGGATCTTCTCGGGCTCGGCGAGCGTTCTTCCCAGGGCGGGGCCCTGGATGGGGCGGCTCAAGAAGGTGGCAGGCCTCGTGCTGCTCGCGATGGCAGCCTGGTACGGGTGGCACGCGTGGCTGGCGTGGGGCTGAGCGCAGACCCGCGCCGGGAACCCGCGCGGGCGAAGCGGACCGGGAACATGCGTACGGAACATTCAGCGGAGAAGATGGCCTCATGAACGAACGCATACGGGCCGCGCGGATGCCGATCGCGGTCCTGGCGTCGGCAACGGTGTTCCTGCTCTCCCGGCCTGCGGACGGCCTGGCGCAATCAGCACGCATCGGACTCGAGCTCGGCGCGACGCCCGCCGGCATGACGCTGGAGCGGTTGAACGGAGACGGCGGTGAGTTGGACCTTTCCGGGTCGATTGGAACGCGACCCGTGCTGCTGGAATTCTGGGCGACGTGGTGCGAGAACTGCGAGGCGCTGCACCCGCAGTTGCTGGAAGCGCACGCCGAGTTCGGCGACCGGATGGACCTGTACGCCATCGCCGTAGGCGTCAACCAGTCGCCGAGGCGGATTCGCAGGCACCTGGAGAAGATGCCGCTCCCGTTCCCGTTGCTGTGGGACGAAAAGGGCGCGGCGGTACGCGAGTTCCAGGCGCCCAACACCTCCTACATCGTGGTGCTCAATGCCGATGGCCGGGTGACGTACACGGGCACGGGAGCAGGACAGGACATCGAGTCGGCGATCCGTACCGGTCTCTGAACGTCCCTCGGAGGTCGCCACGTATTCCCGCCCGCGCGGGCCCGCATGGTCTTGACCGGCCCCGGCGGGCCGAAGCACCATGGGAGCGCAGCCGATCACCGGACGGCCCCAATCAGGAGAGAGCCCGCGCATGCCCGTGTTCACGACGGCCTGCCCCCGCAACTGCTACAGCACCTGCGGAATGCGCGTCGAGGTGGAAGACGGCGAAATCCGGAGGATCGAACCGCATCCCGGCAACCGGGCGACACCGGAGGGCGTCTGCCTGAAGGGTCTCAGCTACGTCGAGCGGGTTCGTTCGCCCGATCGAATCCTGTCTCCCCTGCTGCGCGTCGCACCCGGCGAGTTCAAGCCCATCGACTGGCCCCGGGCTCTGGACCTGATCGAGTCGAAGCTCGTTCAGTACCGTGCCGACCCCGGTCCGCAGAGCATTCTGTACTATGCGGCGAGCGGGACGAAGGGACTGCTGAACGGCGTCGGCTCTGAGTTCTGGCGGCTGTTCGGAGGCTGCACTACGACATACGGTGATCTGTGCTGGCCTGCCGGCCTGGAGGCAACCCGGCTGACCCTCGGGGACAATCGGAACAGCGCACCCTGGGACATCGCCAACGCGCAACTGATCGTGCTGTGGGGCAAGAACCCGGCGGAGACGAACATCCACCAGATGCCGTTCGTTCAGCAGGCCCGGGAGTCGGGCGCGCGGGTCGTGCTGATCGATCCGCGTCGAACCGAGACGGCGGAATCGGCGGACCTGTGGATCCGGCCGCGGCCCGGCACCGATGGAGCGCTCGCGCTGGCGGCCGCGCACGAGATCATTCGCCTCGGAGGGGTCGACACCGCCTTCGTCCGGGACCGGGTACTCGGATACGAAGAGTTCTCGGCCCGTGTGCGCGAACGGACTCCTGCATGGGCAGCCGCGATCGCCGACGTTCCGGAACACCAGATCCGCGAGCTCGCCAGGCTTGTCGCGGAGATTCGTCCCGCCACGATCAGCGCGGGATTCGGCATGCAGCGCTACACGAACAGCGGCCAGACGATGCGTGCGATCCTCGCGCTTCTGGCGATCACGGGCAACATCGGCAGGCCCGGAGCCGGCTGGGTGTACGCCAACCTGCAGAGTGCGGTGTTCGACGACGTGAAGGACCCGATCGCCTTCTATCCTCCGGAGCGACCGGACGGCGTCATGCGCGTGTCGATCTCCACCGCGCGGCTTGGTCGTGACATGCTGAACCAGCGTGACCCGGAGCTGCGCATGGCCTGGATCGAACGCGGCAATCCGGTCACCCAGAACCCGGAGACGAACCTCGTTCTGAAGGCGCTGCGTGGGCTGGAATTCCGGGTGGTCGTCGACCAGTTCCTCACCGATACGGCGCGTGAGGCGGACCTGGTGCTGCCGGCGAAATCGATGTTCGAGCAGACGGATGTCATCGGCGCCTACTGGCATCCCTACATTCAGCTCCGGCAGAAAATCCTGGATCCGCCCGGGCAGGTGAAGCCGGAGACCGAGATCTACCGGCTGCTGGCCGAGAGGATCGGAATCCCGCAGGTGGAAATCGACCAGCGGATCCCGGGTCCGACCGACGAGCAGGTTCAGGAATACCTCGAGCGGCGGCTGGCTCCGTTCGACGGTCTGAGTCTCGAGCGGCTGCGCGACGGGCCTCTGCTGCCTCCCGGGCATGAAGAGATCGCGTTTTCCGACCTGGAGTTCCCGACGCCTTCGGGACGAATCGAACTCCGATCCGAGGAAGCGAATCGGCGCTGGGGCGTCGATCGACTGCCCGACTACTCGGAGCCGGAAGAATCGGTCCGGCGAGCGGGTCGCAACCGCGAGGCGACGCAGGCCGGGGAAGCGGACGCCCGGGAGTATCCGCTGTATCTCATGACGCCGAACACGAAGAACCGGATTCACTCGCAGTTCGGCAACCTGCGCATGATCCGCCGCCTCGACCCGAATCCCTCTGTGAGCGTTCACCCCGATGACGCGTCGGTTCGAGGGATCGCGGACGGAAACCCCGTGCGAGTGTTCAACGATCGGGGAGAACTGCGGCTTCCCGCGAGACTCGATGCCGGTCTGAAGCGAGGCTGCCTGAGCATCACGAACGGCTGGTGGATATCGGACGGAGGTGCGGTCAATTTCTGCTCGGCGGGCCGCGAGACGGACATGGGCCACGGCGCGGCATTTCACGACAACCTCGTCGACCTGGAGCCGGCCGATTGAGGCGGGCCTTCATATTCGACGCGAACCGTTGCACGGGATGCAGCGCCTGCGAGCTCGCCTGCTCGATCGAGAACCGGCTGGGGACCGAGCGGAGCTGGCGCGGGGTGCTGACCTTCAACGACAGAGGTTTGCCGGGCGCGCCGCTGTTCCACCTGTCGCTGGCCTGCAACCACTGTGAGACGGCCGCGTGCATGGCGTCCTGCCCCGCTCTCGCGTACGAACGGGACGCCGTGACCGGCGCCGTGCTGATTCGCCAGGAGCTGTGCATCGGATGCGGGTACTGCAGCTGGGTCTGCCCATACGGCGCGCCGCAGTTCGAGCCCGAGAACGGTGTCATGGGCAAGTGCACCTTCTGTTCGCACCGGCTCGCGCGGGGACAGAAGCCGGCATGCGCGGACCTCTGCCCGACGGGGGCGCTGGACTTCGCCGAATTGCCGGAAGATCTGCTGTCCGCCAGCATCGAAGGAATGCCGCACACCGATCTCGGGCCGTCCATCAGAATCCTGCCACTTGAGCGGAGGTCGGTGCCGACCGGGTCGACGGCGGCTCCCATCGTTGCGGAGGCAGCGCCGGTCCGGCCTGCGAGTCGTGAACCGCGGATCGACCTGGGGGGCGAGTGGTCGCTCGCGGTGTTCACCTTTCTCCTCGCCGTGCTGTTCGGAGCTCTGGCCACCGACGTGGCGGGCGCCGGCGCGGTCCCTCCGCTGTGGTTCGCCGGCATGGCGGCCGCGGCCGCCGTGCTCAGCCTCCAGCACCTCGGCCGGCCCCGGCGGGCGTGGCGGGCGCTGCTCGGGCTGCGAAGCTCGCCGGTCAGTCGCGAGGTGCTGGGGTTCGGCGCGCTGGCCTCGCTGGGAACGCTGGCGCTGGCATGGCCGCGCCCGGAAACGAGCTTTCTGCTCGGCTGCCTGGCCCTTGGAGCGGGGGCGCTCGCCCTCGTCGCGGCCGATCTCGTCTACCGGCCGGTGTACCCGCGAGGGAGTCCGCTGCTGCACAGCGGGGGCGTCCTGTGCACGGGACTCTACCTGGCGGGCCTGGGGGCAGGTGCCGGCTGGCTCGCCGGTGGAGTCGGGCTGTTCAAGCTCGTCCGCTACGTCGGACGCGGAGCCCTCGGCCGGCCGCCTGCCGTCGCCGGTGCGCTCCGCATTTTCCTCGGCCTGCTCCTGCCCGCCATCGCGTGGAGCGTCGGAGGCGCTCCTCTCGGCCTCTGGGTGCTGGGAGCCGCACTGATCGGCGAGGCGATCGACCGGGCAGGGTTCTACACGGACCTGGAGATCGTCTCACCCGCGAGACAGATGCGGAAGGACCTCCAGGTCCACCTGGCCGCTGCCGCGGCGGCTCAGTCTGCGGTCGGTCCGGCGATCCGGTCCACGGCCTCCGCCAGTTCATCGTAGGCGGTCGGGTCCACTTCCCGGAACGGCGCCGCCACATAGCGGATCACACCATCCGCATCCACGACGAACAGCGTGCGATTGTCCAGCGCACCGCCGCCCGGAAGCGAGCGCCATGCGCCGTATTGCTTCCCCACCGCCGCGCCCGCATCGCTCCCGAACAGGAAGGGCGCGTCCAGGTCCTTCGCCCACGACGCCAGTTCCCCGGCATCGTCGGTACTGATCGCGATCAGGACGATGTCACGCCCGCCGCGGAAAATTCGTGCGTACTGATCCCGGTACGCTTCCATTTGAACCGTTCAGCCGCCGGTCCTGGCCTTGAAGAAGAAGGCGAGAACCACCGTTTCGCCGCGGTAGTCGCTGAGGCTGATCGGTTGCTCGAGAATCCCGTGCCGCGTCGCGCCGGGAATCTCGAAATCGGGAGCAGCGTCACCCACCTGCAGAGGCTCGGCATTCTGCCCGAGGCAGGCGGAAGGAGCGATCGCCAGCGCCAGCGCGGCAGCCGCGATCGAGATTCGGTGTTTCAGCATGGCCCGGTCCGGTTCGGGGTTTCCCTTTGGTCCAACTCGTTCTGGAACAGACACGACCGTTATACTGTAATCCTCGGCACGTCCGTGCAATCACGAAGAGAGAACGGAGACCATGGGACTCTATCTGATCGGCGGCATCGCATTCCTCGCCTCCATGCTGATCCAGTGGCGCCTGAAGTCGGCGTACGCCGTGTGGGGCAAGGTACGGAATTCCGGGAACCTCACGGGCGCCGAAGTGGCCGCGCAGATCCTGCGGAGGAACGGGATCCACGATGTGAAAGTGGAGCCGATCGCCGGCACGCTGACCGACCATTACGATCCGCGAAGCAAGCGGGTACGGCTCTCGCAGGGGAACTTCGGGGGCACCTCCGTGGCTGCGCTGGGCGTCGCCGCCCATGAGGTCGGGCATGCGATGCAGGATGCGCAGGGGTACATGCCGATGCGGCTGCGGGCGGGGCTCGTTCCGGTGGCCAGCCTGGGCAGCAGCATGGGTCCCTACATCGCCATCGGAGGGATGATGCTGGGGCTGTCGGGAATGGTCACCCTGGGCATCGTCCTTTTCTCGGCCGCCGTGCTGTTTCAGCTGGTGACTCTGCCGGTGGAATTCGATGCCAGCCGGCGGGCGATCACACAGCTGGATTCGCTGGGCATCGTGGACCCGAAGGAGAAGGCCGGGGCCACCCGGGTACTGAAGGCCGCCGGGCTGACCTACGTGGCAGCCGCCGCGACCAGCTTCACCTACCTGCTCTACTTCATCCTGATGAGTCGGGACTGAGCCTCTCGTTTCATTCTCCGAGCTCGGCGTCCAGCGAAGAGAGCAGGGCGTCGAGCCGCGTATCGACCTCCGCGAGCTCCCTCTGCAGGCCCCATACGGACTGCAGGTGTCGAACGAGCTCTCCCCGGTTCCGCTCACCGGTCAACAGCGTGGCCAGCACGCGGTTCACCGTCATGTCCGGCGGTCCCTCCAGCAGCCCGTAGTGAACCATGGAGGACTCCAGCGTGCCGGTTTCGACGCGCACCGCCTGGAGTCGATTGAAGGAATCGATGATGAACGACTGATCCTCTTCGATCTCGTCCAGCAGGCCGGGCCAGGAGGAGAGTTCCGCCGCGAGTCGGTGATTCCGGATGTCGGAGAGCGTACCGGCCGACAGCAGGCCCTGAAGTGCCCCGGTGCTCGGATCGAACGTGAGACCGCCTCCGTACGCGAATATCACGAGGCTCAAGGCCGAATCAGTTGCGAGGGACTCGATCTCCGCCGACGTCATGGCCAGAACGTCCGATATCGCCTTCACGACCCGGTCGTTCCGAACCAGCACACTGTCCAGCTCGAGTCTCGCTGCCCGGAGGTCATCCCGGACCGCTGCGAGCGCGGCGCGCTCCTCGGCTATCGTTTCCTGACCGGCCCACCACGCCTCGAGACTGAACGCGATCAGGATGCTTGTGACGATCAGGAACACGTCCCGGAAGGCCGAGCGCCAGGAGATTCCGATCCGATCGATTATCGTCCGTCCGGCAGGACTCGGATCCTCGATACCCTCTCTCATTCGGGCAGCGATTCACCGTTCCTGTTCAACTGATCGATCAGGAAGAACAGCCCCCAGCGGTCGGCTGGCGTATCGGCGCGGACGTCGAAGTCGTCCCCCAGATCTGTTTCGACGTACGTGAACGGCGTTCCATCGATCCGGAACGTCGAGTCGCCCTCGAACGTCAGCGCGAAGTCGGTCCATCGCTGGGACGAGGCGTAGGGCCGGGAGCGGGCGGTGGCCGGGTCGGAGACGTCCAACTCGAAGACCAGGCCTCGGATCGTACTGTCCGGATCCACCGTGACCGTGGCAGTGCTCATCAGAACACGTCCATCCTCGTGAACCGTATACCAGTCACTTCTCCCGTCGGTGTACCAGCCGCGTTGCCAGGGAAAACTCCCTGGTCCTTCCGCCAGGTCGGAAGGAGTCTCGGCCACGGCGAGGGGTGCCACGGGAGGCTCCAGCAGCGGGTCAACCTCGGATCGCGGCGCTTCGACCTCGGTCTGCACCTGCTCGGGCGGAGATTCCGGGGGCGCATCCGAGACGTCTCGAGTGGAATCGGCGGGCCCGCAGGCGACCACCAGGGCCACCGCTGACAGCAGGACCGGGCGCTTTCCCGGTATCACCCGCCGTCGAGCCCGCGGCCCTCGACGCGGGACCTCGATCCGATCACTCTCCTCGACCCTTCCGAGCGCGATTCCGTGTTCGCGGGCCCCGTCCCTGTTCCAATGGCCTCTCGACATCCGTGCTCCTCGTGTAGGTAGTCCCGGGTCAGCGGCACGGCGTCCTGCCGCCGAGACAGCTGAATCTGGAAGACCACGTGCCCCATGTTTCGAAACGCATGCTCGCTCGCCGCGAGGTACCACTCGAACATCCGACAGAACCGCTCGTCATAGAGGGTGGCGAGCTCTTCGCGCCCGGCAGCGAACCTGCGCTGCCACTCTTCCAGCGTATAGGCGTAATGAAGCCGGAGGACCTCGACGTCCGTAACGTACAGACCGACCCGCTCCACCGCCCGCATGATCTCGGACAGCGACGGTACGTAGCCCCGCGGGAAGATGTACTTCGCGGTCCAGTCATCCGTGATCCCCGGACCGTCGGCCCGCCCGATCGTGTGCAGGAGCGCCACCCCGTCCTCCTTCATCCGATCGCGCACGACTTCGAAGAACGCCTGGTGGTGAGGCAAGCCCACGTGCTCGAACATGCCCACCGAGACGATCCTGTCGTACTCCCCGACCAGATCGCGGTAGTCCCGGATCTCGAATCGGACCCGGTCCTCCGCGCCGGCCGCGCCGGCACGCTCGCAGGCCAGCGCATGCTGCTCGCTGGACAGCGTGATACCGGTGACGTCCACATCGAACCGGTCGGAGAGATAGAGGGCCAGCGCCCCCCAGCCGCAGCCGATGTCCAGGACCGTCTGCCCGGGCTTCAGCAGCAGTTTCCGGGCGATCAGTCCGCACTTGTCCCGCTGCGCCGTTTCCAGGTCGCGCCCTGCGTTCTCCGGCGTGAACAGGGCGCAGGAGTAGTGCATGTCCCTGTCCAGAAACCGGGCGAACAGCTCTCTGGACAGGTCGTAGTGGTGCGCCACGCTTCGTCGCGCCGTCGAGGCCGTGTCTCGCTGCCGCAGCCGATTCCGCAGCCGCCGGATCCTGGCATTCTTCGCGTTCAGCGGGTTGTCGGGCTGCCAGCCCATATTTCCGGTGATGAGGTCGAAGAACTCACGCAGAGACCCTTCCTCGAGCGTCAGGCTCCCGTCCATCCATGCCTCTCCGGACGCCAGTTCGGGCCGCAGGACCAGCCTGAGGGGGAGCGACCTTTCGTGCAGCCGCACGACGACCCGTGGACACTGCTCCGGATCGCCGTACTCGTGCCGGCGCCCCCCGGCGGTCACGATCGTCAGGTGACCTTTCCGGATCAGCCTCCCGAGGAACCTGTCTAGCAGCATGGCGTGTCGGGCTCCACTGCAGGTCGCGGCTAGCGGTAGTTGCCGAAGTTCAGCTCGACCCCGTAGTCCTGGCCGCGGAGAAACGCGATCACCTCCTGCAGGGTGTCCCGCGACGGTGCGATCACCCGGAGCTCTTCTCCCTGGATCTGGACCTGGACTTTCTTGAAGGACTGGTCGCGGATCTCTTTCGAGATCTTCTTCGCCGTCTCCGGATCGATTCCCTGTTTCAACCCGATCCTCTGACGGGCCCGGCCGAGCGAGCCTTCCTCGATCCTGCCCTCCTCGAGGTTCTTCAGCGGCACCTTCCGTCCCGCGAGCTTCTCGCGCAGGATCTGCCTGAGCGCCTGCAGGCGGTAGCTGTCGTCCGCATCGAGACTCACCTCGGCAGCCGCACGGTCGAAGTCCAGGGTGCACTTCGTACCCTTGAAGTCGTAGCGCTGGGCCAGCTCCTTGCGAGCCTGGTTGACGGCGTTGTCCACTTCCTGCAGGTCCACTCCGGTGCTGACGTCGAATGAACTGGTCTTCGCCATGGCGGGTCGGTCTCCTGGTTGGCCGGGATTGCGTGGTTCCTGACCACGAATCTACCCGGATGCTGCCCCCCGATTCAACGCACGAACCATTTCTCGCGGACCGGGTACGTTCCCGATGCGGCCCCTTAACTCGCCGAGCCCCCACACTCGGCAATCCTCCGGGCACGGGGAGGTACACGGTGCGGGCCACCGGGGTCGCTGCATTCCTGTTCGCTCTGCTGCTTCATGAAGTCGCCGGGCCCCCGCCGCTGTTCAGCCAGCAGAGTTCCGAACCACCGGCGGCCGATATCGAGATTCCGGAGATTCCCTTTTCTCTGGGCCAGCCCCAGCGCCCGCGCGGACGCTGGGGCCTCCTGGCCGGCTACAGCTGGGAGCGGGGCGCGGAAGCGACCCGTATCTACGGGAATCTCCAGACTGCGGCTCCGTTCCTGTCGTCGCTCGACCTCACGGCCGAGGGAGCGTTCGGCAACTCGGGAAGTTCCGTGGACGGCGCCATCGGGGCCTACATCGGCATTCCGTGGTTCAAGCTCGGTGTCGAGTACTCCTTCCTGGATCGTTCGCTCCCGTTCGGAATGACGCTGGAATTCGCGTTGAAACGCGGCGGACTGCTGCGCTCGGGTGACATGCTGCGGATCGACTACCGCCCCGCCCGCCAGGAGGTCATGGTCGGTGCCTCGTTGAGATTTCCGTTCCAGGATTATCGCATGTCGAGGCCCAGGTCCCGTGAAATCGAGATTCCTCGCGTCCAGGCAGGCTCCGCTCCGACCGTGCTGGCGGATCCCACCACCCTCTCCACCGAGCTCGAGGGCCACCTGCGACGCATCGATGACGCGATGGTCTGGATGGACAGACTTCTCACGCCACGATTCGAACCGGGTGAAGAATTCGAGGCCAGCGCGCGGCCGCTCCTGCAGCACGTCTCGGAAAAGCGGCGCTCATTCCTCGTGGAGGATTCCGCGTATCACGCCGGGCTCGACATGGCGTTCGGCGTCGTGCTCGGGCGGGACACCGCCGCCGGGCGACTCCTGGCCAGGGAAGCCGAGCGAATCCTGTACGACGAGATGCTCGTTCCGTACAACCGCCTGTTCGGTCAGCAGAAATCTCCGTCCGACGCGGGCCGCCTGGCGGAGTTCGCCCGCCTCGAGTTCGAGGCGACCCTGCAGGAATGGCCGCTCCTCGCCGGCCTTCCGCCGCAGCGTGCTTCCCGCGTCCGACTCGAAGCCTCCGAGATCTTCCGGCGTCTGACGGACAACGTCACCGCGGCATCCATCGCGGCCACGGCTCGATGGCGGGAACGGGTGCTGCTCTGGACCCGGTTCGGCGAGCTGGCATGGCTGCCTCTGAACTACGGACTGCGCCGCGAGGACTACGACACGCAGGCCGAGTGGGATGCGGTGCTCGGCCACCTGACGGAGCGTCCGTTCACGACCGGCAACACGGTCAAGTACCTGATGTTCGAACAGTTCCACCTGGAACTGAAGCGCATGATCCGGGAGACCGAGCGCTATCAGGTCACCGTCGTACACGATTTTCGCGGCGTCGTGCCGGGGGGCGAGCCCGACATCTACGGCTGGGACATGGTGGTGGATGGATACATCGAGGCCTTCATCCGGGCGATTGCCAGACTGGACGCGGGGACGCTGGAGGCTCTGCCGCAGTTCTTCCTGATGCTCGACGAGCACTACTACCGGTACAACGACTCGCGCGGAATCATGACCTACATCGGAAATCTGTGGGACCCCGGTGAGCCGCCGATCGACGACCGTGAAGTGCGCGTGCAGGTGGCGTCGGCGCAGCGGCGGCTCCGGGAGGCGGTGGAAGGCTCGCCGGCCCTGGCAGGCCTGCCCCCCGGGACGTTGCGGGGGCTGCTCGCCGTTCACGTGAACATCACGAACCGGTTCGACCCGACGTTCATCGGCGACAACCTGATGAGGGACCATCGAAAGCTGGCGATGCGCGACGTGTTCGAGGAGGACCCGGAATCGGGGGTCGCGATCTTCACCGGACAGGGGATCGGGGCCCACTACAACGGGTCCGGCTGGGAGGACCGCAGCATCCTCGTGCAGGGACAGTCGCTGGTGCAGCTGAAGTCGGAGATCCGCAACCTGTTGTTCCGACAGGGCGTCGAGCCGCAGGAAATCCCGCTGTTACTGCAGCCTCGTGACTTCCCGCCGGACTACGCGGACCGCTGCGAGCGGCTCGCGGAGAAGGGCTGGACGACCCCGGTCAGCATCATGATGAACCAGACCGGCTACGGCGCCAAGCGGGCCAGCGTGGTGAAAGCCGCGACGTACAATCTCGCGCCCCCGGGCAGCCGGATTCTGTCGTTCGATTCGCTGTGGCTCAGCGAGTTCTGGGCCGGGATGTTCGTGGGCGCCTCCCTGCGGGGAGTCGGCATGTTCCCGGTCGCTCCCGCCCCGGTCAGCGCTCCGAGCGCTGCCGGTGCGACCCTGTATTTCCTGCGGGAGAACGTGGATGTCATGTTCCGGGCACAGGAGTACTTCGGCCCGGCGATCGAACAGTCGGGAGGCATGCTCCGGGTCGGGCTGTATGCGGAGGACGTGCCCGTGGACGACCTGCGCCGGCGGATCTCGATCTTCATCGAGGGAAGGGAGAGGGACAGGTTCGTGCGCGAGATCTTCCAGCTGGATCCCTACGTCGCCGAAGTTCTCCGTGCGATCGCCGAGGGGTTCAACGAGGTTCCACTGGTCGCGCTGCGACTCCGGGCCCATCCTCTGCTTCACCTGAAGAACCAGCTGTTCGGAACCCGCGAGGCCTTCAGGATCGTCAGCCTTCCCGAATGGCTTCCCGTGCTGCGGGCGCACATGGAGATCCGGAGGCGGCAGCTGAACGGCGAAGAGACGATGGGGCTCATCCCGTCCCTGATGGAGGAACGAGCCGATTCGACGTCCGCGAACCTGCTGGAGGCGCACGAAGCGGCGGTGCGACAGGCGGATCCCCGGGGTGCGAATCGCTCGATCTGGACGTGGACGATCGGGTCGATGAACCAGGACCACCGCTCCCTCGCCCTGGACGGCGAGGCCCTGGTCGCGGTGAGCTCCAACGGCGCCCTCGTCTCGTTCATCGACTTCATGTTCATCATGGCCATCGCGGAGTGGCCCGAGACCCGCGAGGAATTCGACGCTCTGTTCCCGCCCGATGGGGGAGGTTTCCACCCGCAATACGACCTGATGAAGAGCCTGCTCTGACACGATTCGTTCGCTCCCTCCCCGGCTCCTTGGCCTGATTCCCCCGGAACGGGCCGGCGCGTATATTCCCTGCGCGCGGGCAGGCGTACCGGTGCGCCCGAAGACCGGCTGCCCGGCGACTTCTTGAGGAGTGGCGGGTCCCGTGGTTCGGCATGGGGCGGCAACGCTGCTGATCGGCCTCACATTCGCTTTGGCCGGGGCGCCTCTCGGTACGGCCGCACCCCAGGAACGGGCTGCCGCCTCCATCCCGTCGTTCCTCCCACCTCCGGTCACCTTCTCGCTGGGCCAGCCGCCGCGGCCCCGTGGACGCTGGGGAGCGCTCCTGGGCTACACCGGAGAAGGCGACGTCCTGAAGGGACGGTTGTACGGGAACCTGAGCGGAAAATTCCCGGTTCTCTCCCCGCTGGACGTGACCGCGGAAGGCGCGTTCGGGTTCGAGGGCACGAAACTGGATGCGGCGCTGGGGGGATATCTCGGAATTCCCTGGTTCAAGCTGGGCGTCGAGTACGACATATCGGACCGATCGCTTCCCTTCGCCATGGTGCTCGAGTTCGGGCTGATCCGCGGTGGCCTGATGAAGCGCGGGGACCTGATCAGGCTGGACTTCCGGCCGGCCCGCCAGGAATTCATGCTGGGAGCATCGCTGCGGTTCCCGGGCCAGAAATACCGGAATTCGCGACCCCGGAAGTGGACTGTGGACCTTCCCGTTGCCGGCCCGCCTGCTCGCGAGGTGCCGGTTCCTTCGACCGATTCCCTGCCGGCGGAATGGCTGGGAAGCCTGAGGCGGATCGAGCATGCGATGGTGTGGATGGACCAGCTGCTCACTCCGCGATTCGCTGCCGGAGAATCGTTCGAGGCTTCGGCTGCGCCTCTTCGCGAGCACATCCGTGTCGCCGGGCACGCCTTCGCGGAAGAGGATTCGGCGTATCACGCGGAGCTGGACAGTCTGTTCACGGCGATTGCCGGAGGCCGGGAGGAAACTGGCAATGTTCTCGCCCGCAGTGCGGAACGCGTGCTCCTCGAGGAGATGGTCCTCCCGTTCAACCGCCTGTTCGGACAGTGGAAGTCCCCACCCGACGCCGGGCCCTACGTGCCGATCGCGACCTCCGCCTTCAGCGACCTGCTGAACAGTCTCCCGCAGCTTCGCGCCCTGACGGCCGAGGAGGCCGCGGTTCTCCGGTCACGGTCGATGTACGTCTTCGTCCGGCTGGCCCGCCAGGTCGCGCAGGTCTCCACCACCGCCCGGGAGCGCTGGGAGCAGAGAGTGCTTCTGTGGCGCAGGTATGGTGAGCTGGCCTGGCTCCCGCTGAATTACGGTCTGCGCCCGGAGGACTACGACACGCAGGCGGAGTGGGACTCGCTTCACGACAGCCTCACGGGTCGGAAGATCACATCCGGCAACACGATCAAGTACCTGATGTCGGAGCAGTTCCACGTCGAGCTGAAGCGCATGATCCGGGAGACGGAGCACTACCAGGTGACCGTCGTGCACGACTTCCGGGGAGCGGACGCGGAAGGGACCACCGACATCTACGGCTGGGACATGGTGGTGGATGGGTACATGGAAGCGTTTATCAGGGCGATACGGGACCTCGATGCGGGGCGCCGAAGCACTCTGCCCCAGTTCCTGCTGATCCTGGACGACCACTACTACGAGGTGAACCGGTCCCGGCACATCATGACGTACCTCGAGAACCTCTGGAACCCGGACCGACCCGACATCTCCGATCCCGAGATCCGTGAGCAGGTGCGGCGGGCGCAGGAACGGCTGCACCGCACCGTGCAGGAATCGAAGTCCCTGGCGGGGCTGGACGAAAAGTCTCTGCGGGACCTGCTTCGGGTCCACGTCAACATCACGAATCTCTTCGATCCCACTTCCCTGTTCGACAACTTCATGCGGGACCACCGGAAATTCGCCATGCGAGACGTGTTCGAGGAATACCCGCAGGCGGGCGTGGCGATCTTCACCGGGCAGGGGATCGGGGCGCACTACAACGGATCCGGCTGGGAGGATCGCAGCATTCTCATTCAGGGCGAATCCCTGGTCCAGGTGAAGGAGGACGTCAGGGTCCTGCTCCTGCGCCAGGGGTTCACCGACGAGGAAGTACCGGACTACCTGCGCCCCCGGCCGTACCCCGAGCAGTATCCGGACGACTGTGCGCGACTTCGTGAGGAAGGGTGGACCACGCCGATCAGAATGACGGTGAACGAGACGGGCTACGGCGCGAAGCTGGCCAGCGTCGAGCGGGCCACCACCTACAACCTGGCACCAAGGGCAAGCAAGGTCCTCTCCTTCGATTCACTGTGGCTCAGCGAATTCTGGGCCGGGATGTTCGTAGGCGCCGCGCTGCGGGGCGCGGGCATGTTCCCGGTGGCACCCACGCCAGTCAACGCCCCGAGCAACGCCGGTGCGACGATGACTTTCCTGCGTGAAAACCTCGATCGCATGTTCAGGGCCCGCCGTTTCTTCGCGAACGAGATCGAGCGAGCCGGTGGAATCCTGCGCGTAGGCCTGTATGCCGAGGAAGTGCCGGTGGACGACATGCGCCGGCGGATCGAGATCTTCTACGAGGGCATCCAGGAAAAGCCGTTTCTGCGCGACCTGTTCAATCTCGATTCGACCGTGGTCCGGAGAATCCAGGAGGCGGCGGCCTCGTTCGACTCCGTGCCTCTCGTGGCCCTGAGGCTGCGGGCGAACCCTCTGCTCCACATGAAGAACCAGCTGTTCGGTACGCGCGAGGCGTTTCAGGTGTTCGAGCTTCCCGAATGGACTCCGGTCGTGGACCAGTACATGCAGACCCGCCGGCAGCAGATGAACGGAGAGCTCACGGCGGGCATCACTCCGGCAATCCTCAAGGTCCGCAACGGAATGTCAGCAGCGTCCCTGGCGGATGCGCACCGGGAGCTTCTGCGGAACGGCGACTCCGATGCGGAGAGCGAGCGACGAGCCATCTGGACCTGGACGATCGGCTCCATGAACCAGAGCTTCCGGTCCATCGCCCTGGACGGGGAATCAATGGTAACCGTAGCCGATCACAACGCCCTGGTCTCCGCGATCGACTTCATCTTCATCATGGCGATCGCGGAGTGGCCGGACACGCAGGCGGAGTTCGACCGGTGGTTTCCTCCGAGAGACGGGAGCAGTCGTCTGCCGCACTACGAGCTCATTCGCAGCCTGTTCTGATCTCCTCCGAACACCTTCTCCCGTGCATGGTGCCGCTGGAACAGCGACAGCTTGAAGTAGATCGCGGCGAGCAGAGCCGATCGCACGAGACGAACCGCGAGAGAGAGGCCGTGCCGCGAGCCCCTGCCCAGATACGTCGCTTCGAACCGGGCCCAGCGACGCAGGATGGCGCCCCAGGAGTAGAAACGCCCGTTGATCGTCCGGAAGGCGGAGTACACCTCTTCGGCGCTGACTTTCCGGGGCCTGAACACCAGGTGGTCCCCCTCGTAGTGCGACAGGTCGTGATCGATGATCCGCTTCTCCCGTTCGAGCTCGGCATGGAAGGGCGTGCCCGGGATCGGGATCGAAAGCGAGATCAGGATCGCGCTCGGGTCGATCTCCTCGAGCCGCTCCGGCACGCCGGCATAGTAGCCCGGCGTGTCCTCATCGAGCGCCAGCATGAATCCCGTGAAGGTCAGGATTCCCCGCTCCCGCAGCCTGGCGAACTGCTCGCGATATTCCACCACCCGGTTGTGCCCTTTCCGGACGGCCTGCAGGCTGGGCTGATTCAGGGACTCCATGCCGATGAATGCCATCACGCCGTGCGCCTCGCTCAACAGGTCCACGAACTCGTCGTCGCGCAGGCAGTTGAAGCTGAACTGATATCCCACGCCCCACAGGTCGAGCTGCGCGATCTCGCGCAGCAGTTGCTTCGCGTACGCCATGTCGCCGCCGAAATTGTTGTCGTACAGCATCGCCACCTTGCGTCGCGGCAAGCTGAGGCCGTGCGTCGACGTGAGATCCCGGAGCACATCGTCGATCGGCCGGGTTCGGAATGGAGCGGGCCGAACGCTGAGCTGACAGTAGGTGCACCCGAACGGGCACCCACGGGTCGCTTCCGTCACGATCGGAACGCTGTAGCACGGCTCCACCAGGTCGTATCGGGGAGGCGGAATGTCGGTCAGCGCGGGAGCCAGAGGTGCCTCGTAGCGGGGCTTGAGCCGGCCGGCGACCAGATCGCGTACCACGCCGGGCCAGACGGTCTCGGCCTCCCCGACGACGACGCAGTCCACGTGTGGCGCGACGTGCTCGGGGAAAGTGCTCGGATACTTGCCGCCGGCGATCACGGTCTTTCCGAGGGCGCGGAAGCGGGCCGAGACCTCGTAGGCGTGGGGAGCGCAGAAGTCCATGAAGCTCAGCGCGATGAACTCGGCATCGGTTCCGTAGTCGATCGGCCGGACCATCTCGTGAAGCACCTCGACCTCCACGATGTCCGGAGTGAGCCCCGCCAGGAGGATGCCGGACAGCGGCGGTGCAGGCGAACGCGCAAAATAGGCGCGCTCCTCGCCGAGGTTCTGGAACAGGACGATGATCTGGAGCTTCGGCGTCCGCATTCTGGCCTCCCGTAATTTCGGCACCCCGCCTCTCGGGGTCAGGGTGCCGAGAATCTGTCAGATGTCGGTCAAGCGCCCGCTTGACGCTCGCCTGACCCCGGGCGGAGACCCTGAATCGGAATGGGCACGCGCCGCGTGCCGGCGAGGGAGGGTCCGAAGATGAGAGCACCGAACGGTGGGGTCCGGAATGCGCTGGGCATGGTGATGCTCGGCGGCGGTGCGCTCATGCTGGTGTACTGGACGCTCTATCTGACCGGCATCGTCGACCTCGGTCAGTCGGACCCGGTCGTCGCGAGTTTCGAGTCCGCGTTTCTGCTCGCCGACACGCTGCTCGGTGTGCTCCTGCTCGCCGCAGGCTGGAGCCTGCTCGCCGGTCGGAGATCCGGGCCCTATCTGATGACGGTCGCGGCGGCGATGAGTGTCTACCTGGGGCTGCTCGACCTGGCCTTCTACGCCCGCCTCGGGATGCTCTCGTCTCTCTCGGCCGCGAGCCTGTTCGAGCTCTCTCTGGTCTCCACCTGTGTTGTGGGAGGCTCGATCTGCCTGGCGTACGGCTGGAAGCTGTTCACGAGTGTCGTCCGATGATCACCCGGACACTTCACACGCCCTCTTCCCCGGCGCCCCTGCTGAGCGTTCGATTTCTCCGCGCATACACCGTCACGATGCGTCCATATCTGCTGTTCGTCTCGGGCATCACCGGCGTGGTCGGAATGGCGCTGGTTCCGAACGTGCCCTCCGTCGCGGCGCTGGCCGTGGGCACGGCATTCTTTTTCTCCTACGGGTTCGGACAGGCCCTGACCGACTGCTTTCAGATGGACACGGACGCGATCTCGGCTCCGTGGCGACCGCTCGTCCAGGCGCGCGTGCGGCGATCTCATGTGCTGAGCGTCAGCCTGGCGGGACTCGTGCTGGTGGGCGCTACGCTGACGCTGGCGAATCCGTGGAACCTGCCGCTGGTGGCGGCGATGATCGCCGGACTCGCCACGTACACGTACTTCAAGCGTATCTGGTGGGCCGGTCCGTTGTGGAACGCGTGGATCGTGGCCGCAGTCTTCCTGAGCGGGATCCTGGCCGGGACCGGCCTGGCCCGGGCGGGGATGCAGGGAGGCGGGCCGGGCCCGCTCGATCGCGTCGCCGTCGCGGGGACCTGCATCACCGTCTTCTTCGGCTACACGAATTTCGTGCTGTCCGGATACTTCAAGGATGTCGAGGCCGACCGTCAGACCGGGTACCGGACCATGCCGGTGCAGCTGGGGCGTTCGACCTCGGCGCTCGTAAGCGATCTTCTGGCGGTCACGGCGATGGCAGGGGCGCTGGTGGCCTTCGGATCCGCCCCGGCCCCGGCCGGACTCCCGCCCCGGCTTGTGGCGGCCGGTCTTCTCCTCGCCGGCGCGGTCTGCTCTTTCCTGGCCCAGGTTCGGCTCCACGAGGTCCGGAGCGATGCCGCGGCACATGGGGCAGTCGTTCCCGTCGTTCACGCCTACGTGCTCATGCTGGCCGGGATCGCGGCGGCCCACAGACCGGGGTGGTCGGCGGCCCTGCTGGTGTTCGTGGCGCTGTATTTCATCGCGATCTTCATGCGCCCGGCGAGGGAGCAGGTCTGAGGAGGGTGTCCGCATGCTCGTGCTGCTGAATCCGGAAGCCGGCGGTGGAAGGGCCATGAAGCGCTGGACCGCGATCGAGCCCGAGGTCCGGCGACGCGTCGGCCCGCTCAAGCTCGAAGTCGCGGCCGGGCCCGTCGTCATCCGGAACTCCGTTCAGCGCGCGCTCGATCGAGGTGAACGGGATTTCGTGGCCGCGGGCGGGGATGGAACCCTGAACGCAGTGGTCTCGGCGATCCTCGAGCGCATTCCGGCTCCTGCGCAGGCCGGAATCCGGGTCGGCGCCATCGGCCTCGGGTCGAGCAACGATTTCCACAAGCCGTTCGAAGCGCGCGATTCGATATCCGGGATCCCGGTGCGACTGGATTTCGCGGTGGCCGCTCCCCGGGATGCCTGCCGGATCGAATACGTGGATGCCCTGAACCGGTTCTGTCATTGCGAGTGGCTGATCAACTCGAGCGTCGGCATCGCGGCCGAGGCCAACCAGCGGTTCAACCGGCCCGACAGGCTGCTGCGAAGGTTGAAGTCCGGCGTCCCGTCCGCCGCGATGATCTACGCCGCCGTGGTGGCCATCGTCCGCTTCCGGCCGCAGAACCTCGACCTGCGGATCGGCGGAGAACATCTACGGGTCCGCGCCCGCAATCTGGGCATCGTGAAGCGTCCGAACTTCAGCGGGTCCCTCAGCTTCGGATCCGACCCGCCGGGAATCGGGCGACTGGGCATTCACCTGATCGGAGACGTGGGCCTGGCTCGGCTGTCGCTCGTGGTGCTGGGTCTTCTGCGAGGCCGCTTCGGCGGGCCCGGCACCCGGTCCTGGACCGCAACGCATCTGACGGTTTCGGCAGGACGTCCGTTCGCGATCGAGCGGGACGGCGAGGTGGTCCGCACTCGCTCGGCCAGCTTCCGGGTGCTGCCAGGTGCGATCCTGCTATGCGCCTGACCGACCGGATCGTCGAGAATCTGCGAGTTGAGAGGCGCGTAGCGGGCTTCCCGAGGTCCCCGCTTCAGCTCAACGGGCTCGGCGAGAGCGACGCGGAACTGCTGAGACTGCCGGGAGCGGACCTGCTGCTTGCCGTGACGACGGATGCGATCGTCGAGGAAATCGAGTCCGGCCTGTATCGGGAGCCCTGCCTGATCGGCTGGATGACGGTGATCGCCTCGGCCAGCGACCTCGCGGCGGTGGGCGCGGACCCGCTGGGCATCCTGCTCAACCAGACTCTGCCGGCCGAGCTCGATCCCGCCTGGGAGGCCGCTCTCCAGGCCGGAATCAGGGAGGCCTGCGAGGCCTGTGGACTGTTCATGCTGGGAGGCGATACGAACTCATCGGACCGGGTCCACATGGAGTCCACTGCCATCGGCACGGTGCCGCTCGGCGAGGCCATGCTGCGCAGCGGCGCGGCTCCGGGCGATGCCCTGTTCGCCACGGGCCGGTTCGGCCTCGGGAGCGTGTTCGCCGCCGAGGCGCTGGGCATGCGGGACGCACCTGAGCCGACTCGCTTCCGGCCGCCGGCCCGGCTGCGCGAGGGCCACCTGCTGCGGAAATTCGCCAGCTGCTGCATGGACACGAGCGACGGCGCTCTCGCCACTTTCGACGAGCTGATGCGCCGCAGCGGGGTCGGCATCCGGCTGACATCGTCGGTGTCCGAACTGCTGCACCCGGGAGCTGTAGACCTCGTCCGGTCCCTCGAGCTTCCCTCGTGGGTTCCGCTGGCGGGTCCGCACGGAGAATTCGAACTGGTGTTCGCGGTTCCCACGTCACGTCTCGAGGCGTTGGCCGCGGCATCGGAGGCGGCAGGGATTCCGTTGCTGCACCTCGGATTCCTGCAGGAAGAGCCGGGACTCCTCCTGGCGCCGGAGGACGGCAATCGCCGGCTGGCCACGGCGGAGATCCGCAACATCGCGGCAGGAGCAGCGGCAGACACGCGTACTTTCATCGCTCGACTCAGGGAGATGGACTCCGCTTCCTGAGTCGCCACCGCGGTCGGCAGTCACACCGCGTGCCGCACTGCAGGCTTGGATCCCGATGGCGACGCGTCCATACTGTCCCCGGACAGTCCGACCAACCATGAGCGTCCGACCGCTGTCTGAGTTACGGATCGTTCGGACGGCCCCGATACTTGCTGGAGCTCCGGAAATGAGCCGATTCGCTGCCTCTGCCATCGCGCTTCTGATGCTGACCGTGCTGGCCTGTTCACCCGACGGCGGGCTGAGCGACACCCGATCCTGGACCGCGGTCCAGGACACGCTGGGAGACACGGTGATCGTCCGCACGATCTCCGGAAGCGTGTGGGGCGACACGGCGGAGCTGGTGCCGGAGGTCTCGATCGGCATGCTCGACGGGCCCGAGGAATACATGCTCGGATCGATCGTTTCGCTCGCGCTCGGCGACGATGGGACGATCTACGCCGTCGACCGCCAGGTACCGGCGCTGCGTGTGTACGATCCCGATGGAACGTACCGGACGACGTTCGGGCGACCCGGCGACGGTCCCGGAGAATACGAGAGTCCCGACGGCGGGCTGAACGTCCTGTCCGACGGACGGGTCCTGCTGCGTGATCCGGCGAATGCCCGCATCCAGGTCTACTCGCCCGCCGGCGAGCCGCTGGATGAATGGAGAATCCGCGGCGGCTTCAACACCTCGGGCAGGATGATCGTGGACAGCGAGGACCGCGCGTATACACTCATCCTGCTGGACACCGAGGCCGACGTCCGCGACTGGCGATCGGGACTCGTGCAGATCCTCCCGGACGGCGTGCCCGGGGATACGCTCGAACGGCCCGATGCGGAGTTCGAGGAGTCGCGCATCGAGGCGCGGTTCACCGATGACGACGGCGGAACCAGCGCCTCGATCACGAACGTGCCGTTCACTCCCTCCGAACACGCGGATTTCAGCCCGCGCGGATACTTCTTCCACGGCATCAGCACCGACTACGCGATCACGCTTCTCAAGCCGGACGGGGCCCTGAGGATCGAGAAGTCCTGGGAGCCCGTGGCGGTCGCGCGGGGTGAACGAGCGGAAGAGGAAGCGA
>Ga0209536_100003421_pt1 | contig 25495 bp, 27 predicted proteins | sample DeeMarSeWOR28_12_FD_187461 | JGI IMG/M metagenome (GOLD analysis project Ga0209536, IMG submission 187461) | Marine sediment microbial communities from White Oak River estuary, North Carolina - WOR-2-8_12 (SPAdes) (version 2) | ecosystem: Environmental > Aquatic > Marine > Intertidal zone >...
TCCGGAATAATTAATTCATCCCTCTATTTTAATGAAGCCAAACTGGAGATGATGAAAATAAACTTTTTAAGTAATGATTTCGCCGGACTTCGAAGTTTTTATAAAAATACCTTTAAGTCAGAAGTTGATAAATATCAAACTGAAGGTGAAAAGCTTTTTAATTTTTCCTATCTTTTTACTGATGATGAACTCCCATCAAAAGATGAATTTATTTTACCGTTTGATATTTATGAAAAAGAAACAATTTCATCCTTCTACGATTGGAAGAGAGATCCTCCCTATAAGAGTGAGACCTTAGCAGGGATTATGTCGGCTATTATTCCGGGCAGCGGTAAAATATATGTGAGTGAAATAGGTGATGGTATTGTTGCATTTATAACCACAACAGTGTTCGCATTTATTGCTTATGATAACTTTAGAGCAGGTCACAACACCCGCGCATGGATCTGGACAGGTGTTGCAGCTTTCTTTTATGCCGGTAATGTATATGGTTCGGTCGCGGCGGCACAGGTTTATAATGCAAAAATAACATTTGAATTTAACGATGGATTGAATGCCTATCTCAATAAAAATAATTATTACATTAAGAATTATGAATATTGTGATTAACAGGAAATTATTTACTACGACTCTTTTACTAATCAGCTTTACTGCGTTTGCTCAGAGTTCGTATGATGCACAATTTAATTTTGCAAAAAAACTTTACAGCGATGAAAAATATTTTGATACTGTAACCGAATTAAAGCGTTTATTATTCTTTGAAGAAAACAATGAATACAATTACGAAGCGAACCTGCTCATCGGTAAAAGTTATAAGCAGGGTGCTAAATTTTCTGATGCAATACGTCATTTAACTTTAGCCGAAATAAACGCAAAAACCATTGATGAGTTATACGAAACAAGAATCGAGATAATAAGGATAAATATTTTAAGAAGAACAACCAGGAGAGCTTTTAAGCTATTAGATTCTCTCGAATATGATAAAAGATTTGCGGACAAGCAGGATGAAATAAAATACTGGCGCGGCTGGGCTTATATGTTTGCCGATGATTGGGAAAAAGCAGCTCAGACTTTTGGAGAGATCGATTCAACTCACGTATTAAAAATTTTAGCTGATGAGGTAGTTGATGATTTGTATTCTGTATCATTTGCTAAAACTATTTCTTATATAATTCCGGGGGCAGGACAAATTTACACTGGTGAATACATAAGCGGATTTCTTTCGCTCGGCTGGAATGTACTGTGGGGTTATCTTACAATTAAAGCTTTTATTGCCGAAAGAATATTTGATGGGATTGTAATTGCAAATTTTTTATGGTTGAGGTTTTACAGGGGTAATCTGCAAAACGCTGAAACTTTTGCGATGGAGAAAAACCTGGTTAAAAGTAATAAAGCATTTAATTATCTTCAGTTTGAATATGACGGTTTAAAACCTTGAGTGTAAAATTCCATTCATAATAAGTCTTTAAACTATTTCGTTGTTAAAAAAAATATTATTCGGCATAACTCTTAAACAGGAATATATCTGCGTTGAAGAAGAGAAGCTAAGTCATCAATCCCGTTTTTTCCTGGTTGATGATGAAAGCTTTTTGGATCTAACTGATAGTCATCTTTTCATTGGCTATTGTCCTCTGATAATAGCGATCAATTGTGAAACCATTTCAAGCTTAAAAAATCTTCTTCAAAGTAAAAATATTATTGAAACTGTGTTTGGTGAGTCTAAGGATAAAATTATTGCTCAGTTATTATTGAAGAAAATCGCCACTAGGGAATTTGATGAAATGAATCTCTTCCTTTTTGAAGGAGTAAAAGGCAGTCACAGATTTTTAGCAAAGTTTCACATCTTAACAAACATCCTAAAGTATAAATTTACTGGTAAAAAGAAAATAAACATTTATCTAAAAGGTAATTTATATGAGCAGGTAAAGATTGCGTACTCAATCCCAAGAAAAATATCTCTCGTTACGTTGGGTAGGAATAAAATTTTCAATGTTTTTCCAACTGATATCAATGGAAGAATCGGCAAACAAAATTTTGTTATTTCTCTTCGTAAGGATGGTAAAGCAAATGAGCAGGTAAAGCATTTAAAGAAAATTGTTCTTTCGGAAATGCCCGTTGACGCTTACAAAGAGGTATACTCACTTGGAGTAAATCACACAAAAGATTTAAGAGAGAAGAATAAATTTAACTTAAGTGAAAAATTATCACAAAAATTCTCTATCCCGCTGCCAAAAAATGTACTAAGATATTTTGAGCTGGAATTTTTATATGATATGCAAACAGGTTTACACAACCTTTGTATCTTTAAGATTGTTAACTCAGTGAACTTTGATAATTCAAATTCTACACTCGCCCACATTCATCGCGATTACGCAGAGTGGAGAATAAACAATGATATAATTTCCGAATATTTTCTCAGATAAATTCCATCATAAAAAAATATTATATATTTTATTAATATTATTTAGATAGATTAGAACAGGTATAAATAACATATTAATTCATAGTGCCTGAGAAAAACGAAATATAGTTTTTACTAATAGAGGTCATAATGAAAAAAAATATTCTTCCTATATTAATAATATTCTCTTTATCATTCCAGATTCTGCAGGCGCAAAATCAAACAATTAATGAAACGGGGCTTATATATCTTCGATCAAACCTTGAAGTTCTTGCCTCTGATTTATTTGAAGGAAGAGAAACCGCCACGAAGGGTGAGCAGCTCGCTTCACTTTTTATCTCCAAAGAGCTTACAAAATATGGTGTAAAACCATTCGGAGATGATGGAACTTATTTTCAGTTCTTCGATCTTACGGTTATAACAGTAGAACCTGAAACAGAATTAACAATAATAAGTAGTAAGGACACATCAAAAGTATTAAAACTTGGAGATGATTTCTATTTTTCGATAAAACAAGTACCTTCTGAAAAATATAATGGAAAAGAGAGTAATATAGTTTTTGCCGGATACGGTATCTCTGCAGAAGATTATAACTACGATGATTATAATGGACTTGATGTTAATGGCAAGGTGGTACTTCTCCAATCAGGAGTTCCTGCTATAGATGAGGAAGGATTTTCATCAAAAGATAAAAAGAAATTTGGAGGTAGTAATTATAAGGTTGAGAACGCTAATGATCATGGCGCGGTTGGAGTACTTCTAATGCCTGGTGGCATGGCTCTGAAGTATTGGGAATATATTAAAAAGAAAGCTCTGTCTCCCACCGTCTCTTTAACCAGTTACAATGAAGATGGTAAGGAATCAATACCTGTGATAATATTATCTGAAGAATCTGTGCAGAACTTGCTTTTTAATGAAAGTAAATCTTATGATGATATTTTAGAAGCAGGTGAAAATGGCAAATCTCTATCAGGATTTGATCTAACAAATAAAATAATAATTGATTACAAAATTAATTTTGAGATTAAAAAGGCAAGAAATATAATAGGAATCATTAAGGGTAAAGATGAGCAGTTAAAAAATGAATACGTTGTATTAACTGCCCATTACGATCACGAAGGAATTGTTGGAGGTGAAATTTATAACGGTGCTGATGATAATGGTTCCGGTACTGTAGCAATACTTGAAGCAGGAAGAAGACTTTCCCTGCTGAAAAAAAACAAAAGATCAATTCTAATAGTCTTTCATGCCGGTGAAGAAAAAGGATTGCTGGGCTCAGAGTATTTAACAAAAAACAGCGGCTTTATGAGCGAAGTTGTTGCAAATATAAACGTGGATATGGTGGGAAGGGAAGACACGGAATCAATTTACAGTATTGGTTCCGGTAAATTAAGCACCGAACTTTATGAACTTGTTGAAAAGGTAAATTCGGAAACAGTTAAGTTTGAATTAGATTACACATTTGATGAGCCGGACGATCCTAACAGATATTATTATCGCTCTGATCATTACAATTATGCTAAACAAAATATTCCAATTGTTTTTTTCTACGATCATATGACTGAAGATTACCATAAACCCACTGATGATGTTGATAAAATAAATTTTGAAAAATTAGAAAAAATTTCAACTCTTATTACCGAACTGGCATTAAGAATTGCGAATTTAGATCACAGGTTGATAGTGGATAAACCGGTAGAAGAAATATCAGGACCAAAATAATGAAAGATAAAATTAATCGTATCGAAGTAGTATTAAACTCATTATACAATAGTATCAGTTTCAAAAAAGGTGGGCGCCCGGATCTTAATAAATTGAAAAATTTATTTTTAGATGAAGCCAGGCTCATTCGCACAACTAAAGACAGCTACCAGATTATGAGCGTTGAAGAATTTGTAAGTAATTTTAATACACAATTGGATGCCGGTGCTTTTATTGAGTTCAGTGAAAATGAAATACAGAAGAAGATTGAAATGTTTGGTGGAATCGCGCATGTGTTCAGCACCTATGAAACTGATTTTGAAACTCGCGGAGGTAAATTAGAAGCAAGAGGAATTAATAGCATACAGTTAATAGAAATAAATGGTGAATGGAAAGTAGTTAATATTCTCTGGTATAATGAAGATGAAACAAATAAAATACCTGAAGAATATTTGCCTTAATTAGTTTGCATTTTTAATTTTAATTGTAATTCAAATCCGATGATATAATTAGTTAACTATTAATACTGGAGTAATTTGGCAGATCAAATTGAACATACAGTCCGCGATGCACAGGAATTAAAAGATCTTCTGTCCAACCATAAAATTTCATTCCTTCCGAGGGAAGGGAAAATAACATTGCTCTATGATCATTTATCGGAAGAGGAACGGCAAAGCTGGGAGGGCAAACTTTCTCGTTACTATTTTGAGTGTGGATGTAATCTGGGCTCACAGTCTGCTATCATTTTTCTATTCTTATATTTGACCTTCCTTTTTGTAATAGCAGGCATTAGCAGCATTCTTGAGTGGCAAACCCTTGCATATGGAATTGTATTTGTTGTGATTGGAGCAGTCCTGGGAAAAATATTTGGCGTCGTTTATTACAAGTATTTACTTAATCGTGCTGTAGAAAAAATAGTGAAGAGAGCAGAAAAGGAACCTGAAATATTATGAACAGTAAACTCAGAAAACTAATATATTATTTTGTTACAGCTTTAATAACAGGCGGTGTGCTGATAATGTTTGTTATCTTCCCGGGGATAAACGATAACAAACCATCAATGTTTGGAGATATGATTTACGGCAAAGCTTCAAAGCCATTTGTTTACAGGGTTCTACTTCCTGTCACAGTAAGAACGTTATCAGCACCGGTTCCGCAATCACTAAGGAATAGCATCTCTAATAATATTGAAGACCAAATTTCGTTAAACAAATTATTTAAAAAACTTAAGTGGGAAAAAGAATTAGCAGTTGAATATTCTTTTGCAATGATGATAATGTTTCTCACGCTCTGGGGATTTTCATTAGCTATAAGAAATCTCTTTAATCTATTTTATAGTTCCTCTTCCTTGTTTGCCGACTCTGTATCGGTTTTAGCTTTACTTGGTTTACCTGCAATGTTTCAGTACACAAGCTTCATCTACGATTTTCCGCTTCTGTTTCTTTACACACTTGGTTTAATATTTTTATATAAGCAGGATTGGATAAAATTTCTTATAATTTTTTTGATTGGATGCATAAACAAGGAAACAACAATACTGCTCACGCTTATTTTCTATATTTATTACAGAAGCGGTCTTAAAAGTGAATTGTTTAATAAATTATTGATAGCCCAGTTTGCAATATTCATTTTGGTTAAGAGTCTGTTGTATTTCATCTTTAAAAATAATCCCGGGACCTTTATTGAATTTCATTTAATTGATCACAATCTAAGATTGCTGACTGGTTACGATATAACACTCGTGGCTGCGGTTTTAGGCTTAATACTTCTCGTTTTTTATAAATGGAATGAGAAACCGGACTTTCTAAAAACATCACTATGGATGATTATTCCATTGTTGATTTTAACCTTGTTTCTTGGATTTCTGGATGAATTGAGAGATTATTACGAAGTTTATCCTGCGGTAATAATTTTTATTGCTCACAGTATTGCAAGAATTTTAGATGTCAATTTTGAACTCAGGATTCAACATGAGCTTAATAGTTAATTCAAATTAATCTCTTTTTAAGACAGAAATAATCAGGATACGTCTTTACAAGTTCCGTCCGGAAAAAGCTTAATATTCCATACGATGAATTATCTTGAACGACACAGGAATTTTTATAATATTTGAATTGATTATTTGAAATGTTTAGGTCATAAACAAATTACGAACGCTAAACCCAAAGGAGTACTACTATGGCTATAATGATCACTGAAGAATGTATAAACTGTGGTGCGTGCGAACCCGAATGCCCGAATACAGCGATATACGAAGGAGGAGTGGAATGGGAACTTGCCGGAAAATCTTACGGTGCCGGCGATGCTGCACCCTCGGGAGCTGAGGGATTTTACTCGGATGAATTTTTCTATATTGTTCCTGATAAATGTACAGAGTGCAAAGGATTTCATGATGAACCACAATGTGCTGCAGTTTGTCCTGTTGATTGCTGTCCCTCTGATCCAGATCACGTAGAAAGCGAAGAAGAATTGTTGAAGAAGAAAGACTATTTGGATGGATTAGGAAGATAAGAATAGGTAAATATTATTTATTAAAGGGTATTTTTTCTATACCCTTTTTTATTTTAAATCAATGAATAAGATATGAGTAATTCAGAACAAGCTTATCACCTGGCAGACAAAGTAAAGAATCTTATTAATCTCTACCTATATTCTGCTATTTATTATTCTTCCTCAACATTTTTCATTTTCTATAGAATATAAATTATATTAGCAAACAAAAAAAACATTATGACTTTTACTAAAGCAAATCTTCCGTTCTTCTACAACATTATCTTTCTGGTGTTACTCAATCTTCTCCTTACACAATGTGCGGGTAATAACTCCCCTGAAACAGTGTGGGAGAAGGCAGAAAAGTTTGTTAAATATCATTCATCGGAAAATTACATCAAGAATAAAGACGGTGTGTTCCTGAGCATTGAGGGTGAACTTAATGCATCAGCCTGGGTAGATTATTTTTTCTCGGTTTACAGTACAAGAAACTGGTTGAGTGAAAAAGACGAATATGCTGCATACACAAATGAACCTTTAATGCCATCCGGAATTACACTGACACCTTTAAAAAAGCATAATGATGTAACAACTCCCCAGCTCGTTATAAAATCTGATGACAGCAACTCTCTGATTATAATTGAAGGATATAATCATCCTGATAGTGAAAAAGTGTTTATGAAGGAATGGAAGTTTCCGAAATTGAGTTCCAGATAGTTAACTGAATTCAAAATTATAATTAGTCAGGGAAATTAACTTCATAACATATTTTCAGGGGAATGTCGAGTTCACATGTCAATCCTGTAAATTACCGTCGTTAAGCAGTACAAATTAACACCAATTAATTTTATATTAAGTATTAATTACTCACTTTTATTGGATAAAAAATGAAAATTGGAAAGTACGAATTAAACGTTATTACCTCCGGTTATTTCGGACTGGACGGTGGAGCGATGTTCGGAGTAGTACCAAAACCATTGTGGCAAAAAACAAATCCATCAGATGAAAGAAACAGGATAAAACTATCTGCAACCCATCTTATACTTGAAAGCAACAACCTAAAAATTATTATCGATACCGGCATGGGAAATAAAATGGATGAAAAGTTCAGGCAAATTTATGATGTTGATGAAAAGCATTCTATGGATGAGGGACTAAGCAAAATTGGTTTAAAACGCGATGATATAACGGATGTATTTCTCACTCATCTTCATTTCGATCATACAGGCGGATCAACCATTATTGAAAACGGCAAGGTAGTACCTGCATTTCCAAATGCAAAATATTATGTTCGGAAAAAGCAGTATGACTGGGCTATTAATTCATCAGATAAAGATAGGGCCAGTTATATAGATGATAATTATGTCCCTCTGCTTGAAGAGGGAGTTCTCAAATTTACTGATGGCAATGAACAATTTGATGATGAAATTCAATTTATCGAAACAAACGGACATACGTTCGGACAGCAAATAATTAAAGTATCCGATTCTTCAAATACAATATTATTTTGTGCCGATTTAATTCCCACCAGTTCTCATATTCCCCTTCCTTACATAATGGGTTATGATTTACAGCCGATGGAAACACTGAAAGAAAAAACCAACATTCTGCCTATGGCTGCCGCAGAAAACTGGAAACTATTTTTTGGTCATGATCCCGAAGTGGCTTTTTGCTCTATTATAAATACAGAAAAAGGAATTAGAGCTGATAAAAAATATAAGAGCTTCGATGAGCTTAGCTGAATTAGGTTTTATAAAAATTTGCGATATAAATGATTTAGAAGAAGATATTGGTAAGCGATTTATTGTAAATGAAACTGAACTTGCTTTATTTAAATCTAACGGCGAAATTTTCGCACTAAGTAATATTTGTCCGCATAAGCAAACAGCACTTATTTACGATGGTTTTGTTGAAGAGGGATGCGTTGTTTGCCCCGCACATGGCTGGGAGTTTGATCTTCGAACAGGAAATAAAAAATCCGGCAGCAAAGGATTAGATAGTTATGAAGTGAAAGTTGTTGATGAAAATATTTTTGTGAAGGTTATTCCTAAAAAGAGTAATTGGTGAATGAAATTAACAAACGAAATTGTCATCAAAAAAGCAAAATCAATTGGGTTCGATTTAGTTGGTTTTGCCAAAGCTGATAATTTAACTGATGAAATTGAAAATTTAAAAGACTGGTTAAAGCTTGGTTACCAGGGCGGGATGAGTTATATGGAGAGGAACATTGATAAAAGAAAAGATGTTTCTCAAATCCTGCCTGATGCAAAAAGTATCATATCCCTATCCTTAAATTACTTCACACAGCATCAATACAGTAACAATAAAAATAAGGGCAAAGTATCTCGGTATGCCTGGGGAAAGGATTATCATCTGATAATCTGGGATATGCTGGAAAATCTTGAAGAACAACTATGTGATATCGATCAGAAATTCAAATGTAAATCTTATGTAGATACAGGACCCTTGATGGATAAAGCTTGGGCTGTTAAATCAGGTATTGGCTGGATGGGCAAACATTCCAACATAATCAATCGCGATTACGGTAGCTGGTTTTTTATAGCCAATATAATTACAAATACTGAGTTTGATTACACGGAACAAATTCCGGATTTCTGCGGAAGCTGTACTGCCTGCATTGATGCTTGTCCAACAGATGCAATTGTTCAGGATTATGTTGTAGATTCTAATAAATGCATCTCATACCTTACAATTGAAAATAAAGGTGATATCTCTTCAGAGTTTAAGGGGAAATTTGAAGACTGGCTATTCGGCTGCGACATCTGCCAGGATGTGTGTCCGTGGAATATAAAATTTTCAGAGCCAACCTTTGTCAAAGATTTTCACCCCAAAAATGATAATAAAGAAATTGATCTTAATGAAATTGATGCGTTGGATGATAAAGAATTTAAAGAGAGGTTTTCCGGCACTCCAATCTCACGGGCAAAGTTATACGGATTAAAAAGGAACGCAAAATTTATTCGCGGAGGATAATTGTGTTTCTTAACACAGCAAGTTTCCCATTTGAATCTTTCTTAAATTTGTTGAATCAAATCTGTAAAACTTGAAAAAATTATATTGAATATTGAGGTAACAAATGGCTGATAATCATCATAAAGTTATAATAATTGGATCGGGTCCGGCAGGATTTACAGCAGCGTTGTATAATGCAAGAGCAAATTTAAACCCGTTATTATTTGAAGGAATGCAGCCCGGAGGGCAATTAACCATCACCACCGAAGTCGATAACTATCCCGGTTTCGAGAATGGAATACAGGGTCCTGAATTAATGGATATTATGAGAAAACAAGTTCAGAGATTCGGTACAAAATGTATTTTTGCAGAAATCACAGAGGTTGATTTTTCACAGAGACCATTTAAATTAAAATCTTATAAAGAAGAGTATACTGCCGATGCTGTCATTGTCTCAACCGGTGCATCTGCTATGTTATTGGGATTAGAAAGTGAAAGCAAGTATATGGGTTTTGGTGTATCTGCCTGTGCTACCTGCGACGGGTTTTTCTTCAAGGACCAAATTGTAATTGTTGTTGGAGGTGGTGACACTGCGATGGAAGAAGCCACCTATTTAACCAATCACGCAAAAGAAGTACATATTATTCATAGACGAGAGGGATTTCGTGCTTCAAAAATAATGCTGGAGAGAGCTCAAAAGAATCCGAAGATTTTCTTCCATACTAACAGAATAATTAAAGAAGTAGTTGGGAAAGAAGAAAATGGCAGAAAAGAGATGACAGGTGTAATTCTTGAGAATACACAGGACCATTCCATTGAAGAATTTAAAGCTAACGGTTTATTTATTGGAATTGGACATAAACCAAACACAAAGATTTTTAAAGGTCAGCTTGAAATGGATGAAATTGGTTATCTGAAAGTAAAGCCCGGATCGACCTATACAAACATTGAAGGTGTGTTTGCCGCCGGTGATGTTGCCGATAGTAAATACAGGCAGGCAATTACTGCCGCCGGATCAGGTTGTATGGCTGCTATTGATGCTGAAAGATGGCTTGAAGCTCAGGAGGGTTGATCTAAACGGACAAAAAAATCAAATAATTCTAATAAAAACGGCGAAGAATCTATTTAATGAAGAAGATTCTTCGCACTGTTTAGAATGATTGCTAAATCATTTCTTATAAATTAAGTTACCTCAGATTTAAACTGTTTCCTCAGTTTATTTCCCAGAATGTTTGCAATTACAAATCCAATACCTGTAAAAACAAATATTGTCATTGGCATCCATACTTCTCTTGTTGCTTCATCACCGGATAACATTCCTATGCCTAATCCCAGTCCGAAGAATATTGAAATTATTCCAATCTTCATCATCATATAGGGATCTCTTTTCTGTTCAAAAAATAATTTCATCTCTTCAGCAGAGAGACCCTTTTCAATTAGCATTTGACGCTCTCTTGAACGGAAATAAACAAAGGTGACGATTACTATACCAATTACTAAAAACATTACTATTGGGATAAATACTGCTATTACACCTTCCATTTTGTACTCCTTTTTATTAATTACTTGTTTTGACTAAACCTTTATGCTCCCGGTTACAATCATTTTTAATTATTATTTGTAATTTTGACCTAAAAGAAATTAATTGGTTACAACTGTTAAAATTGCTTATCACTTTGCAGATAGATATATTCCAAGCAGTCCTTTAACAGGACGATTTTCTGTAACCTAATTATAAAGTATTAGTCCAAAATTTAGATGAAACGAGCTTGTCGCAATATTTACAAACAAGAAGATGATAATAATGCGAGTTTCCCGACTCGTCGGGACAAAAAACGAACATTTATAATCAGATGAAAAAGCTATCTGATCAGGAAATAATTGATTCCGTTAAGCTTGGTAATCAATCTGATTATTCGATTATTGTTGATAGATATAAAGACAAAGCATTTTCCCTGTTAAAGAAAATGTTAAAGAATGAACAGGATGCAGAGGAAACTTTGCAGGATTGCTTCATTAAGGCTTACAACTCGTTAAGTAGTTTTAAAGGTGAAGCAAAATTTTCCACCTGGTTTTACAGAATAGTTTACAATACAGCTTTAACAAAATTGTCATCAAAAAAAAGAAAAACAGAAAATGAAATGTCTTCAGTGGATGAGCATTTTAATTTAAAAAGCGATTATGATTATAATGTTTCCGAAAGAAAGGATATGTCAGAATTCATAAATGAACTGGTAAAGAAATTACCGGAAAAACATTCTGCAATAATTAACTTATTTTATTTAAATGAGATGAGCTGCGAAGAAATAAGCAAGGTTATGGATATTTCACTTTCGAATGTAAAAGTAATGCTGCATCGATCAAGAAATGCATTAAAGGATATCATTATTAATAATGATCTTATTGAGGAGTTGATATGAATTTGCTATCAGATGAAATATTGAACAAATATCTTGATGGTGAGTTAGACAGAAACCAATCTTCTGAAATTGAGGAAACACTTAAAAAATCTGAAAATGACAGAAAAAGATTTAATGCTCTTAAGCTGATTCATAAAGAACTATCTTTAACTCAGGAAGACAAAGTTAGCGCTGAGTTCACAAATAATGTAATGGCAAGATTGAGTAAAAAGTTTGCACTTCAGAAACAGCAAAATTATTTTATTATTTCAATTGCTTCAATACTTGCATTATTCTGCCTGGGAATTGTTGTTTACGTTGTTATAACTATCATTTCATCTTCAGTACCACAAACCGAATCACCTCAAATTACGGAAACTGTTAACCGTTTGGGTACTACATTGATATCAGAATTAAAGAAATTGTTCAGCGGGCAAAATCTATCTATTATTGGATCAATCTTTTCATTAAGCATTTTAATATCAGGCTATTTTTTCTTTGAACATCAAAAAAGGGGTAAAATAAATTTAGGGGCGTAGAGTATTCTTCTTTTATTGTTTGCCTTCCTTTGATAAATTGCTAATAATTAAAAATAAATTATTAGTTCGATGAAACGAGATCTGCTTGTGCAGGACGAGTTTCCAGACTAATCGGGACAAAAAAGAGAAATTATTTACAGATGACACACAGATCAGGTTATGTTGCAATACTAGGGTTACCGAATGCGGGTAAATCCACTTTACTGAATGCTTTGCTTGGGCAGAAGATAGCAATTACAAATAAAAAACCACAAACCACAAGAAAAAAAATCCTTGGGATCCTTTCAGATAAGAATTACCAGATAATATTTCTCGATACTCCGGGAATACTTTCCCCAAAATATTTGCTGCAGGAAAAAATGATGGAAGAAGTAGCGATATCAGTTAATGATTCAGATGTAATCTTACAATTGATTGATGTTAAGAAAGATCCTTTTGGTAAATCTACATTTAACCAGAAATTTGTTTTAGAAAATTTAAATAATGAAAAAAGTAAGATCGTACTTCTTTTGAATAAAGTTGATCTGATCCGGCAAAAAGAAGCAGTACGCTTGCTTGAACATTTTGAAAGCATGAATAAATTTAATGCGGTCATTCCAATTTCAGCAACAGAAAATTTTAATCTGGATAAATTAATAGAAACCATTGTGGATGAATTACCGGAAGGACCAAGCTACTATCCGGAAGATATTGTTGCTGATGAGAATGAAAGATTTTTTGTCTCTGAATTAATACGTGAAAAAATCCTTGAACTTTACAGGGAGGAAATTCCTTACAGCGTGGAAGTACTGATAAGTGAATTTAAAGAAAGAGAAGAAAATAAAGATTTTATAAGTGCAGAGATTGTTGTTGAAAGAGATACGCAAAAAGCAATTATCATAGGTAAAGGTGGAACAGCAATTAAAAAGCTTGGTCAGATTGCAAGGGAAGCAGTTGAGGAATTTCTTCAGAAGGACGTTTTTTTGGAATTACGTGTGAAGGTTAGAAAAAATTGGCGTTCTGATGAAAATTTGCTTAAGCAGTTTGGTTATAAATCAGACAAAAAAAATAAGTTTAGTTCTTAATACGGCAAACCGTTTCTTTGTAGTAATTCAAAAAAATATCTAATTTAATTTTTCATTGCTTAAAATTTTTGAATAAAAACTTTAACTGCTTTGCAATCACGAGCTGAAATAATTGTAAATGGATTAGTACAGGGAGTCGGCTTCCGGTATTTTGTTTATAGAGAAGCAAAAGATTTAGGGCTTAAAGGATTTGTAAATAACTTATACACTGGCGAAGTGTTAACTGTTGCCGAAGGTGAAAAAGCTTTAGTTGAAGAACTAATAAATAAAATAAAAGTCGGACCAATGCACGCTTCTGTTAAAGACTGTTTTATTGAATGGAAACAAACGACAAACGATTTTGATACTTTTGAAATACGATAGTTATTCTTCGCGCAGTTTACGTAGATTGACTCTACGAACTTTGCGTGATCTAAGATCAAAGATTGCATGGGAAGGATTAAGAGAAAAGTTTCACGCAAAGACCTTACGCAGAGAGCGTTAAGAAAATTGGATGCAAATAATTATGACCGAAAATTATTTATCTAATAAAATTATTGGAATTGCGATTGAGTTACACAAAAGACTTGGACCTGGTTTATTGGAATCAGCTTATGAAAATGCATTAACTTACGATTTAAAAGATATTGGCCTGGAAGTTAAGCAACAGGTATCAATGCCTTTTGTTTATAAGGAAATTAAATTAGACATAGGTTACCGATTAGATTTATTAATCGAAAATAAAGTAATAGTTGAAATAAAATCTGTTGAATCACTCGCCCCGGTTCATTATGCACAGTTACTTACATATCTAAAATTATCAAATTTGAAACTGGGATTATTAATTAATTTTAACACAAAACTTCTAAAAGATGGAATTCATAGAGTAGTAAACAATTTATAAGTTTACAAGGACTTTCCTTGCGTACTTAGCGTAAATTAGCTTTGCGAACTTTGCGTGATCTAAGATCAAAGATTGCATGGGAAGGATTAAGAGAAAAGTTTCACGCAAAGACCGCAAAGATCTTGCGCAGAGAGCGCTAAGAAAGTTAAATAAGTCTGAAATTTATTAAATCAATATTGCAAAAAAAGAAAATATGAACATATGAAATACAGAACAGGAATTGGATTTGATGTACATGCATTTGCTGATGGCAGAAAATTAATCATTGGCGGAGTTGATATTCCTTATGATAAAGGCCTTACAGGTCATTCGGATGCAGACGTTCTTCTGCACGCAATAACGGATGCATTACTTGGTTCACTTGCGTTAGGCGATCTGGGAAAACACTTCCCGGATACAGATAAAAATTACAAAGATGCTGATAGTAAGATTCTGTTGAGGAATGCATACGATCTTATAAAAGAAAAAGGTTATAAAATCGGAAATATTGATGCTGTTATATCGGCACAAAAACCAAAACTCTCACCATATATTGACGAGATGAGAAAAATCATTTCGAAATTACTCGATACAGAAATTGAGAATGTTTCTGTAAAAGCCACAACAAACGAGAAACTTGGTTTTGTAGGCAGGGAAGAAGGAATCGCAGCATTTTCAACTGTATTAGTCTTTAAATCAGAATAATATGTTTGAAGATATACTCAATAGCATTTCAAGTTTCACTCCATTCTGGATTTACGTTACACTTTTCTTATTTGCGTTTGTAGAAAATGTATTCCCGCCTTCACCAAGTGATCTGGTGGTGGTGATTGGCGGATCGCTTGTTTCAACAGGCGTGATAAATTTTATACCGGCTGTATTGCTAACAACTTTTGGGAGTGTTATTGGATTTATGATTTTATTTTACTTCGGTTCAACAGTTGATAGAAAAGTAGTACACTCAGGTAAATATAAATACATTCCTGTTGATGCAATTGAAAAGGTTGAGTTATGGTTTAAGAAATATGGATATTATGTGATAATTGCTAACAGATTTTTGCCGGGCACAAGATCTGTAATTTCTTTTTTTTCGGGGATGAGTAATCTAAATACTAAAAAGACTCTAATTCTTGCCACAATGAGTGCTATAGTTTGGCATTCTTTAATAATTTACCTTGGATATATTTTTGGTAATAACATTTCTGTTGTTGATAAATATTTATCTACCTACAGTAACATTGCAATATCAATAACAGTTGTTGTGGTTATAGTTTTTGTTATAAAATTTTATTTGAGCAGAAAGAAAAATAAAGAGTGAGCTTACTCAATAAATTTAGATCTCACAAAACAGCGGATGAGAAAAAAATGATCAGGAAGGAAAGATTATTCCTGATTTTAAGCGGGGTATTATTAGGAATTTCCTTTCCGCCTCTTCCTTTTCCGTTTACTCTATTATTGTTTGTTGGATTTGTACCTTACTTAATAGTTTTGAAAAATCGGCAATCTCTTGCTGAGATTAACAGAGCAACATATTTGATGTCATTTGTTTTTTGTTTGGTTACTGTTTATTGGGTCGGCAGCTGGCAGGAAGAAGCCGATCCCTTTTTAATGATGGGAGGCGGGGCTTTGCTTCTTGCGTTGCCGGCTGTTATGATCATCCCATCAACCTTGTACTATCTTTCGATAAAGGTAATTAAAATTAAAATTAGTTTTTGGTTGTTTCCTGTTTTTTGGATTACCGCTGAATATCTTTTAACTCTTACTGATCTGAAGTTTCCCTGGCTTATACTCGGGCACGGACTTGCAAAATTTACTACTTTCATTCAAGCTGCTGATGTTATCGGTGCATTTGGATTGTCACTCGTTGTGTTGTACATCAACTTACTTTTATACAAAGCATACGCGCATTATAAAAAGGAAAGAAAAATTTCTGTAAAATACTTTGTTATTGCTGCTTCAATCTTTCTCGTATTTATCGTTTATGGGGTAATCAAAATATCTTCATTTCATCCTTCTGATAAAAAAATTAAAGTCGGTCTTGTTCAACCAAATTTAAATCCATGGAAGAAATGGGAGCTCGGAAATTTGCAAAATATGGTCCATAATTATTTGCAATTATCTCAGCAAGCTGTTGATAGTGGAGCAAAGTTAATTCTGTGGCCTGAGACAGCATTACCGGTTTATCTTATGAATGGTGCCCATCAGGCAGAATTGGACAGCATCTATAAATTTTTAGAAGAGAATAATGTTTCCCTTCTAACAGGAATGCCCCATATAAAATTTTATTATGATAGTACTAAAGTTCCATTAGATGCTAAATTAAATAATGGTGGAAATTATCCTTACACAACTTATAATTCAGTTCTATTATTGCAACAGGGAACAAGAGAATATCAGCATTATGGTAAAATGCATCTTGTTCCATTAGGAGAGCACGTACCTTTTGCAGATCAGTTTTCATTTTTAGCTGATGTATTAAAATGGGGTGTGGGATTAGGCGGCTGGAATGTTGGAAAAGATACTATTGTTTTTAAATCATCAATCCAATTTAATGGAAAAGATGAACCAGTGAAAATTAATGGGCAAGTATGTTATGAATCAATATTTCCTCTCTTTGCACCAAACTTTGTTCAGCGCGGAGCAGAATTAATTGCGGTTGTAACAAACGATAGCTGGTACGGCAATTCAAGCGGACCTTATCAGCATAAAGAGTTTGCTGCTCTCCGTGCGGTAGAAAACAGGAGATCGATAATCCGTTGTGCAAACGGTGGGATTAGCTGCATTATAAATCCTTTAGGAGTTACCGAAGCTGAAACAGAAATGTTTACAAGAACTGTTATTGTTGGTAATGTGTCATTGCATAACGAAAAAACTTTTTATACAGAACATCCTGCAATAATCATTACTATCATTTCTGTATTATCTTTGTGGATAGTAGGATTAAATATTCTTTTATTCATTAAAAATAAATTTAAACTTTAGGTATGCAAAAAATAATAGATTTAAGAAGTGATACACTCACGAAACCATCACCCGGAATGCGTAAAGCTATTTATGAAGCGGAAGTAGGAGATGATGTTTTTAAAGAAGATCCTACCGTTAACAAGCTGGAAAATTATGCAGCAGAATTACTTGGCAAAGAAGCTGCCTTGTATGTTCCGAGCGGAATGATGGGGAACCAGATATGCTTAAATGTGTTAACTAATCCCGGGGATGAAGTTATTTGTGAATTTGATGCACACATTTTTAATTATGAGTCAGGTTCACCGGCAAAGTTAAGCGGAATTCAATTGATGACAGTAAAGGGGAAATTGGGTGTAATGACTCCTGAGCAAGTTGAGCCACTGATCAGACCAAAGGATGCATATTATATGCCCCGTACAAAAATTATTGAAGTTGAAAATACACATAACAGAGCAGGCGGAACGATCTGGCCGATGGAAAATATAATTGAGTTAAAAAATCTCGCAAAAAAACATGATATTAATTATCATCTTGATGGTGCAAGAATATGGAATGCCTCGGTTGAAACAGGAATAAGTGTAAAACAATACGCTTCACATTTTGATTCGATCTCGTGTTGTCTTTCAAAAGGGCTGGGTGCGCCAGTTGGATCTATAATAGCCGGATCAAAGGAGTTTATTAAGGAAGCCTATCGAGTTAGAAAATCCTGGGGCGGGGGAATGAGGCAGGTTGGAATTCTTGCTGCTGCAGGTTTGTATGCACTTCAGAATAACATAGAAAGATTAAAAGAAGATCATCTCCGTGCAAAATTTCTTGCAGAAAGAATTAGTGATATAAAAAATTTAGAAATAGACATGGACGCGGTTCATACAAATATTTTACTCTTCAAACCATTAACAATGACGGTAAGCGAAGCAATAATAAAGTGTAAAGAAAACGGATTGCTGTTTTTGCAGGGAACCGTTGAAACTTTAAGAGCTATTACTTATTTAGATGTTGATGATAACGACGTTGAAAAAGCTGCGGATATTTTAGCGGATGTATTTGGTTGAATTTCACGACTGCTCTCGAGATAGTTTTCCTTCAGCAATTTAACAATAAAACAATTCCCTCTATCTAGTTTACCAAATAACCCTTAGCAATTAGGTTATATGATTTAATTTGTTGCTTCACCCATTGGCGGTTCTTTTTTAATTCCTTTGCCATCAAAATAGCAACTTTGGGAGCCATTTCAATTGATGCCTTTGCATCTAAAAATAAAACCCTGGTACGTCGTGCTAAAAAGTCTTCAACTGTTCGTGCCATTTCATTTCTTATACTCCAGACTACTTCACCTTCTTTTATTTTAAAGCTTGGATGAAGTAATTTATTCAAAGAGGTATCATTACATATGTTTCCAACCTTTCTTGCATCGGAACCATAAATTCTGAATTCATCGTTTTCTAATTCATTTGATGTTGAACCGTGGAGATGAAGATTTTCAGTAACCGGTGGTTTGTAATTCAACTGTGCAACTTCTATTGCCTGATCTATCGTGTCTTCAGCCATTTTTCTGTAAGTGGTCCATTTGCCGCCCGCAACAGTAATCAATCCACTTCGCGAAATAGAAACTGTATGTTCTCTTGAAATGGCGGCAGTATTTTCTTCATCGTCTTTATTAACAAGCGGGCGCAAACCTGAAAATACGCTTAGTATATCTGATCGTGAGGGATCTTTCACTAAGTATTTTGATGCGGTTGTTATGAGAAAATCAATCTCATCATCAGTTGCAGCAGGTTCAAGTGTTGGAGTATCAACTTCTATGTCTGTTGTTCCTACTACAACCCTGTTATGCCATGGTATTGCAAAGAGTATTCTTCCATCCGAAGTTTGCGGGATCATAATTGCATTCTTGCCGGGAAGGAATGTTTTATCTAAAACAATATGTGTTCCGCGACTTGCTGCAATAATAGGCTTGACATTTCCCTCATCCATTTTTCTAATCGTATCAGAAAAAACACCGGTTGCATTTATTACAGCTTTCGCTTTCAGTTCAAATTCATTTTCTGTTTCAATATCTTTTGCTAAAACTCCAGTAATTATATCATTTTGTTTTAACAGCGAAGTAACCTTAACGTAATTAATAATATCGGCACCAAGATCATCAGCAGTTTGAACCATATTTATGAGAAGCCGGGAATCATCAAACTGACCATCGTAGTAAACAACACCGCCTCTTAAACCATCAGTTTCTACGGTTGGAATGCGCTCGAGAGTTTCATCTACTGATAATAATTCTGAATTACCGAAACCATATTTACCTGCGAGCATATCATATAATTTTAGCCCAACACCGTAAAACGTTCCTTCCCACCAATCGTAAGTGGGAACAACAAACGGAACATTGTGAACAAGATGAGGAGCATTCTGGCAAAGCAATCCTCGTTCTTTCAATGCTTCAAGAACAAGTGAGATGTTGCCTTGTTTTAAATAACGAACTCCGCCGTGAATTAATTTTGTGCTTCTGCTGGATGTACCTTTACCAAAATCTCTTTGTTCTAAAAGCAAAGTGTTATAGCCACGTGCTGAAGCATCGATTGCAGCACCAACTCCTGTAGCACCGCCGCCGATAATTGTTAGATCCCATCGCTGAGATTTATCGGATAATTTCCGGATTAATTCATCTCTGTTTAACAACATTACTCTTTAATTTATATTTGATTTTATCAAACTTCCTGGTTATCCAAACAATAAATTTATTTTTACCACGGTAGAGGAAGTCATCGATTATATATGCAATTTCAGGTGTTCTTAAGTAGCCATACGATTTATGCGGATTTTCAATTCCTTCATATTGGTAATCATTATCTACTAATATCATTGTTGGTGAAACATTATGTGAATTTGGTGAAAACAGTTTTCGCAAATCCGCACTCTGAGCCACTTTATCATCTGTGTCAGCCAGGTTTTCCCACCCGGTTATAATATTTTCCGGGGTTCTTAATTTTTCTTTATCTTCAGGAACAGCACTTAGATCATTTCTTAATTTATCAATTATAAATGGTACACCCAACGGTGAACCTATTGTTATAAGTGAATCTATTTCTATCTCATTTTCAGATTGAATTAAAGCATCGTAGGTAACAATTGTTCCCATCGAATGAGCAATTAACAATATATCTTCTCTTTCGTGTTGCTTTAAAACGTCGGTAAATCTATCACGAATAATATCTTTTGCAAGGTAATCGGATTTATTTTCATCAACGCATTTTTGTGTAAAATAGATATCCAGGTCTTTAAAAAAATGTTTGATGATAAGATCTGTAAACGACGGGAATTTCACGTGCATATTTTTGTTGAACAAAATTTTATTACGCTGTCTTTGAAAGAAGTTGATGAATTTTTCTTTAATACCATTCGGCTTGTTCATGTTTCCATTATCAGCGGGAACGTATCGTTCACTCAAATACAAATCGCTGTCCTCGTCCGTTTCATCCGGATTAAGAGGAACCGGATGCAAAGAATCAGCCCAATAAACCAGATCAAATTTAAATTTCCGTCCTGGTCTGCCAATATATTTCAATCCCTCCGCAATAGATTGCTGCCACCATTTTTGTAAAAGATCTTTTGGCGGTTTATTGCCGAGTCCGTGAATGCCAATAATAATTTTGTCCATAACCAAAACTTAAATAATATTTTACTCTATTAATTTATTTTTTAACCAACCAGCCCTGTTGGTGGTAATACCATCTATACCATCAAAACGTAGTTGCTTTGCTCTTTGCAGGTCGTCAACGGTCCAGGTGTAAATTTTTAAACCGGATTCTTTCACAGTGTTAATTACATCTTTATCTAAATATCTTCTTGCTTCAACATCCAGGCCATCAAGTTTAGCTGATTTACACTTGATAATTGTTTCTTTAAGACTATCTTTCGAGTTGTAATTCTTCCCTTCAACAATCCAATAAGTTCCAAATTCAGGAAATGTTTTCTTCAACAATTTCATTGTAGTGATGTTGAACCCGATAATTTTAATTTGAGAATTGTGAATGGTTTTTAACTCTGTTAGATTTTGTAAAGGATTTATTATTCTTTCATCACTTTTAATTTCAATAAAAAGAATTTTATTTTTTGGCATCGTATTAATCACTTCATCCAATAAAGGAATTCTTTCATTTTTCCATTTAGCACCCTTAAATTTTCCAACATCTATCTTGAAGAGCTCATCGTAATTATTTTGTGCAATTCTTTTATACTTCCCGCCAGTTCGTAAGGTGGTCTTATCGTGAATTAGGACGATCTTTTCATCCTTTGTTAATTGCACATCAATCTCCACTGCATCGGCGCCTCTTTCCCATGCAAGATTGATTGATGTAAAAGTGTTTTCAGGGGCATCGTAGGATTCACCACGATGAGCAATAATTAAAAAATCTTTATTCTGCATTATATAAACTACTTACTTTTGACTATTAATACTGTGTCTCCATTCTTTTTCTTGACGGAGTGAGGTAAGCATTGGTAGATTAAAAAGAAATGTAATTAATTGAACTAATTCTGCATTTCATTTATCAACTTTTCTAAGGCTGTTTTAATGTTATCAAATTTAGTTTTGTCTTCTGCAGCAAAAGGTGGTGCAATCCGCTCTTTGCAATCACTAATCAGGCAGCGCTCGCAGGTATCGTTTACTTCTTTAATTTTTATCTTCGGATCATTCCAGAATTCAATAGTCTGCCTTAATTCTTCATTTACCAAAAAACCAATTGTTACACTCGATAAATTATCATCTGTAATCTTATTTCTTCTTGCAATAGAAATGGTGAGATACTGATCGCCCGAATTATAAAACTTAGATTTCTGAATCCCTATTACCGGATTATCATATTTTCCATTTTTAATTATTTTTTCTTCAAGCTCTTTAAGCACACCAATTGAAATCCATCTACGGCAGTAATGTTCTATGCTTTGGTAGCCACCGGGATTTTCATTAGTGTTTAATCGCAGTTCTTTTGTTAACCTGAATTTGTTCGTATTAATTTTTGTGTTAAATCGTAAAAAGAAAAATTGCTGAAGATTAAGAAACTTTGAAGACAGACTGGCCAATCTTTGAATAAACATTTCTGGTGTGGAATTGTATACCTTTATTAAATTAAGAAATTCTCTGCCAACCCATTTGCCTTTGCCGAAAAACGATTTGAGGTCTTTAATCAGATGATTTTTATTTATTATCAATGATGTAGAAAAGTATGAAGCATTTAGATTATTTAGAAGCTGATCGAAAGAATCAAGCTTTACACCTGCATAAGCGTATGAACGGTCTTTGATATTAAGGAAATTGTAAGCTAATTCCTTTCCCAAAATAAAAGCTTTTTGTGGATCAGAAAGACTATTATTAAGAAGCAGAACATTTTTCTTACCCGGCACAAACAAACCTCGCACTTCCGAAAGTTCCGGATACTCACTTAATTTTTTTAAATCTACTTTATAATCAAACTGGTCCTCCAAAATTTTTAAAAGTTCTGATGAATTTATTGGAGGGTTTGGTTTAACATTATATTTTTGCGAAAACAATTCTACGTCATTCTCTAAATCGACAAAGTAATTCTCATTAAATTCCTTATAGGTTCTTAAAGCAGTTCGTGAAAAATTATTTTGACTTAATTCCGAACTTTTTGCCATATCAATAAGTGTGGTCACAAGTGCACTCAATTGAAGTGGGGCATTTGCCATTATTACAATCAACTTGTTAATATCTATACCGTAATGATCGAGAGGAAGCTGCTCAAAAATATTAGATTCAAGAAGTTCACCAAGTGGAGCAAGATTTCTGGTAAGTTTAAGCGAAACGAGTTTATCGTAAGTAACATTAAGTGTATCAGCCAGTTCTGCAATCTTATCAGCTTTAGGATATTTTTTACCGCTTTCAATTTCATTTAAATATGATACTGATAAACCGCTTTTCTTTGCGAGTGCAGAAAGTGAGAGTCCTCTTTCATGCCTTAACTGTTTAATCTTTAAGCCAAAAATTATTTTTATGTTATTTTTTGTCGGTTTCATAAGATTATATTTGCCCACTTCCGGCGGAATTTCTTATTAAGACCATATGGAACTCGTCCCGCATCGGCGGGACTCGTTTCATAAAGACGGTATTTGATCCAATTTATCAAATTGAGATTTATCTTTACTAATTTGATTGTTGTGCATCCTAATTTACTGCAAATATTCATCAATAGCGAAATTTCGCTTGTAATTTACAAAAAATATTTATATGTTCAAGTCAATATTTCAGCAAGAAAATGGAGTATGAAATGGAATCCAAAGCTCCTGATATTAAAAGGCTAATTGATGTCATACCTCACCAACTGAAAAGCCATCCCCAGGAAGATGCACTGTGCGATAAGGCTACAGGTGAATGGCGTAAATACAGCACAGCTGAGTGTAAAGCAATTGTTGATAACTTTAGTCTTGGCTTATTAAAAATGGAAGTAAAAAAGGATGATAAGATTGCAATTATCTCCGGCAACAGAACTGAATGGAATTTTGTTGACATTGGTTCTCTGCAAGTTGGTGCTGTAACAGTCCCGCTTTATCCGAATATGAGTGAAGACAACTACCATTTTATACTGGAAGACGCAGAAGTAAAAATGGTGTTTGTAAGCAATAAAGAAATTTTTGATAAAGTGGAAAAAGTTAAAAGCGAGATTAAAAGGCAAATTGCTGTTTATACTTTTGATGAAGTAGACGGTGCACAGCATTGGTCAAAAATAACTGATCAAGCAGATGAGTCATTACGTGATGAGTTAAATAATCGGGAGGACTCTATAGATGAAGAACATCTGGCAACAATTATTTATACCTCCGGTACTACCGGCACGCCGAAAGGCGTAATGCTTACACACAAAAATATCACAAGTAACGTTAAATCAATAGGTCAGATATTACCAATTAATTTTACACACAAAGTGATTAGCTTCTTACCTCTCTGCCATATTTTTGAAAGGACAGCTTCATATTACTATTTAACAAACGGAACGTCAGTTTTTTATGTAGATAGCACAGATAAAATAGGTGAATATCTTCTTGAGGTAAAACCAAATTTCTTCACTACTGTTCCTCGCGTGCTCGAAAAAGTTTACGATAAAATTATGGCTAAAGGCAGAGATTTGCCTGGCGCTAAAAAAGCAATTTTCGGATGGGCATTAAATCTTGCAAACCATTTTCATCCCAAAGGTAAAAACAGTTTGCTGTACAATGTACAACTTGGTGTTGCACGTAAATTAGTCTTTTCAAAATGGAGGGAAGCACTCGGTGGTGAGGTTATAGGGATTATGAGTGGTGCTGCTTCTCTTCAGCCCCGTTTGGGCAGAATATTTAATGCTTCCGGAATTCCAATAGTTGAGGCATACGGTCTCACAGAAACTTCACCCGGAATTACAAGTAATCATTATGAAAAGGGTAATTATTATATCGGCACCGTTGGTCTGGCTCTGCCGGATGTAGAAATTAAGATAGGAGAAAATGGTGAAATCCTTTGTAAAGGACCAAATGTTACAAAAGGTTATTACAAAAGACCTGACTATACCAGGGAAGTATTTGATGAAGATGGATGGTTCCATACCGGAGATGTTGGGGAATTAGTAGAAGATAGATTTCTGAAAATTACAGACAGGGTCAAAGAAATATTTAAAACTTCAGGCGGAAAATTTGTTGCTCCGCAGCCAATCGAAAATAAAATGAAGGAATCACTATTTATCGAACAGATAATGGTTATTGGTGAAAACAGAAATTTTGCAGCAGCACTTATTGTACCAAATCATGATTTTATTCTTCAATGGGCTAAGCTGAAAAAATTAAACATATCCACAAAAGAAGATGTAGTTAATTCTGTCGATGTAAAAAATAGAATTTGGGAAGATATTGATAAGTACAATCAGCGATTTGGTAAAGTACAGCAAATTAAAAAGTTCGCTGTAATTGAAGATGAATGGTCTGTTGAAACGGGTGAACTCACTCCAACTTTAAAAGTTAAAAGAAGAATAATTCAAGACAAGTATCAGGAACTTTTTGAAAAGATCTATAGCGAATTGGAAGCAAAACATTTTGTATAAAAAAATAATTTTACAAAA
>Ga0209536_100003422_pt1 | contig 25493 bp, 23 predicted proteins | sample DeeMarSeWOR28_12_FD_187461 | JGI IMG/M metagenome (GOLD analysis project Ga0209536, IMG submission 187461) | Marine sediment microbial communities from White Oak River estuary, North Carolina - WOR-2-8_12 (SPAdes) (version 2) | ecosystem: Environmental > Aquatic > Marine > Intertidal zone >...
AAAACGGAAAAACTACAATCCGAGCTGAAAACAGAACGATCAAAAACAGAACAACTAGAAGCAAAACGACTAGAAGCAGAACAAAAAACGGAAAAACTAGAGGAACAACGACTGGAAATGCAAAAAACGATAGAAAAATTGGAAACCCAACGATTGCAGGTTGAGCAGAAGGTAGAGCAATTCGAAGTTAATGGACTGGAAGCTGAAGAAAAGATTTCACAGTTAGAGTTGAAATATAAGAAAGAGTTGAAAGAGGCCGAGCAGAAAGTGGAACAATTGCAGACTGAGAGATTGGCATTGGAACAAAAAGCGCAACAGTTGAAAGAGGAAATACTTGGAAAGCAAAAAGATATTGAGGCGTTGAAAAAAGAAAGTGAAACAGAACGACAGAAATCGGAAAGAAAGGATTCTGAGCGAGTAAAAGCACAACAGAAATTGGAGGTTTTGGCAGAACAACTTGCAGAACGGTTATCAGTGGAACGCAAAGAAGCAGAACAAAATGCAAAACGACTAGAAGCAAAACGACTAGAAGCGGAGCAAAAAGCGGAAAAACTAGAGGCGGAATTAAATGCAGAAAAAACGGAAGCGAAAAGAAAAGAGGCAGAAAGAAAAAAGGCAGAACAAATTGAAGCAGAACGCAAAGAAGCAAAACGAAGAGAAGTTCAGCAAAAGGTGAAAAAATTAGCCGATGAACTAGCAGAACGCAAAGAAGCTGATAAGTTAATAGAAGAAGAAAAAACAGAACCGAAGGAAAGCCTGCAAACTGAGCCGATGGCAGTTAGCAAAGACGAGGAAAAAGAACAATCAAAGTCTGGATGCAAGTATTATTTTGGTTATCTTGGCGAACGCGAAAAGGGAGAGGAAATACCTGCCACATGTTTAGAATGCGCAAAATCTTTAGATTGTATGCTTAATAACTACAAATCAAAAGGAAGCGTCTCAGAAATCAAGAAATGGTACCCAATCAAATTCTGATTCTCAAAACTAAGAATTGTTGTTTCCTGTAAGCAATGTTATCCTGTTTGCAGAAATCGTTTGAAAATTGATAAAAAAAGAAGGCGGGTCATCGTTTTTCAATAGGAACAAATTTGGTTCCGTACGCACCAAGATAAGTTGATGTTGGGCGGATAAGCACCGACTCTGAATATTGTTCTAGGATGTGTGCAGTCCAGCCTGCTGTTCTACTTGAGGCGAAAAACGGCGTGAAATACTCTCTATCTACTCCCAAAGCGTCCAATACTATAGCGGCGTAAAAATCCACGTTAGGGTAAATCTTTCGTTCTTTATGAACCACATCTTGAATTCTTCGGCATTTTCTATACAAGTCCATTCGCTTGACTCTTTGACATAATGTTCTGCCTATCTTCCTAAGATGTCGCGACCTAGGGTCTTCCGTTCGATAAATTCTGTGACCAAAGCCCATTATCTTTTTTCCGTCGAACAGCATTCCTTTTATGTAAGCTTCAACTTCTCCAAGGTTGTCGACATCTCGAAGCATCCCCATCACCCTCTCGCTTGCTCCACCATGTATTTTTCCTCTGAGCGTTCCCATAGCTGAAATTACGGCAGAATACATATCTGAAAAAGTGCTTGCCGTGACGCGAGCAGCGAATGTTGACGCGTTCAGTCCATGATCCGCGTGTAGTATCATGTAATAGTCAAGGGCAGTTATTTCTTGAGGATCTCCAGGTTTTCCTCGGAACATGTAGAGGAAGTTTTCAGCGAATCCATATTCCTCTTTTGGAGCGATTGGGGCTTGCTTGTTTTGCACTCTATGAAGGGTAGCTACTAGAGTGGGAACTTGGGCGATTAGTTTCAACGCTCTTTGTTTGTTCTTTGCTCCATAATCTTCATCATTATATGTATCATATTCTCCGAGCTGAGAAACTGCAGTTCGCAAGTTTTCCATTGGGTGACTCTTTTTAGCTGCGTATTTTAGGCATGTGATTACGTGTTTGGGTATTTTCATCTCGGAAATCAGGATTGATCTAATATCAGCTAGCTCGTTTTTGTTGGGAAGCTTGTTATTTAGCAATAGATAAACAACCTCTTCATAGCATACTCGCCCGATAAGTCGATCAATGTCATACCCGCTGTAGTATAGTGCACCGAGAGGATCTACAAAACTAATTCGAGTTTGACATGCCGCAACATCTCTCAAACCGCGGGAATAGAATGGTTCTTCTGGCATTTTTTTAAAACAACTCAATTATCTAATTTCTATGAAATATCTATTCTAGAATGGTGGTATATTACTGTTTTAGTACGTCTGAGAAGTGAAGATTTTTCCTAAATCTTTAGTTTATCGATTAAGCGCTGCTGCAACTTGATAAGTTTTGGCGTTATAGTTTGCTGGCAATAAGGCTGGTTTGAATTTCTCTTATAGTATTCTTTATGGTAGTTTTCAGCAACATAAAAAGTCTTGAATCTCTCTAGCTGTGTGACAATAGGTGTTTCCCAAATTCCTTCTTTATTTAGCTCTGCGATTACTTTCTCTGCTATGGTTTTTTGTTCTTCATTATGGTAGAAAATCGCGGAACGATATTGAGTGCCGAAGTCGGGACCTTGTCGGTTCAGCGTGGTCGGATCATGAGTTGCAAAGAAAACCTGAAGAATTTCTCTGAAAGAAATTACAGTGGGATCAAAGGTTAGTTGGACTGCTTCTGCGTAGCCAGTTTTTCCAGTAGATACTTGCTCGTAAGTTGGGCTTGGCACTGAACCTCCAGAATAGCCTGGTTCTACTTTTATTATGCCTTTCACAATGCTAAAAACTGCTTCTGTACACCAAAAGCAGCCTCCGGCAAGCGTAGCAATTTTCACTTCTTTTTTTGTTGACTCATTATTCATGGGATCTAATCATCTATAATTCATAGCAACGAGTCTTTAGTATTTCGCTCTTTGCTATCCAAGTTTGGCAATGTTCCTTTTACAAGTGAAAGTTAAGAGAACTGAAGTAATGCTGAAGCGGAATATGCGTTTAACAATTTATGACCGTGAGGTGTAATAGTAGTATTAATGAATTCCAGCGCAACATTTTTACTCTCTATGACTATTTTTAGCCAACTGTACTAGGGTATGATTATGTTTATGCTGTAGTTTATTGAAACATAGAGGAGGTTAAGGTGCATTCTGAATAAGATTAGGGTTACGCCGTTAGCGGCTGAAAGCTTTGGTGTTAGATCCATGTGTACGCTTGTTGAAACTCCCGACATTACAGTCTTGTTGGATGCAGGAGTATCGCTTTGTCCGTACAGATTTCAGTTGCCGCCCCATCCTTTTGAGTTTAGAGCAATTGAGAAACTTAGAAGAAGAATAGCTGAAGCTGCTGATAAAGCTGAGGTGGTTACGATAAGTCATTATCATTTTGATCATCATACGCCTTCATTTGAAGATTGGATAGTTAATTGGACCGAGAAGAATGAAACAGCACGGCAGATTTATCTAGATAAAAAGGTGTTAGTTAAGAACCCGCGGGATAAAATAAACTCCAGTCAGAGGCACCGAGCTTGGCTATTCCAAAAGACGTGTGGTAAATTCGCTAAAGTTTTGGAGAAAGCAGACGGCAAACAATTTCTCTTCGGAAAAGAAACAGTATTACGTTTTTCAGAGGCTGTTTTTCATGGACCAGAAAATTCAATGCTTGGGTGGGTTGTGATGACGCTTGTCCAGTACGAAAATGAACGGTTCATGTTTGCACCAGACCTTCAAGGTCCAATATCAACACATACTCTGAACCTAATAATTAGAGCAAAACCACAGGTTGTTATGGTGGGAGGTCCCCCATTTTATCTCAGCGGGTACAAAGTATCTGAGGCAGAGCTACAATTAGGATTGAAGAATTTGACGAAATTAGTTGAGGTTGTACCATTGACAATTTTGGAGCATCATACCCTAAGAGATGAATTATGGCGGCAGAGAACAGAGCAAGCTTATGCTAAAGCTGTTGAAGTGGGACATGAAGTTATGACAGCGGCCGAATTCGCAGAAAATAAAAATAGTTTTTTGGAGGCAAAACGGAAATCGCTGTATGTTGAGAATCCACCTTCAAAAGAGTTTGAAAAGTGGATGAAGAAAGACTTCAAGAAAAAAAGTACAGTTAAACCTCCGATCTAATATTCTGATTATAAGATGGAAAAGGCTATAATTGAGGCTTTGAATCAGATAATGTCAAACTTCAGGAAAGTTTGAAAATGACAGAAGAAAAAAAACCTTGGAATCAAGATAACTTCGATCAGTTAATGAAAGAGAGCCACTCTGAGCTATTGAGTTTGAGAAAAGAACTTCAAAGCTTGCTTGTCAAGTTTGGTTTACGCGCATTGAAAACCTACCAAGCTGCAAGACATTATCCTTTAAGACCAAGAGAGATTGCCTACTTGGTGAAATATGAAATAGATAATGCGATTCACGATGTTTCAGAGCAAGAAAGCAAAGACGCAATAATCAAGCAAGCTCGAATAGAATGGGAAAAAGACCATAAAGTAGCAAAATAGCTGATTTAATCTATCTTGGAATTCAACTTGGTATTAGAGTTGGTAAAATTCGACATTGCTTTACTAGTTTGAGCATTCCTAATAAGTCGTCAGCAATATTGCGGTGTTAAGCGCTTATTCTATGGTTTTGTTAGGAATAGGGAATAGTGTCTTACTTGACGCGTCTTTTACAACACTAGGCTGCTATAGCATAACGATTGTTGAAAAGATGGTGTTATATACTCCATGCTTACTTACATTTAGCAGACATGGGAATCTAAATGAGTAAACGAAAACCAAAAGTCAAAATTCAAAACATTGTTGCTTCGGTGTCTCTAAATCAAAAGATAGATCTGCAAGAAATTGTGGAAAAATTCCCTCAAACAGAGTATAACCCAAGCGTTTTTCCAGGGCTTGTTTTTCGTTTAAAAAAACCCAAGACTGCTACTTTGATTTTCGGTACTGGCAAGATGGTTTGTACTGGCGCTAAATCAGAGAAGGAATCAAGAAGTGCTGTGGCAAAAGTAGTGAAAGAACTTAGACGACAAGGAATTAAGATCTTGGAAAAACCCATAGTCGTAATCCAAAATATTGTTGCTTCTGCGGAATTAGGCGGAGAAATTGATCTTGAAAGTCTTGTGTACAAACTCAAGAGGATAATGTATGAGCCGGAGCAGTTTCCAGGAGCCGTTTTCAGAATGGATGAGATGCAAGTTGTTTTTCTCATCTTTTCAGCTGGCAAACTAGTTTGTGTAGGAGCTAAGAAGGAAGAGCAAGTTTACGAGGCAGTTAATAGAATACAGAAACTGCTTGAAGAAAAAGAACTCATCTATTACCCAGATTAAGTTTTTGATTTCATTCTTCTACGGACTAAGGGATTCTCATCAGCGAGCTTCTTCAGCGCTAGCTCAAAGGTCTCATCAGAACCTAACTCTCTTTTTACAAAAACTCCTGTTCTACCAACTTCTTCTCGTTTTAAAAGTGCGTGAATTCGGTCTAGAACCGTCTCTGCCGACACTCCGAGTTGTTTTGCTACAGCATCTTCACGACCAATAATGCTGCTTTCCGTATGTCCTTTTGCTTTGGGTTCAATAAGCATCAACCTTTTGTCTACTCCTGCTACTCGGGCACCTGTTTTCAGCTGGATGAGGTTTGCCTCTCCGCCATATTTGTAGAACTCGCGTTCAACCCTGCGCATTCCCATCAGAGGAAAGGAGACACTCATTTCATCGTTTATTTCGAGGTGTGCTTTCATGGTGTAATTTGGGGTTGCTTGAATTAAGAACCGGTTATTAACTGGGACTCTTGCTCTTTCTAATGCTGTCTCTACTAGGAAGGAGGATTGCGGTTCAAAAATGAATAGGTCAATATCGCTGTTCTTGTTAACGTCTCCTCTGGCTATGCTCCCGTGAACTATTGCGCGTAAGTGAAAACCTTCCAGGGCAGACATTATCCGAACAGCTTTTTTTCTTAGTTCTTTAAGCAAAGTCCAGTGTGCACTGTTGTAGATTACTTCTGAGTATTCTGCGTGCTTCTTTGGTTTCGAAACCACTTGCTCCATCTCTTTCCAGAAGATTATAGTGTATGGTTTATTTAGTAATTTGTCAATGAGAACATTGACTGGTTGAAAGCTCGATGACTTCAAATTTGCCCGCAACTGATTGTGTTGTGTGTAATGTTAGAGAAGCCTTTTTTTACAGACCATACTCTGGCGAAAAACTCTGCAAAAGATGTTTTGTTGAATCCATCGAAGCGAAGGTTAGAGCCACCATAGGCAAATACAACATGTTCAGTTACAATGACAAGATTGCGGTGGCTGTCTCGGGTGGAAAAGATAGCATAAGCTTGCTGCATATTTTATCGAAAATTGAGCAGGCGCATCCTAAATCATCGCTTGTGGCAGTAACAGTGGATGAGGGAATTAAAGGTTATCGTGATGAAGCATTGGAAATTGCAGCAGAAAACTGTAAGACTCTGGGGGTCGATCATCATGTGGTCTCGTTTAAGGAGCTTTATGGTCTTACGCTTGATGAAATAGTGGCTCGTGTAGAATCAAAAGGGGAAAGAGAATTGACTGCGTGTGCTTATTGTGGTGTCTTGCGACGGAGAGCGCTTAATGTAGCTGCTCGTGATATCGGCGCCGATAAAGTGGCTACAGCTCACACTTTGGACGATGAAGTTCAAACTAGTTTGATGAATGTTTTTCGAGGTGACATTTCACGTTTGGCAAAAGAGAAACCTTTGACTGATGAGGTACACTCGTGTTTGGTTCGCAAGGCTAAGCCTTTCTGTGAAGTTCCGGAGAAGGAAAGCACTTTATACGCATATATTAAGCAGATTAGGTTTCAAGACACCCCTTGTCCCTACTCGTCAGAAGCTTTGAGGAATGATATTCGCACTATGCTTAATAGGATGGAGGAGAAGCGGGCAGGCACAAAATTTACGATTTTCAATTCTATGGAACGCATAAGACCCGCGTTAGCTAAGGTAGTAAAGAAAGATGAATTCCAAGAATGTTCTAAATGTGGGGAACCTGCGTCTTCTAGTTTATGTAGAGCCTGCGATATGCTGAGAGGCATCCTTTGAAGTTACTTGCTTTCAAACCCTCTTTTTTGTTTTATGCTTCGAAGCAGCTCTGAGGATTCTGAGGCACTTTTTGCTGACGAAATAACTTTTGCTTTTCTGACGTCTACTCGTTTGCCACAGTAGGGACAAGTTCTTGTTTTCTGTCCGTAAGAAGCTAGAAATAAACCACCACATCGATTACATTCAATGATTAGGGTCTGTCCCATACGTGTGTAACTCCGAAAGACTTTTCCACAAACAATTAGATAACATTTGGGGAAGAGTGACTGTTTGATGAGTGGGAGTCGAAGAGCGAAGCTGGATTTGGTAGATCTGGCTTTGAAGTATTTCAAGAAGGAAGGTTACAAAGTAAATCAAAAAAGCAGTGTTCTTGAAGGGTACAGCGGCATTTCCCGAAAATTTGATCTTATTGTTCAGAAAGGACGTTTGGAGCAAGGCGTATGGATACGTGATTGGAACAGGACTATAGGTGTGAACGTTATCATTGGTTTGGACACATCTTCGGATGATGTAGGGTTATCAAGTCCAATAATGATTGGGGAAAAGTTTAGTGATCACGCTAAATCTTATTCGAACAGGCGAAAAATTACTCTTCTAACAAGACATAAAATTGCTAGAAGCCTTAGATAAGGGTTAAACTTTCAAATACTCGTCAATTAAACCTTGTTTTTCCAACATGCCTAACCAGTCAACATGACCTACACTACACTTTTTGCCTTCATTTAAGACAGCAAGCACTTCATTAACCACGTTTTCCGCGGTCTTTCCTGTAATATCAAGTTCGCAAACTCTTTCCTCTTCATGTTCCTGTAGCGCTTCAACTAGACACACATCTAAGATTTCGGACGCTAAGTTTTCCCACATTTTTGTGTCTGAAAAACCTCGTTTCTCCATAAGCTTGCGTAGCTCGATGGGGTTGCGCCGGAGAACAAAAACATAAGGTATGAAACGCTTCGGGACAAGTGCTGCAGCGTAATGGCTGTCAACGATTATGGTCTTATTGTTAGAACTATCCAGGGTTTCCACAATCTTATCTTCGAGTTTCTCCTGGTCGATTATTGTGGTCTTTCTTGTTTTGTCTTCGCCTATAGTCAAGCTATGCGTTTTAGCTAGTTCGGTTAGGTTAATATAAAGCGCGTTCAGTCTTGCGGCAAGTTGTTTGGCTAGTGTGGTTTTTCCAATACACGGGGTGCCTGTTATTATAATGACACGCTTTTTCATGTTTGTCTAGAAAGGTTTGAGAAATTTTTATTGCTTGCGGCTGAGTATTAACTATTAGGGCTGGCGAGTTGGTGTGTGGCTATCGGACCTTTTGGAAGGTCTGAGGAAACTCCGCCCACATGTAGAATTGCAGTCCCCTTGGGGATAAGGTGAGAGCCTTGGCCACAGAGTAGAAACGACACGTTTATCCCGGACTTGGCGATGAGGCATGCGTAATGTCGAGTGTGCTGGGCTAGAACGATGAAACGACTGTCCTGCAAGTGTAAAGGGCAAACAGGCGCTGATGAAGCATCTACCTGAGAGCGCGGGTAGCCCGATTAGCCGAATGCCACTTAGAACAAAAGGCGGGTTACGGCCAACACACCAGCCCTATTTTACTGTATACCACAATTTTCCCCTGAACGAAGGCTATAACAGTCATTTCTTTCTCAAAGTAAAAGCCACTATGTTAGACCATAACAACACTCATTGCGCGTCGCTTTGCTCCGCTCATTCGCACTGCCGAACGGACATGCAAAAGTCAAACGTTTTGCAGGAAATAAGCTCGATAGACCAAAAAAGCCTAACTTCAAGAAGAATTTTTTTCAAGACATGACAGTATCTTCAATTGAGCTTGAGTGCGCGTCAAAGATCAGAATTTTCCTATTAGTTTGGACTTGCAACTATCAACACGTAGAAGTATCCTTTAAGGCACAATTATTCGGTTTTTAGTCTATAGCAGCGTTAGGTAATTCTTTGGAGTGTACCAATAGACGGTTACTGGTTTCTTGCATCGTGGATTTCGGCAAACAAAATTTTGTTCGACCACATCGCCCTCAATTTCAGCTTGCAAAGGCTTTCTAAAAGACCATGCAAAATGCAGACTGTCTGGTTGTTGAACCGTGAATATCCAATGGCATCGAGGACACTCGAGTATGGTTTTTAATAGCGTCTCAATACACCTTCAGTTGACGGTTAGAATATTCAAGAGTAAAAAGCTTGTTGTGTTGTAATACAGTTTTTAATGTTTAACACCTACCATTTGCTTTCTCAACAAGAACTATTTTTTACCTCGTCTACTTGACGCCGTTTTCCTAAGAGCACTTCGTATGTATTTCTGTTTGATTAAGAGTACTGGACATGGCGCCTCATCTATCACTCTGGAGCTAACACTTCCTTGAAAGGAGATCCTGCCTCCCAGACCTCTGCTTCCCATAATGATAAGGTCGAAATCTCCTTCTTTAGCTGCTTTCACAATCTCTTCGTAAGGAACGCCATTTTCAAGTTTTGTGGAAACCTTCAAGCTAGTCTTTCTATTGTCAATATATAGAAGGCCTTTTTTCAATACGCCTTTGAAACTAAGCTCCAGTTCCTTTTGGCAATCCCTAATTGCATCGGATTTTAGTACATAAAAAGAATATGATGGAAGAAAAACGGGTGGAACAACTGTCAACAATTGAATTTCAGACGACGTCTGCAATGCCAAGTCAACTGCATACTCTAATGCACTCTTAGATTGGTCTGATCCGTCGAGGGGAACCAACATTTTCGTAATCAAGTCTCTCGCTTCCAACATATCATCTGAAAGTATAAACAAGAGCCATCGTTTTTTTCAGGATTTTGAATTTTGCATCTTCCATTTTTCCAATTAACGCAGTTGGCCATTGCACAAGAAGGGTAATTCACCTTTAATCAACTCCCAACATGTTTGAATTTAATATCCAAATTCTATTTTTTTGTAACTAATTTATACCTTTGTTTAACATAAATGTAACACATAACGAAAAAAGAGGAAAGAAATTGTCAAATAGTAACAATAAATTAAGCAATAAGAGGAGCATTTTTCTCAAAAGCCTGTTTGAAGACCCCACAAGAAGTGATAGAGAGATAGCTTCACACATGGGCAGTTATAGACAGAAAATATGGCGCGAAAGAAAAAGACTTGAGAGTGAAAACGTCGTTTGGGGATACACTGCAATAGTGGATGAAAACAAGTACAATTATGTTGTGTATTTGGTTTTGCTCAAGTTAAAACCTATGAGCAAGGAACTAGCAGATTTGATGACAAGAAGAAAAGGAAAGCATGAGCCTGAAAAACAGAATATTAGACTGATAAATGTGCTTTTTGTAAATGGAGAATACGACTGTCTGATAATGTTTTCAGCTCCAGATCATGCAACTGCCAGGAGATACTATGATTCACTTCGTATTGCATACGATGAGTTTTTGCTAGAGAAACCGGCAATTGTAGATGTGAATTTTGCTCTTGTCCGTGAAGGAAAAACAAATCCAGAACTCATGAAATTGTATGAATTTGTACCAACCTAATGAAAAGGCTCAACGTAACTTCTTGAAAGGAAGAAAATTGAATTCTCTTCCAAACGATAGTAAGCATATCTGTACAACTTGGTCAAGAAACCTTGACTAAAATTCTCCTCTAAAGGTTTGTTTTGTCAAGAAACCTTGATAAAAATGCTTTTATCGAAAAAAATCCTCGAACTATAACGGTAGATATGTATGCTCAAATCTGCGAAGAAACTTCGGAGTTTCCGAATTTTCAAAGCAATCATATTGTCTATTTGCATCATAGCCTTTGGGAGCTTTACAGCTTACGCATTACAATCCGTCACCATACAGCTTGAAATCAAAGAACCCCTTGAAATACTCGAATACCCGTCAGGCTTCAGCCTTTACCCAGGAGAAACCGTAACCTTCGATTTAACCGTCCAGAACCACGCATCTGTAACGTACTTTACAGAATTCGATTTCCGCTTAAACGACACAGAATTCCAAACAAAATACGTTACTTTCAGTAACCACAACTATAGCATACCACCAGGAACACAAAAGCTCTCTGCATGGCTAACAATAGCATCTACAGCTCCACCAGCAAACCTAATGATAACAATAGAACGCAAAACAGACACTCCAAAACCTTCACCATCACCAACCCCCTTCCCAACACCCATCTTCAACACTTCTCTGACTCCTTCCCTGAAGCTTCTTGGTGGAGGTGCAAGATGGGCTTCACCTGGAGGTAAATACGCATTGTACGTTAATCACAAAGACAATTGGGAAACACATCACCTAACTGATGGCGTTGACTGGGGTCCATGGTTCGCTGAAGTAACTATGGATAAATGGCGGGCAGCAGTAGGCACCACACTGGAACAAGCAGGTTTTGAAGTGACGTTCGAAGGAGATGTCCCAGAAGACTTGAGCGGTTTTGACCTTGTTGTTTTTGAGGCTTTGTGGGCTGTTGAGCCGAAGCATGAACCTTTGGTTAGAGAGTACCTTTCCAATGGAGGGGGCGTGGTAGTCTTGGCTGGTGTTCCCTGCTACTTTGAAGTCTACTGCAAAGACAGATGGCCTTACCGTTTCGGGGGAACCGATTTGAGTTCGTTTCATGACTGGTTTGGTGCTAGATCATTCGTAAACACGAATGGCAATGCAAAGTTAGTCGTTGAAAACCCATTTGGCACTCAACTTGCTAAGGACGAAATAGTCTATTCGGGAAGTGGTTCTGAAAAGGCAGTAACCTCGTTAAACGAAAACGCACAAGTGATTGCTCTATGGGAGTCAGGTTATGTCTTCGCTTTCATTCATGAATTCAAGGAAGGAAGAGTTTACTACCAAGGAGAAATACGCGTAGGTACCTAACAGCTATAGAAGAATCAGCTTTGGATAATCCACTTCAAGAAACATAAGAGGTGAAACATGTGAGAAAAATGGGGTTAGCACTTGTGATGGCACTACTATTTTTAGCGGTAGCTGGAATATCGTTTGATAATCTGGTAAAGGCAAATCCTTTTCCTACAGCTCCCGTTATTTCAATCGAGTCGCCAACAAGTAAAATTTACACTGAGAACCCGATTCTGTTAGAGGTTATACTTGTAACATACTGGGATGGGGTATACTTCACAAGCACAAAGAGACGTGTCAGTTACTGTATTGATGGAAAAGAGTCTATTCGATTAGATGAGACGGAATATTGGTTTGATTCAGAAAAGCAAGCTTCAATATTCTACGGCACAGCTGTTTTGCCAGATTTGGAGGAAGGCTCTCACAATCTAAGGGTTAACGCAGAATATAGCTATGGAAATGGCAGAGTTTTCGTGTCTAATTCCAACGTCGATTTCACCTTTAATTCTACCTATTCGCCTTTACTTTTACCTTCACCTTCACCAAGCCCTTCACCCACGCCTTCTCCATCTCCAAATCCAACGCCCACACCAACATCCTCCCCACAACCCACTTCAACACCAGAGCCAGAATCAGAGCCTTTGCCAACTGTACCTGTCGTAATTGCTTCCTCAGCGGCAATGACTGTAGTTGTCATGGGCCTGTTGGTTTACTTCAAGAAACGCAAAAGCTGAAGAGTTGTCATCAACAGAACGTTACTGTTTTAACCAGTCAACGTCTCTCATAACAAAAGGATAACAACGCAAAATCGATTCATAACCAATAACGCAACACCGCAAATTAGATTGCGAAGACGGAAAGAATTAACCTGAGTCCCGCGAAAAAGGCGATTATCGAAAGAACCACTCGGATTGTCTTCCCTTCAACACGCTGAGCAAGCAAACAACCCACTTGGGCTCCAACAACCGTCCCCAACGTTAGTGGCAGAGCATATTCAATCAGAATATTGTTTAACAAACCATGAGCCAAGACTCCAAAACCGTTGGTGACTGCCATTGCAAACTCGGAGCTTGCCACCGCGATGTGAGGGGGAATGCCAAGCAACATCATCGTTGAAACATCAGTAATTCCACCTCCAAGACCTACCAAACCCGCCACCAACCCTCCCAAGAAACTGCTCGCTAACGCCAAAGGAATACTTCGAAGAGTATATCGGAAAACCTTTCCCCTAGCGTCGGTTTTGTTTGTTTTCCAATTCGCTGCAGCACCTTTTGCATCAGGTTCTTCTTTTGAAGAATGCTTCCTTCTTTGTCTTATCATTAAGACAGAGACGACAACTATGAAAACACCACAAAGAAAGACAAGAACATCCGTAGACAGAACCGTTGTTAGGTAGGCACCTAGAAAGATGCCAGGAACATCAAGTATGTCATATAGCAGACCAAGTTTAAAGTCAACTCGTTTCTGCCTGACATAACCAAGAGTTGAGGAGACTGTTGTACCAAGAATTGCGACCAAGCTGATTGCCACAGCATTGTTAACTGGCACCTGAAAAAATAGGATTAAAACGGGAACTATAATGAAACCGCCTCCGAGACCAGCCAGAGACGAGGGCACAGCTACTGCAAATCCTATTATTAGGACCAAGAGGGCTTCAACGACGTTCATGAAAACCTGAAAACCTAACTGTTACATAATTAAAAACGTTTTCTAAAAATCGCTCATTAATGGTGAAGTTTTTTGGTTGGTTGAATGGATGGATTAAGATTTAACCCCAAATCCAAAACCTCTGTAAACTTGAATCGGTAGCAGTCAACTTTTTAGACTTATTCTTTGATATTTTTGTCAGCGAGGGCACACAATGAAAAATGAGTTTGAAATTAGGTTTGCTAACAAGAATGATGTGCAGTTGCTTTTTGATTTAATTAAAGAATTTGCGAAATATGAAAAACTTATTGATGATGTTACTGCCACTGAAGAGCTTTTGTTTGAGAATCTGTTTTTAAAAAAGTGTGCAGAATCAATCATTGTTGAATTAAATAAGGAACCAGTAGGTTTTGCAATATTTTATGATAGCTTTTCAGGATTCTTAGGAAAACCAAACATTTACATCGAGGACCTTTTTGTCAAAGAAAAATATCGCCGAAGAGGTGTTGGAAAACAAATGTTATCATTTATTGTGAAATTAGCTAGAAAAAGAAAATGTGGAAGAGTTGAATGGTGCGCATTAGATTGGAATACAAGTGCAATTGACTTTTACAAATCAACTGGAGCGAAACTAATGGACGACCTAATCAGCTTCAGACTAGATGTTTCTAGCTAAACGAAATTACTCAGGTCTAAAATTTAATGAATTGGCTTAGTCAAAGATTTTTGAGTCAAGAAATCTTTACGAGAACGCTTTTACAGCTAAAATAAGTATGTATTTTTGGGTGCTTTAGGTGAAAGTATTTGCTGTGGCTTTCATGATGGTCCTTTTATTTTCAGCATGTGTTAGCAATGTATATTTTGGCAAAGTTCATGCTGCTTCAATGTGGAATCAAACGTACGGCGGATCAAACGATGAATATGGATATTCTGTGGTAGAGACGAGTGACGGAGGATACACAATAGCGGGTGAAACCCTTTCTTATGGTGCTGGAAACACTGATGTTTGGCTGATTAAGACTAATGCAACTGGAACGGTGCAGTGGAACCAAACATACGGCGGAACAAGCCTTGACAATGGGCTATCTGTAGTAGAGACGAGTGACGGAGGATACATCGTAGCAGGCTATACCGTTTCTTTTGGTGCTGGCGGCGCTGATGTTTGGCTGATTAAGACTAATGCAACTGGAACGGCGCAGTGGAACCAAACATACGGCGGACCAAACAATGATGTTGGGTGGTCTGTGGTGCAGACGGGTGACGGTGGATACGCAATAGCTGGACGTACAGACTCTTATGGTGCTGGAGGCAGAGATTTTTGGCTGATTAAGACTAATGCAACTGGAACGGCGCAGTGGAACCAAACATACGGCGGACCAAACGATGACCAAGGAGTGTCTATGGTAAAGACGAGTGACGGAGGATACGCAATAATAGGCTACACTTATTCTTTCGGCGCTGGAGGTCATGACGTTTGGTTGGTTAAGACTAATGCAACTGGAACGGTGCGGTGGAACCAAACATACGGCGGACCAAACGATGATTATGGGCGGTTTGTGGTGCAGACAACTGACGGAGGATACATGGTAGCAAGCTTCACTAATTCTTCTGGTGGTGAAGGCTATAATTTTTGGCTATTCAAGACAGATGCAACTGGAATGGTGCAGTGGAACCAAACATACGGCGGAACAGGTGATGATGTTGTGCGGTCTGTGGTGCAGACGGGCGATGGAGGATACGCAATAGTAGGCGTCACAGATTCCTATGGTTCTGGAAGCACTGATGTTTGGCTGGTTAAGACTGATTCAGCTGGAACGGTGCAGTGGAATCAGACGTACGGCGGACTTAGCGGGGATGAGGGGTCTCTTGTGGTTCAGACTAGTGACGGCGGCTACGCGATAGCAGGATTCACATGGTCTTATGGTGCTGGACTCGCTGATGTTTGGCTGCTTAAGACTGACGAGTATGGTATTGTTCCTGAGGCTGCATGGGTTATTCTGCCGTTAATGCTGGTTGCAACTGTATCCATCTTCATCTGCAAAAAGAAATTACTCCGTAAACATTCAGAAGTAGTTAAATTTTAGCTTAACTAACCAACGGCTGAGATAGAAACTGAATCCCCCGCCAAAATATGCAAATCTCACAAAAGCTCTACCTTTCTTGTTCCTTGTACGTTTTTCTTGTGTTTTTAGAGAGAGGGTAGGAGAAGATTTGGGTTTGGAATTGAATTGCAATTCAAGAAGCGAAAAAAGCTACAGCTCATCAATATATTGATTACCGTTTAACCAGTCAACGTCTCTCTCAACAAAAGGTTGACGACTTATATTACTACAACTTTGAGGAAAACAAGTTTTTGTCCATAATGTGAGCTTAAATCTTGTTTTAATCTTCACAAGTTTTGTATAGTTCTTACCTCATAATTGGATATTTGCTTCTACAGGGGTAGATGCCACTGTGAAGAGAACAAAATTGACTCAAGTCTGTTCTTGGAATAATGAGATACATCTCGTTATACAAGATCATGAAAGCATCGAGCATTCCAGAAGGCGTGAAGTTTTTAATTTCGCTGAAATTAAAAAGATTATGAAAAAAGAAGCTGCGAAACCGCTATTCTTGAAACGCATAGAGTGACGTGGGTTTTAACATAAAAAAGAGCGCGTTCACACATAACGCACACCTAAAAGTAGGCACATACACTTAATCGGACTCAAATACGCAACGGCTAAAGAGAAAAAGAGATTACTGTTTACAAGTCAACGTCTCCCTTTCCAAATGGAGGTTATACCAACACATCAGCCTTCCTCAAATCTCATTCTAAATCTGAGCGCTTTTTGGTTGCCTTGTCAACAAACCTTGACTAACATAATTCTGACTCGGTCAAGAAACCTTGACTAAATATCTTTGATTTGGGTTTGTTTTGTCAAGAAACCTTGATAAAAACGTTTTTACAGCAAAAATTGTTGGTTTTATTCAGTATTGAGCTGACATACTCTGGAGGATGTGTGCGTGAAGAAAGTCTGCAAGAGCTTAACGTTTCTTTTTATGTTTTTGTTGTTTGCGCCGTTTGTCTCGTATCCTTTGGAACTTTCTGTTCGCGCCGTAGATACTTTCTTTCCAGAGATTACGACTGTAAATCCTGTTGGGGATGTAGGTCAATTTTCTTCTCTTGCTTTGGACTCGGCAGGCAACCCGCATATCAGCTACTTTGACTCCACGAACTGTGACCTCAAATTTGCTTCATGGAACGGGTTAAGTTGGGTCATAGAAACGGTGGATTCTGAAGGAAATGTTGGGGACTGCTGTTCTCTTGCCTTAGATTCCAAAGGCAATCCACACATAAGCTACCTCGATTCCCTGAACAAAGTCTTGAAGTATGCTGTAAAAGACGGTGCAGGTTGGAGCGTTCAAGTGGTAGATTCAGCATCTAAATACATTACGAGTCTAGCTCTGGATTCAGTTGGCAAGCCGCACATTGTCTACACCACTTTCGCCAATTATTCCTTAGGTTATGTATCAAGTTATCCTAGCTATGCCTTGAAGTACGCTGTATGGACTGGCTCTGCGTGGTCGATACAGACTGTGGATTTGATAATTTTGTCGTCAGGCCATTGCTCAATTGCATTAGATTCCCTGGAACACGCGCACATAAGCTATAATGATGATAATCAGTTGAACTATGCTACATGGAATGGTTCAAACTGGAAGATCCAAGTGGTAGACGGATGGAATGCGACTGGTGTTTTCACTACAAACTATCATGATGATGGAGATGGTTTCTTTGGTTATTCCGAATGGAATGGTACCCACTGGCTTATCCATGCAAGAGAAGGGTTAATTGTGCTCGATGATTTCACTGCAGGTGTTGGACATTATTCTTCTATTGTTGTAGATTCCAATAACAAACCCCGCATAGCCTACATTGGTGGCTATCTTAGATATGCTGTTTTGAATGGTTCAACTTGGGATATTGAGACTGTGGATGATTACAGTGGACGTTATGGGGGAAACAGTTGCTGGGGACCATCGATTACTTTAGACTCAAACGATAAGGGTCACATAAGCTACTTTAACACTGATGACGGTTTATATTATGCAATCCAGACCGATTCTGGATGGTTTCTTCAGTACTTAGATGCAGAAGGAGATGAATACTCTTCTGTAGCTTTAGACCCCAGTGGATACACGCACATAGGCTATTTTGACCGCTCTAATGACAATTTGAAACATATTGTTTTGTCATCTGACCCAGCCAAAGCCTTAACATCAAGCATTCAGATTAATCCCGATGGTGATATTGAAGGAACCGTTAAGATTAAGCGAAACGGAGACACTTACACCTTCACAGACGATATAGATGTCTATCCCTGCAGTAAGCCTCGGAAACCGCGCGGGTGCCTTTTGGTTGGGAAAGACAACGTGGTGATTGATGGTGCTGGCCACACACTTAGGGGACATGGAAATCTGGCTGGAATCTACCTTAGAAGCATGTACAACATCACCGTTAAGAACCTCAAAATAACTGGTTTTGCAACAGGCATCAGCTCTTATTATTATGACGAAACCGCGTTCGAATGGCCGCATGATAGACCGGCTTGCAACATCAAAATAGAAAATAATGAAATATCGGCCATAGACCCTTCCACTTTAACTGATTGTGACTGGGGCGGTTGGGGTGGCTGGGGAATACACTTAGTCTCAGCTGAAAATACAGTAATATCTGACAATACCATAACGACACCAATTCCAACAATGGGGCTTTTCGTTGAAGACTGCATTAACACTCTAATTGTAGATAACAAGTTTATCGGCTGCGGCTTACAACTTGAAAGTCTAAGGCAGACCACATTAGTCAATAACGCAATCGATGACAAACCAGTCGTTTTCATGAAAGGAGTATCCGACAGCGTTGTTGATTATGCGGAACAAGTATTCCTTTACAATTGCACCAGAATTGAAGTTAAAGACTTAACGCCCAGAGCAAACTACCCGCGAGCAATTCAGCTCGAAGAAACGTCTGACAGCATAATCACTAACTGCAGAGGAAACATAGCTTTAACGAGGTCCAACAATAACACTATTTGCGACAGTTCACCCCAAACGATAGTACTTGTAAAAAGCAGCAGCAACAAAATCTCGTCAAACAATATAACCGGGGCTGGGCAAGGCCTCAAACTTTCTGTTTCATCAAACCACAATGAAATCTACGAAAACCGTTTTCTAAACAGCATGAACTCCCCCGAAGCGGAAACTCTCATTACTTCAGCTAAACATCCCCTAGGCATCCAACTTGATAACTGCCACCACAACAAAATTTATCGGAACCTTCTCGTTAACCATTACTACGCAATAGAATGCAACGAAGTTACTAGTACACAGATTTACGAAAACGTCATAAGCGACTGCCGCGGCGCTCTAGCATTAAAAGCGTCCCGCAAAAACAGCTTCTTTGAAAACAACATAACAGATGCAAACTGCGGAGTGACTATATCTGGAGGTGGCGCAGATAACGCCTTTTTCCACAACAACTTCTTTAACGTAAATGCAGGTGCTTCCGAGCAGCATAAGGACTTTATAGAAATTATGTCCGGGTTAGATTTGCCTGATATTTATTCTACAAATAACACTTGGGATGCTGGATACCCTGCAGGAGGCAACTACTGGAGCGACTACAACGGCACAGACGCGAACGGAGACGGAATAGGAGACACATCCTACAGAATTTCAGCGGATTACGTAGACAATTATCCATTGATAAAACCCTTCACTGTTACAGATTATTCTGGAGTTGCAGAGGAAGAAAACGAAACCACGCCATACGAGCAAGACACAACAAACCCCGAAGAGACGCCGACACCAACACCAAACGAGGAACCTGCAACAGCAAACCTAACAGTGGTTGCAGCCTCTTCAACTATAGCCGTCGTCTCAGTTGGAGCTGGGTCACTATTGTACTTCAAGAAACGCAAAAGGTGAAGCTCATGAAGAGAACAACAATAACACTGGGGCTCATCGCAGTACTTCTGTTTGTCGCCATAATTGAAACACAACAAATAGCGAAAGCGAATCCGACTCATCTTCCTCCTCCGCCAAAGCTGCCATCCGCCTACATTAGAAATGACGGAAGCATAACACCTACACTCCCAATTCAAAAAGTCGGAGACCTCTACACTTTCACCGATAACATTTTCAACCTCACCCTTGTAGTCCAACGAAGCAACATCATAATTGACGGCGCAGGATACACACTACAAGGAAACTCGTCCGGACAAGGAATACACATAGAAGCAACAAACGTCACCGTCAGAAATTTAGAGATGCGCAAATTCGCTACTGCAGTCATCATATTCAGAGCATCTAACAATACTATAACACAAAATCGCATAACAAGCAGCGGAAGAGGAGTAACTCTTAACAAAGCCAAATATAACACACTGGAAAACAACACGATATCATCGAACAGTGGTTTAGGCATTCTCATTTACGACAATTCCGACTACAACCAAATAGTTGGAAACAACATTACGTCTAACGAGAATGGCGTATGGTGTGAATTAACAACACCTACTTCAGATTTCATTAGTGTAGTTGGAAACAACATTTCAGACAATGAAAATTTTGGTGTGTTATTACGTGCTTCCTACGGATGCACTGTGGTTAGAAATGACATATCAAGGAATAGGCGTGGTATCAAATTATATGGGGATAATAGTCACGATTGCACCATAGCTGAAAACAACATAGCATTTAATGAGGAAGGAATCGTGTTTGGCTCTCAATATGTCAGCGAAATATATCACAACAATTTCTTGAACAATTCATGCCATGTCTACACTTCATCAGCCTCAAAGCCAGCACAAATATGGGACAATGGCCGACAAGGCAACTATTGGAGCGACTACAACGGCACGGACGCATACGGAGACGGAATAGGAGACACTCCCTACGTTATCGATAGCTACAACATCGATAATTATCCGCTTATGTTTCCCTACGACATCGAAAACAACACTCTTGTGTTGCCACCACCTGAGCCTTTCCCAACAACGATGGTCATAGCACTTATAGCTCTAGTGTCTACTATCGGTTCAGGTCTTCTGATCTACTTCAAGAAACGCAAACAGTAAGTATTCTACTTGTGCGTGTATATTTTTCTCTTGTTTATTTTGTGTTTTTTGTGTGATATGTGAGATATGTAAGTAGTTAAAAGAGAAAGAGAGCAAAAGTAAGTAGGATAGGGCTCTGGGATTAGAATTTAATGCTGCTGCTTTTTGCCTTGACTATTCTATAGAACAGCCAACCTAAGTAAATGATACTTGCACTTATGAAAAGACGATAACTTGCCCAAATAGCACCTGTATGGTTAAAAAAAACTTGTGTAATGGCTAAAAAAGCGTAAAAAACGCCAATTCCAGCAACCAGTAATGGTATAGCTATTCTTGCCTTATTCAACGACTCAAGGGTCTTTTTCTTGACTGAAGTGGAAGTCATTCTTCCAACTAACTTTTTTCCAAGAGTAAGGAGTTGTGCCCTAAATCGATGAATCGCAAATAATCCAAAACACACAATTAAACTGACCCAAGGGGCTAAGAAAAGAATATTTAGTAAGAAAACATCCGAGAATGAGTCATTAACATCCGTTACTTCGATGTTCACATTCTGTTTTGTAACAAGATAGCCCTTTGACCCGCCATCCCACACTAAGACAATATTATAGGTGCCGTCGTTCAGTTCGTCAAACCTCGATATCCATGTACTTGCAGGCCCAGCCAAAAGCGCCAAAAACGCTCCGAGAGTTTGTCGATCAACCCCGTCAACTATGATAAAAAGGGTGTTTTCCCTCCAGAAAGTTCTAAGTGCAACATAATAGCTAATGCTGGGATAGGTTTTTTGAGAGTACACGTAAACATGGTCAGCCTCATCCCAAGTTTTAGTTGAGACATAAAAGCCATATTCGCCTGGGACCGAAACATATGCAGCATTCAAGCCTGAAAATAGAAAGAGCAAAACTAACAAAAGCCAAGGCAGAATGCTGACTTTACGCATCTTTGGTTTTTCTTCCTTCACTTTCTTAAGGGCTTCTAACGCATATTATTTAGCTTTCTTCTTTTGTTTCTTTTGTTGCGTGTTTATCTCTAAGGCAGGACTAAAATTTTAATGCACAAAAAGCGAAAAAAGGCACATTTCATCAACATATTAATTACTGTTTAATCAGACGCTGTCTCTCTTAACAAAAGGTGGGCTATTACCAAGACGCCAGCCCGCATAAAACAAAAGGCTTTGAAAAAAGAACGTACCATCACAAGCACTAGAGTACTGTCAAAACGAATTCGCACAGCCAAACGTCTTACGGACATGCAAACGCCAAACGTCATGCTCCAGAGTCTCCCGAAGGTCAAATAGTGAATTTCCCGAAATATTAAATAACGACACAAAGGTTCTACGAACCAATCCTAACCCAAAGATATTGTGGAGATTTTTTCACTGAAGAGAATAACAATTGCGTTGCTAATAGCAACCTTGCTCTTTTTAATGCCGATATTTCTATCACCGTTGCTTTCGGGGCGTTCCACTGACCCCTGCAGTCCGTGCCATTTCGGATATTACCAGTATCTAGACATACTCGAAGAGGAACCCACAAATCAAATTCCTCAAAAAATAGACGTCAACGAAACAAAAACCGTTTCAGTTACATTTCAAAACATAGTAAACACAGATACATACTCAACATTAACAAACATTAAGATCACATTAAGCTCATCCAACGGTCACTTCTCAGTCAACGTACCAACAATTGGTTTCAACACCATGCCACCAGTCAAGAGAACCGTGAGCTGGCAAATCACAGGCACCTCAGAAGGATACGACTACATTACAATTTCAGCAACAGCTCACAACACCCATGAAAGCGTTTCTTTTTCAGATAATTACACCCCTCATCCCCAAATAACAATTGGAAATCCACCTGAAACCCCACCACCAACATCAACTCCCACCCCAACAACAGCACCAACTCCAACACCCACCCCAACAACAGCACCAAACACAACTCCTACACCTACTCAGACCCCAACTCTAACTCCCACCCCAACAACAGCACCAAACACAACACCCACCCCAACTCCCACAACATCACCTTCTCAAAACTCAACAGAAACTCCAGAGCTACCATTGCTCCCAATAACCGCCGCAACAACAATTGCAACCGCTTTCGTAATAGGCGCTGTTCTATTCAAGTGGAAAAAAATGGCAGAAGAAAGAAAAATGAGATTAAAGCTCAAAAACCAGATAGCGGTCTGCCAAAAAAACCCGAATAGGTGTCCTATAAAATGAGCCATGAACTAGACTCAATAATGCTATTCATACACCCACCGCTAGCAATTGCTGGATATGTTTTCGTTTTCCTCTTCACAATAGCCATGTTCAAATCCCACAACCAAACAAAAAAGATCACTTCTCTATTGGGTTTAACCAGTTGGTTTCTCACCGCTCTTGGTCTATTAACGGGTATGCTCTGGGCACAATCCGCATGGGGTACCTACTGGTCATGGGACCCAAAAGAAACCCTCACGCTATTACTGTTCCTAACCTGCTCAGCAAGCCTCATAGCCTACTATGAAAACAAACATAAGATTGCCAAAATGTCATCAACCGCTACATGCGCCCTCATAATTATAACGACTGCAAGCTCATTCGTTATGGTAGGGTTACACTCTTTCATCTGAACTTAGGGTGTGCTCCCTTATTCTCTTGATATTCGTGGCCAAAAACTCATTGATTAAACCTCTTGTTGAGGATTTGGAGCTGATACGACGGGGTGACTGTACGGTTTTGACTTCAATATTCTTTTGGTTTTCGTAGAGTTTTCTTATCTGAGGAACAAACGAATTACTTAGAACCCAATATACTCCTTTAGCATCCAAATCTAAACAAATATCTCTAAGTCTTTTTTGTTCCGACATATTGAATCCGTTTTCAGAGTATGACGTGAAGTTAGCAGTATCACTTACTGGATGATATGGAGGATCAAAATAACAAAGGTCTCCTTCTTTTGCATAATCGAGAATATACGTGAAATCTTTATTGAAAATACCCACTTTTTTCAAAATCTTGCTAGCAGCTAAAATACGATTTCTTGGCACAATAGTTGGATTTTTATAGGTTCCATAAGGAACATTGAATTTCCCTTTTGAATTCACCCTGTAAAGCCCATTAAAGGCAGTTTTATTGAAATACAATAGAAGAGCTGCGCGTTCTAAATCCGTCAAGTCAGCGTAGTTAAACCTCTTTCTAAGTTTGTAAAACACTTCTTTTTGATATTTGTATTTCATAGCAGTTGACATTAGGTCTTCAGGATTATCTCGTACACTTTTGTAAAATCGAATTAGATCAGGATTTAGGTCATTGATAGAACCAGAGGTTGGTTTAACCTCGAAGAATAATGCTCCGCTGCCAAAAAATGGTTCGTGATAGGTCAGGTTTTGATAGTTGGGTGGAAATAGATCAAGAATATAAGGGATTAAATATCGTTTTCCGCCCGCCCATTTTAATATTGGTTTCACTTTACATCAATCCCTTTTCTCCATTTTCTCCATTTTGACCATAACTTATAGTAAACCGCAAATACAAAGATTAAAACCACAAATCCAATTATTGTCTCCGCTAGGTTCTCTTGAATAATTCCTTCCATGAACCACCGCAGACCATAGAGAAGAAAGAAAAAGAAAATAACACCCAACATAAAACCACCCCAGCTTCTCCAAAAGGGCACTCTCCTCTGATTTGACAGATTAACACACACTCCGGAATCTGATTAGCTTATATTTTATATTTGAATTTTTTCTGAAAGCAAGAATAAAACTAAACTGAAGCCAGGCAATATTTGCATCAACAAGATCTATCCTTTATGAAACACAACTTGAACTATTTCCTGGAGCAACTAGCATTAGCTTACTTATCCAGAATTCATAAGTGCTAAAGACTGAAGCCAACAAACCATTTACTATGCCAACAAACCGAAGACTAGCCATTTACGTTATCGCAGTTGCGGTTTTGGCAGTTGCGGGAACGTCTCTATCAATGGCATGGATCAGTTCATTATCAGTAGGCACTATGCCAACAGCGAACCTCAAAATAACAGATGTTCAATTCAACGAAGACTGCATGACCATAGAAGTGAAAAACCAAGGCAATTACAACTTGATAATAAGAGAAGTTAGAGTAAACAACTTCATAGAAAGCAACCAAGGACTCATTATTAACCAGACTTCCACGCCGTACTCGGTTCCATTAAATGAGCCGATTTCAGTGGGTGAGCAAATCTCAATTAAGGTAAACTTCAACTGGACTTCAGAGTATATATACCAAATAAGCTTGAAGACCGCAGACACTACATATTGGACCCCTGCGGGAATGACCGTTGAAGTTGCCCCATAGAACACAATACATCCTATTAACAAGAATTGCTAAGCGTCCAAGAAAACGATGGAATTATTCTATTATAAAATAGAATTAGGTTTAGACAAGAATTTTTGCTTCCCCTGATTTGACCGTTTCATATAATTCTTGCCAGATTTCTCTTTCCTTCTTAGTTTTGAAAAAGACTCCAACAGCTATTACCACATAGGTTATGGTAATACCTAATCCAATCATCGTGGATATAAATTGGGATTCTGGTCCAAAATAAGTTGCTGCATGATCATCAAATATTAAAAGTAGCCAATACTCATCAACAATAAATCCCAAACCCGCACCAAACAATGAATGCTCAACTCTCACAAACCAAGCCCCTTCAAAAAAAGTAAGCATCAACCCAATTACTAGCAAAATGAAACCATAATTGAAATGGTGTAAATGAACGTTGAAACCTAAAATCTGAAAAACCACACTTGACTCCGGCAAAATTGCTGTAAATAATTTCGACCCCCAAAGCGCAACACTAAAAGCCATTAA
>Ga0209536_100003423_pt1 | contig 25492 bp, 22 predicted proteins | sample DeeMarSeWOR28_12_FD_187461 | JGI IMG/M metagenome (GOLD analysis project Ga0209536, IMG submission 187461) | Marine sediment microbial communities from White Oak River estuary, North Carolina - WOR-2-8_12 (SPAdes) (version 2) | ecosystem: Environmental > Aquatic > Marine > Intertidal zone >...
GGGTTGGGCTATGTGGGTTTGCCGCTAATGTTGCGGTATGTAGAAGTCGGTTTTAAAGTCGTTGGATTTGATATTGATGCTGAAAAAATCAAAAAATTACATGCCGGGCAAACCTATATTGAACATATTCCTGCCGCTTCAATTAAAGAAGCAGTTGAACACGGGTTTAGCGCAACCACAGATTTTTCCCGGGTCAGCGAAGTCGATGCGCTTCTGATCTGTGTGCCAACGCCCTTAAATAAATACCGGGAGCCCGATCTCAGCTTTGTTACGAATACGGTGGATAGTCTGGTTCCTTATCTGCGTGCAGAGCAAATCATGTCGCTGGAAAGTACCACCTATCCCGGTACGACGGATGAAGAATTGCTGCCACGCATTGAGGAACAGGGATTCAAGATTGGCAAAGATTATTACCTGGTTTTCTCCCCCGAGCGTGAAGACCCGGGTAATCCAAACTTCAAAACCCAGACCATACCCAAAGTGGTTGGCGGGGTGACCGAAGCATGTTTGCAGACGGGTATTGCATTATATTCCCCGGTGATTGATCAAGTTGTGTCAGTCAGTTCCACCCGGGCGGCCGAATTGACCAAACTGCTCGAAAACATCCATCGTGCCGTCAATATCGGCCTAGTCAATGAAATGAAGATTGTGGCAGACAAAATGGGCATAGATATCCATGAAGTCATTTCTGCTGCCGCGACCAAGCCGTTTGGTTTTACCCCGTATTATCCTGGTCCGGGTCTGGGTGGCCACTGTATTCCCATCGATCCTTTTTATTTGACGTGGAAAGCCAGAGAATACGGTCTGGCCACCCGATTCATCGAACTGGCCGGTGAGGTAAATACCAAAATGCCAGAATGGGTAATTGGCAAAACAATGAATGCACTTAACGATCAGGGAAAATCGCTGAAAGGATCGAAAGTGCTTGTGCTAGGTATTGCCTACAAAAAGAACGTTGATGATATGCGTGAATCACCGGCAGTTGAATTAATGTCTCTGTTAGAAGAGAAAGGGGCAATTGTAAACTATTCAGATCCACATGTACCAATATTTCCAAAAATGCGCGCCTACTCTTTTGACTTGAGTAGTGTGGCGGTTACCCCTGAATCACTAAAAGATTATGATCTGGTATTATTGGCAACTGATCATGCGGCATTTGATTATGATCTTATCAAAAAGCATGCAAACCTTATTGTAGATACCAGAGGGATCTACAAAGGAAAAGAACCAAATATTGTAAAGGCATGATTTCGGTTTAAAAATTACAAAAAATTGAGGCGCTGATGTTTCCAACGATACAAAATAGAAAAATACGCATAGCAGTAGTAGGGTGCGGTCGAATTTCGAAAAATCATTTTCTGTCTATCGAAAAACATCAGGAAAATATTGAACTGGTCGCTGTATGTGATGTTAACCAAGATGTATTAGCCGAACACAAAAACAAATACCAGGTACCAGGGTATCAACGCCTGGAAGAAATGCTTGATAATGAATCACTGGATGTTGTCGCCATTTGTACCCCCAGTGGCCTGCATCCGGAACAAACCATCATGGCGGCAGAGCGTGGTGTCCATGTAATGACGGAAAAACCTATGGCAACACGCTGGCAAGATGGACTTAACATGGTCAGAGCCTGCGACAATGCTGGCGTCCGTCTATTTGTTGTGAAGCAGAACAGACGCAATACCACCCTTCAATTATTAAAGCGCGCAATTCAGGAAAAACGCTTCGGGCGCATCCATATGGTACATCTGAATGTTTTCTGGACCCGCCCCCAGGAATATTACGATTCCGCCAAATGGCGGGGTACCTGGGAACTGGATGGCGGGGCATTCATGAATCAGGCAAGTCACTATGTTGATTTAATCGACTGGCTGATTGGTCCGGTAGCCAGCGTCCAGGCAATGACAGGTACTTTGGGCAGGGATATCGAAGTCGAGGATACCGGTGTAATGAATATCAAATGGCGGAGCGGCGCACTCGGTTCGATGAGCGTCACTATGTTGACCTATCCAAAGAATTATGAGGGCTCAATCACCATAATAGGCGAGAAGGGGACAGTGAGGGTAGGGGGTGTTGCGGTCAATGATATTCAAGATTGGGAATTTGCCGATGAGCGTGATTATGACCAGAAAATCAAAGACGCCAATTATGAAACAACCTCCGTCTATGGATTTGGCCATCCTGTCTATTATAAAAATGTAATAGATGTGTTACGAGGCGAAGCAGAACCAGAGACGGATGGTAGAGAGGGACTGAAATCATTAGAAGTCCTTATTGCGGCTTATCTTTCAGCGCGAGATGGAAAAACCGTCAGTCTGCCTCTGGAGTATTGATGATGGAATATCAAGCACATGAAACGGCAATCATTGATGAAGGGGCGACAATAGGAAAAGACACCCGCATATGGCATTGGACACATATATCCAGCGGTGCGGTAATTGGGCAAAAATGTTCTCTTGGACAAAATGTGTTTATCGGCAATAAAGTCGTGGTCGGTAATAACGTTAAAATCCAGAATAATGTTTCAGTCTATGACAATGTCACATTAGAAGATGATGTATTCTGCGGCCCAAGCATGGTATTCACCAATGTCTATAATCCGCGATCTGCCATCACCCGCAAAGATGAATATCGTGATACGTTGGCTAAACAAGGTGCTACTCTAGGTGCTAATTGTACGATCGTATGTGGAGTCACAATTGGAAGGTATGCATTTATTGGCGCAGGAGCGGTAGTTAATAAAGATGTGCCGGATTATGCCTTAATGGTAGGGGTGCCTGCACGGCAGATTGGGTGGATGAGTGAGTATGGGGAGCAACTAGATCTCCCATTGTCCGGTGAAGGTAAAGTGATATGTCAACATACCGGGGTCACCTATGAATTATCAGAAAATACCGTAAAAGTTATCGCATAAATAATAAAAAATAAACAACGGTATGAGAATTATATCTGTCATTGGCGCGCGCCCTCAATTTATTAAAGCTTCCGCAATTTCAAGAGCTATACGGGAATACAACAAAAACACAATTGATAATATTAGCGAGACTATTATTCATACCGGGCAGCATTTTGATAAAAACATGTCAAATGTGTTCTTCCAAGAACTAAATATACCAGAACCTGATTTCAACTTAGAGATAGCCGGGTTGAATCACGGGGCAATGACAGGACGAATGCTCGAAAAGATCGAAAATATACTAGAAGAAATACAACCCAACGTAGTTTTAATTTATGGCGATACAAATTCAACCCTTGCGGGTGCACTTGCAGCAAGTAAATTACATATACCTGTTGCGCATATTGAGGCTGGACTTCGTTCATTTAATATGAGCATGCCTGAAGAAATAAATCGTATTCTGTCAGATCGAATATCTACATTGTTATTTTGTCCGACTGAAGAAGCGGTAAGTAATCTACGGACAGAGGCACTAACGAAAGGCGTCTATAATGTAGGTGATGTAATGTATGATGCCGTGCAATATTATGGTGACAGAGCAATAAATAATATTAGTCTTGATAAGTGGAATCTGAAAAACAAAGAGTATGCTTTGTGTACGATACATCGCGCAGAAAATACCAATGATTCGTTAAGGCTAGCTTCAATCCTTGAAGCTTTACAAGAAATCAATAAGGATTGTAAAATTATATTTCCATTACATCCTCGTACACGCCAACTAATTAGTTCGTATAGCATGGATGCCAAACTTAAAGGAATAGATGTTATTGAACCAGTTTCATATCTTGAAATGCTACGTCTTGAACATTCTGCCCTTGCGATTCTTACTGATTCGGGAGGTATTCAAAAAGAAGCATTTTTCAATGAAATACCCTGTATCACCTTGCGTGATGAAACAGAATGGGTGGAAACAGTTCAACTCGGCTGGAATCAAGTGGTAGGGATTGGTAAAGAAGAGATACTGGATTCATTTTATGGGATTGCTCGGAGGGATAAAACAAATGGGCAAAAACCATATGGAGATGGCTCTGCTGCAGAACAAATACTTAACATAATGCGAAGTGAATTATGATCATTGTTTTATTACCCGCCTATAACGAAGAACAATCTTTACCAACTCTTTTGCCTAAATTAAAAAATGAGTTAGCGCAAATAGCAGCAGGTTATACAGTCATAGTATGTGATGATGGCAGTATAGATAATACTGGAGATTTACTTGAAAAGTACGCGGCCGAAATGCCAATCGAAGTAATACGTCACAAACTCAACCGGGGGCTGGGTGAAACTTCACGCGATCTTTTTGAGCGGGCAGCAGAGATTAGTAATGTAGGCGACATCATTGTTCGACTTGATTGTGATGATACTCATGAACCAGAATTTATTCCCAAATTAGTTGAAAAATTAGAATCCGGATATGATGTGGTGATTGCCTCTCGTTTTGAACCTGGCGGCGGTCAGATTGGTGTCAATGCGTATCGTGCATTTATTAGTCGGGCAGCAAATTTGTTTATGAAGATCTTTTTTCCTATTCCAGGCCTCAAAGAATACTCTAGCGGGTTCAGGGCGTATCGGGCAGAAAAAATCAAGGAAGCTGTCGACTTTTATGGCAACAATTTTATTCAGCTTAAGGGACTTGGATTTACCTGTACTTTGGAGAAGCTCGTCAAATTAAAACTGATAGGTGCAAGGTTTGGCGAAATACCATTTATGTTGCGTTATGACCAGAAACAAAGCACAAGCAAAATGGTCAGTAGTATTACAACATACGGATATATGACAATGGCGCTTCTTTATCATTGGCCCTGGGGTGGGTGGCGAAGAGCATATACAAAGCAATATAAAAAATATAAGTAACAAAATGTGTGGTATCTGCGGAATTATTGGTAGTCCAGGAAGTCTGACCAAGCAAGACGAGAGTATAGTCGATTCAATGAAATTGCGTCTTCGGCATCGTGGACCAGATAACGATGGTACTCATATGTCGAAATATGCAGTTTTGGGTCATACGCGACTTTCAATCATCGACCTTGAACATGGAAGCCAACCAATGGTGTCGCGAGATGGGCGTTATGTCTTAGTGTTCAATGGAGAGATCTATAACTATCTTGAATTGAGGCAGCAACTCATTCAGAAAGGCGTAACTTTCGAGACATTTTCAGATACCGAAGTCCTTCTGCAACAGCTAATTGTTGATAAAACTAAAGCTCTGAGCAAACTCAATGGTATGTTTGCTTTCGTTTTTCTTGATACTAAAACAGGCGAATGGATAGCGGCACGCGATCAGTTTGGAATAAAACCATTCTACTTCACGACGACAGACTCAGGTCACTTTGTCTTTGCGTCTGAAATCAAGGCAATTTTGATCCATCCTGAAGTCAGGGCAGAGGTAAATCAACAAGGATTGAATCACTATTTCACCTTTCAATTTTGTCTGAATAGTGAAACCTTGTTTAAGGCAATCCAGAAAATGGAACCTGGTTGTTATCTAATAGGACGCGCCGGAGAAATTCTCAAGAATGTCCGTTATTGGGATGCAGATTATCGCGTTGACGAACATCATACGGAACAATATTTCATTGAACGTTTACACTCTCTTTTGGAAGACAGTGTGCGGCTACAAATCCGGAGTGATGTTCCACTTGGTGCCTACCTTTCAGGTGGCATTGATTCCAGTACCATTAGTTGTTTGGCAGCGAATTGTTTGAATACTGAAATACCGGTTTTTACTGGAAAATTCTCTGAATCCCTTGCCTATGATGAATCGAGTTATGCCAATGAGGTAGCCAAACAAATTGGTGCAACCATGTATGAAATTGTTCCAACAGCACAAGACTTTGTTAAATACATGCCAGATATAATTGAGGTTATGGATGAACCAGTGGCAGGGCCTGGGGTGTTTCCTCAATACATGGTCAGTAAGTTAGCATCAAATCATGTGAAAGTCATACTCGGTGGACAGGGGGGTGATGAAATATTTGGTGGCTATGCGCGTTATCTTGTCGGCTACTTAGAGCAGGCATTAAAAGGTGCGATTCATGAAACCAGGGAAGAGGGCCGTCATCTTGTTGACCTACATAGTATCATCCCGAATTTACCACTACTCAAGCAATATGTGCCATTGATGCAGGGCTTCTGGCGCAAAGGACTATTCGAGAGTATGGACATGCGCTATTTCAACTTGATAGACCGAAGCCCAGATCTTGAAGAGCATCTTACCGAAGAAGCAATCAGTAATTTTGATCGTGAACAGACATTTGAAGAGTTCCAGCAATTGTTCAATCATCCTGATACAAAGTCGTACATTAATAAAATGACACATTTTGATTATAAAACGCTTTTGCCAGCTTTGTTACATGTTGAAGATCGCGTCAGTATGGCTGTATCCCTTGAATCTCGTGTCCCTATATTGGATACCCGTATAATGGAGATCGTTGCTAGTGCACCACCGGCAATGAAATTCCAGGGTGGAGAAACAAAAGCGCTGCTAAAACGTGCCATCCAAAATGTTGTACCAGCATCGATCTTGAATCGTAAAGATAAAATGGGTTTTCCAGTACCCTTGTCAGAGTGGATGAAAGGCGGTGTTGTTCGTGATTTTGTAAATGATACATTGCTAAGTCAGGCAAGTTATGAGAGGGGGCTATATAGAAAAGAGTCATTACAGAACATGACAAATAGCCAAGGTGTAGGAAGTCGGCAACTGTGGGGGGCGCTGAATCTTGAACTCTGGCATCAGAGATATATTGATGGGGATGGTTTGCCACAATGACACCGGAGCAAAGGGAGTATGTAATAGAAACTCTTGAGCGGTATTGGCCAAAGAATAAACAGCTTATAGAGAACCTACCCATTGCAATTCACAAAATACCTGAAAATGAGGAATTACCGCCTCAAGGAGTGATGGTTAACATTCCAGATTGGGCGAGTGATTATGCAGTTGACGGGTGTTTACTTGTGCCTAGATGGGCCTCTGAGCAGACATCTAAGTCCTGGAACCAAATAGACTGGATTGCCGTTTGTTTCTGGTACCTCAATAATCTCGCAGAACGGGCACATGAAGACATGCATGGACCTATACATTCCTATAGTTTGCGTCTCAAAGACTGGGATAAGCGATTATGGGAACGCGCTTGGGTAAATCGGATCGCACTATTTCTTCGAAAATGGGCAGCTCAAGATGAAGGCCAATCAGAGGAATTGCTATTTGGACATCTTCCAGAACCCGAGATTTTGATAACACATGATGTTGACGCAATTACTAAGACAATTGCAATACGTTTCAAGCAGACGATTTTTCACGGATTTAATGCACTTAGACTGTTAATGAAAGGACAGTTTGAACACTCAGTAAAACGAGGGATAAAAGCATTCAGGTTCCTTTTTAGTCGTGATGATTATTGGTGTTTTGATGAGATACTTGAGCTAGAAAAGAAAAGTGAAATAAAAACAATATTTAACTTTTATGGAGGAAAGCCAGGAAAATTGCGTAACTTTAAAGAACAAATCCTTGATCCGGCATATGATGTACACGATCCTGTCCTGAAAGGACAAATTAAAAAAATGCATAAAGACGGATGGAGTATTGGACTTCATCAATCATTCGATGCGTGGAAAGATAAGGAGAGAATGAAAAAAGAAAAAGAAAATTTAGAAAGCGCATTAGGATATACAGTTATAACTTGTCGTCAACATTGGCTGCGCTTTAGTTTTAAGGATACCTGGAAAACCCAACAGGCTGTTGGATTCAAACAAGATACTACGCTAGGTTTTAATGATAGACCAGCATTTCGAAATGCCGCTGCTGTCAATTATTTTCCGTGGGATAAAAAATCAGACAAGCCGATGCAAATTGAAGTGATTCCGATGATGCTTATGGATTCACATATTTATGATTACGCGCATATAGATGAAAAAAATATTTTTAATGAAATTGATAAGTGGATTAATGAAGTCAAGTTTGTTTTTGGGAAAATAAGTGTCATTTGGCATCAAAGGGTAATGAGTGATGATTATGGTTGGGGTCCCGGTTATACAAATATGCTAGAGATAATAAATAAAAAAGGGAATTAGTATGTCGCATTTTGTTTTTGGATATAGGCTGCCGAAAGTTTTAAGTAAACCTTTATTTGGTGATCGTGAAAAATGGGGACTAGTCCCTGTCACTAATGATACTGATTGGAATGAGTATTGGAAAATAAATTTCAGTTTCTATGAAGAATCCCAAAAGGGAACAATTGGAAAAATCGTAAATAATTCTGGATATAGAGTAATTCAAGATATTCCGTTGGGAGGTTTAAAAATACTTGAAATTGGGCCTGGCAATATTGACCACTTGCAATTCTGGAATGAAAAACCAGAAATGTATACTGTTGTAGATATACAAGAAGGCATGTTAGAAAGAGCAAGAAAAACTCTTAATAAGAATGATATTCGGTTTGATGAAATAAAAATAGACAGAAATCAGAATAAACTACCATTTGATGATAATAGTTTTGATCTAATTATGTCATTTTATTCTCTGGAGCACATATATCCATTAGATAAATATTTAGAAGAATTGAATCGTGTGCTTCGCAAAAACGGAAGGCTTATCGGCGCAATACCTGCAGAAGGTGGTCTGGCGTGGGGAATGGGAAGATATCTTACGAGTAGACGTTGGTTTTTAAAAAATACAACAATCAACCCAGATAAAATAATTTGCTGGCAACATCCTAATTTCGCAGACCATATACTTAGTTCATTAGATGAAAAATTTGAGAAAATTAAATTAGCCTATTGGCCTATGAGAGTTCCAATTGTTGATATCAATTTAGTTGTTAAATTTATATACAAAAAGAAGTAGTCTTCGTTGAGTCAACCATATACAGATCATATTAAAACAGTATTACCAAGGCTGCTCGCTCTTTTTGATGTTGACAAGAGCAGTTCAACTTATGGCATAGGGGATCGCTATTATTGGGCTTGGGGTTTAATTGATTTTGGTAACGGAACGTTTCAGGGAGCAGTTCATGGACTTTCTAGACTCTTAGTTCATGAACTACTTCCGTATGGCTTTAGCGAAAAGATAATATTGAAGCGCATTGATTCAATGTTTCATGGTGCAGAATGCTTGATTAGAAAGAATGGCAGTATGGAAGAAGCATTTCCTTATGAAGGATCATTCTGTGTTACTGCGCTTGTTTCTTATGACTTATTAAGTGCAATTGAATTGCTTGACAATAGACTAGATCATGTAAAAAAAGAGAAATATCTTTCAATTGTTCGACCAATGATTGATTATCTTCGTTATTCAGATGAAACGCATGCAATAATTTCCAATCACTTGGCAACTGCCGCAGCTGCGTTATTCAAATGGGATATGTTATCACATGATAATAATGATCGACGTGGAAAAGACATATTGAAACGTATTATTGAAAATCAATCTGAGGAAGGATGGTTTAGAGAATATGATGGTGCTGATCCGGGATATCAATCATTATGTACCTATTATCTTGCTGATTTACATCGTATACGACCAGATCTTAACTTATTAGAACCACTAAAAAAGTCAATACAATTTCTCTGGTATTTTGCGCATCCAGATGGTTCATTCGGCGGTATTTATGGGAGTCGTAATACACGATTCTATTATCCGTCAGGAATAGAGTACTTGGCGAATGAGATACCCGAAGCTTCTGCTCTTGCAAATTTTATGCGTAAATCTATTGAAAACGAATGTGTGGTTGGTTTGTCATCAATGGATGAACCAAATCTAATTCCAATGTTTAATTCTTATTGTTGGGCAGCCGTTTGTGCATCTAATTATCCAGGCGCACCTGAAGTGCCTAGTCAAACAAATACAAGTTTCAGAAAGTATTGGGAAAAGGCCGGAATATTTGTAGATAGTGGTATAGATTACTATACCATCATATCTACTAGCAAAGGCGGGGTAGTGTACCATTTTTCATCTCAAAACAAGAAATACATAAATACTGGTGTGATCGCGAAAGATAAATCTAATAGGCTTTACAGTACACAGGCATTTCAATCAGCTAATGAAATAATTATCGAAGATGAAAGCATTGAAATACGAGCAGGATTCCAACCTGTAACTAAACAATTGATGGCGCCCACGCAGTTATTAATTCTTCGACTTTTAAATATAACATTAATGCGTATAACAAAGGTTCGTGAAAAAATTAAACAAATATTAGTTAAAATGTTAATTACAAACAAAAGAAAACCAAACAAATTTAATACACGAAAAATCACATTAGGAAAAGAGTTAAGAATTATTGATGAAATAAATAATAGCAACAATATGGTAATAATTGATGACTGTAAATACTTTGTTGCTATTCATATGGCAAGCCAGGGATACTGGCAAATCCAGGATGAAATGGAAGTATGATACCTCGTTTTAAACCTAAATATGACAAAAGTGATTGGCTAGCTGCGCTATACCCAACTCGTGGAAATATTCCTAAATATGAGAGGGCTTTTGCTGAAAAATTTGGGTGTAAATATGGAGCTATGTTTGCGCATGGGCGCTCTGGTATATTTGCTTTGCTTAAAGTGTGGGGATTAGAGAATGCAGAAGTAATATGTCCTGCATATACATGTGTAGTCGTGCCCAATGCTATAGTGATGAGTGGTAATATCCCTGTTTTTGTTGATAGTGAGAAAGGACATTTCAATATGAGTCTTAGAGGTATTGAAGAAGCTATTACTGAAAAGACTCGTGTAATTATTCCAACGCATCTATTTGGATATCCCATGGATGTTTCCGAAGTAGAAAAGATAAGGAATGAGGCAGAGCAAAAATATAATCACAAAATATATGTGATACAAGATTGTGCACATAGTTATGGCGCGAAATGGAATGGAGAATTAGTGACAAAATATGGGGATGCAGCTGTATTTGGTTCCAATATCAGTAAAATTATTAATTCGATATTCGGCGGAATGGTAATAACTAATAATAAGGATTTGGCAAATAGACTTAAAACGTGGAGAAACAATAATACAATTGACAAGGGATTTAGAAAGTCACTTAAACGACTTCTCTATTTTATTGCGGTTAATGTGGCTTTTAACAAATATATTTATGGAATGGTAAATTACTTGGAAAATAAAGGGTTCCTCGATACCTTTGTAAAATATTACGATGAAAACGTAATAGATTTGCCAAATGACTGGAATCATGCTCCCAGTGAAATAGAGGCGCGTGTTGGTATAAATCAATTAAGAAAATACAATGAGATAATTGATAATCGAATAGAAAATGCAAAAAATATAATTAACAAAATGAAGGATAATAATGATATCTGGATGTTACCTTTTGTTGAAGGGGCAACCTATAGCCATATCGTAGGATTAGTTGAAGATCGTGATGCTTGGATAAATAAATATCATAAATTAAAAATTCAACTTGGCACTCTAATCGAATACTCTATCCCAAAAATGCGTTCTTTTGAAAAGTATAAACATTTTGGTGGAAAAATTTCATATAAATATTCAAAACATACAATAAATTTTCCGGTATAAAATGTATTTTATTATTTACTAATTAAATAAAAGATACAGAAATAAATATATTTAACAGCCAAATGAATGAAATATTAAAAAAATGGAATAATTTATATCGAAAAGAAGGAAATCAAGAAATATTAAATAATCCCGAATTTATTCAAATTATTGAATCTGTATATCATGTAAAAGCATGCCATCGTGTTATTAAAGATAACAGCAATGAAGTCGGTGTTCCTTGTTATTATGTAAATACTCCTCTGTCTGGCAAGAAAATAACGAGCAGTCCTTTCAATTTTTATCCTTATTTAATCGGTAAATCTGACGATCTTCTTGCAATTAATGAGTTAATTACCTTGGCAAAGAAATATGGAAATAAATGTTATGTTGAATATAAAACATTTACAGAAATTAATGCAGAGTCTATTAAAAAAAATAATCTAATGAAAGTAGATTCATCAATTGTTAGTAATTTGCATTTATATACTAGTTATGATGAGCAAACCAAGAAATATAGTAAAAGTTTGCGGCAAAATTTGAGAACTACATATAAAAAGATTAATGATTTAGGAATTACTATTAAGTACGCTGAAAAGGAGAATGAACTTGATGTTTGGTATAAATTATTAGTTCGACTATATCGTAATAAGCATCAAATGATTACACAGCCTGATATTCTATTTAAAAAGCTTTTTAATGCGCGTAATAGCTATGGAATGAAAATAGGAAAATTACTGTTGGCATACGATAATGGAAAAATAATCGGTGGTATATTCATGCTTGATGGCAATCAACATTGGGAATATAGTTGGGCCGCTTATGATTTGAGCTATGCAAAGTATGGAATAAATACGATATTAGTAGATCATGCTATTAGGCATGCAATTGAGCAGAAAGTAAAGACGTTTGGGTTTGGTTCTTCAAGTATAAATGACAAGGATTTAGTTTATTTTAAATCAAGATGGGGTTGTCAAGAAAAAATAATAAAATACTATTATTGGAATCATAAACCTTCACATATTGATTTGAATACATCTTTCGCTTTCGCCAGAACACTATATTCATATTTACCAATTAGTCTTTTAAAACGCATTCCAAAATATGTGGTCCCATATATAGCATAATAATGATCCCTTATATCTCGCCAGAATTTACTTTTTCTCAGCTAGTTAAAGCAATAATACACCGAAAAAAAGAATTTCAGGAATTCTACAGAAAGACTTCAGAAGAGGGTGCTAAATCTATATATATCAGGGAAAAACAACGATACGCACTTGCTGACTTTTTGAATGATGTGGGTATGAATAATCAAAGAGTTTTAGTACCCGCCTTTACATGCCGTTCGGTCGCCGACGCAGTTCGCGAAGCAAATGCAATACCTGTTTACTATGATATTACTCCTAATCTTGAAGTGGACTTAGTATCAATTGAAAAAGCAGCAAAAGACGGCGTTGAAGCAATAATTGTTTCTGATATTTATGGGAAACATATGGATATATATGATTGGCTTGATTCGCTAGTTGAGCGACCAGTTGTAATTGGAGATTTTGCACATCATGATGAAATAAGACTCACAGATGTTAATCGTCCATATTTTGACGTAGTGATGTATAGTTCTGCTTATTATAAACCAATGAGAAGTATGGGGTTTGGGCTGTTATGTTTGCTTACTGATAAAGTACAAGTGAAAGATAGTATTCTAATATCGACGTCAATAGTTTCGGCAACATTTGGGACCTTGAAAATTTGGCTAACTTCAATCCTCCTCAAGTCATTTCTGTTTAATACTGTATACAAATTGATTCAATTAATTAATAAAAAAATACATGTAGTTGATGTATTTGATTCAAAAAGACCAGCAAACATAGCTGCATTCTCACAATATATACGATCTTCTGTACCTGATAAGAAAGAGAGAAATTTGATAGCTGAATATTACAAGAAAATGCTGCCTTCACTGACAGCGATAAGTGGAGGTGGCAACGAAACTTATTATTCAGTTCTAATTGAGCCGGACATTAGAAATAACTTACATAAAGAAGCACTAAAACAAGGTGTTTTTTTGGGTAATATTATATCTGACATTGCTTGTACAGATGAAAAAGAATGCCCAAACGCGATGTATCTATCAAAAAGAATAACAAATCTACCTTTTTTGTGTTGCATAAACAAGTATAAAAAAGTAACTACGATTATCAAAAGACTAATAAATTGACTAATTTGAATCATATATTCCATTTACTTAAGAAGAATAATTCAAGAAGAATTCTGGCGTATTATCTGATTGGTAAAATACTGAGGCCAATCGATGTTATTGCATCAATAATGCACAACAAAGAAATAAATAATAAATCACTTTCCCCAATATTTATTATTGGTGCACCAAGAAGCGGAACAACAATTGTATATCAATATCTCGCAGCAGTGTTTGAAGTAGTTTATATAAATAATCTTTGGGCGATGATGCCTAACATTTACCCTCTAAAGAAATCTTGGCTTAAAAAGAACGCCCCGTACGAAACAAATAATTATTATGGTAATAGTTTATCATTGTTTGGGACTCAGGAAGGCGGCTCAATATTTCGTAGATGGTTTAGTGAAGGAGATACTGATCATTGTGAATCACTGAGTCATAAGAATATAAAAGATATGAGAAACTATTTTGGAAAAGTATCAAATAAAGCGAATAAACCAATTTTAATTAAGAATGGCAGAAACTCTGTTAGGTTAATTGCGTTAATGAAAATATTTCCAAATGCGCGCTATATTTTTATCGAACGTAATCCATTAGATGTCGCGCAATCAATTGTAAATGGCCGTATTCAGTTAATGTCAGATAAAAATCAAAATTGGACTGTAAAACCTAAAGAATGGAAAAGTATTGAAACTTTACCTTATCCAGAACAGGTAGCAAGTCAAGTATTTTTTATAAATAAACATATACAGACAGCAAAAGAATTAATTCCTGCAGAAGCAAAGATAATAATTGAATACAGTGAATTTTGTGTACATCCATTTAAAGTTATAAGTAGAATATCGGAAAAATGGAATGACTTAATTATACGAAATAACCTTCCTGAGTATATAGTGGAGGCAAGTTATACAGCATCAAGTAAAAAATCATTGCCCTGTGATGTTTTAAAACGCATAAGTGATGAATTAGATAAACTGGAATATAACGAGATGAATCAATGACTGTATATTTCACTCGTTTAAAAAAAGACACTTTAATTTATGGCATAGGAACAGTCGCTGGTAATGCAGTCGGTTTTTTTCTATTACCAATATATACACGACTTTTTAGTCCCATTGAATATGGGGCTATCGAAATGCTTGCTGTTCTTGGAAATATGATTGGTCTAATGATTAGCATGGGATTAGATTCTGCCCAATCATATTATTTTATGAAAACTAAGAAAGAGGGAATTGAGAAACAAGCAGAAATTATTTCATCCATTTTTCAGTGGAGAATTATAACAAGTATAATTGCTTTATTTTTAGCGCTTTTTCTAGTGCCAATATTTAATAAACACTTATTTAATAATACAAATCATTCGGTGCTGCTTTATGCCGCAGTATTTTCTTCGATTATTTTCGGACAAATAACTACGCAGGCGATAGATGTTTTGCGATTAATATTTAGACCCTGGCCGTTCATAATTATGACAATATCAAAAGTGTCGCTAGGTGCTTTAACAGCTATAACACTGATATATATATTCGACATGGGTATACTTGGTTACTTTCTTGGAGCTATGACGGGAGCATTGTTGATTGGAATAATATCCTGGTGGAATATTAGGCCATATCTAAATATAAATAAATTACATATAAATATTTGGCCAATTATACTGAAATTTGGTCTTCCTTTGGTGCCAGTATCGTTTGGGATGTATGTCATTACAAGTGCTGATCGTTGGTTTTTAGCAAAATTAACAGATGAGCATCAACTTGCAATCTACGCTGTAGCTGCAAAATTATCATTAATAATCTTGCTTGTTGTGAAAGCATTTCGAATGGCGTGGTGGCCTATAGCACTTGATGCTATGCATAAAGGCGAAGGAAATGATTTAGTACGTATGATTGCAAAGGTATATCTTGTTGGTGCTACTACGATGCTTATTATTTTGACAGCATTAACACCAATTTTAATATTTATTTTAGTTCCAGATACTTACAATGAAGCAATACCATTAGTAGGTATAATGTCGTGGTATGGATTAGGTTATGGGTTCGCACTTATTAGCTCTATTGGAATATGGATGGCTGAGAAAACATATTTGTCTGGTATCGTAGTGATAATAGTAGCCTTATTAAATGTTATTTTTAATAGCATGCTAGTACCAAAATACGGCGCAATAGGAGCTGCAATAAGTACTGCAATTTCAGCAATAATTTGGCAAATATGTATTTTATTAATAAGTGAAAAACTTTGGAAAATTAATTACCCGATCAAACAATTCGGTGGAATTCTAGTTATCGGATTAATATATACGTCAATAGTTACAACACTGTATATTGATAATAATTATTCATATCAATATATAACAAGTATATCTGTAATATCAATAATATTAATTATTTTAGTTGGATTAAATAGTGAAATTAGAAATTATCTCAAAAAATCAAAAATGAATAAAACAAACTATTTTATATAAGTAAAAAATATAGTTAATTTAAAATATATCTTATTATCAAAAATAAATAATATATTAAAGTGTAATGAACAGTATTATCAATATTTATAGAAAGTACGGCGTAATAACATTGTTACGTAGTATTTTTTATCCAATCACATTAATGTTTACCATGCCCGTCAGTTTAATAAGGACATTATGGGAATCAAGAATATTAATGGACGGAAAATGGAGTCAATATAATGGCTTTCGAGTAGCAAATAGTATCAATTGTTTGTTTTATCGGACACAAATGATGAATATTGATTATTATGGTAGAGGTGGTGTCAGTCCACACATTGGATTAGGTAATTATAATTTATCGCACTGGTATCATCATTCCCTGGTCTCTTTGTACATTTACTCAGCACTTGGTGCTGTACTCCCCTTATTATCACTGTTCTTCTGGTTGCTATTACATTTGATATGGCTAAACACATCTATTTCACCATATAGTTTTGTTATATTAATTATGGTTCTATTTAGTACTGGATTTTATGCAAATGCATTTATATTACAAAATTATAATGCGCTTGGATGGGCATTTTTTCCAGTTGGTATATGGGGATGGATGACAGGTAATTACTGGGTATCTTTATTAGCATGGTTAGCTACTAGTTATTCTAGTATTACAGTCGTATTTATAGCTGCAATATTGTCGTTAACATTTAGTATAAAAACATCGTCCCCTTACCCTTTAATAACATTAATACCTGCATGTCTGAATTTTTTAACTAATTTTGTATGGCAAAAAAATAGTGATGGAACTATTCTCGAGTCAATTTCAAAGAAATTGAAAGCTATTGGATTACATAGAACGAATACAAAATATAAAAGAACACCATCAAAAATAAATATAATGATTTTATATTATCTTTCAATCTATAGTATTTTTGGTGTCTCGTGGTTCTATACATATAGTGAAGTACCTGTTATATGGGTAGTGTGCATCGTTGTTTACTATTTAAATCAAACATTTATTAGGTTTGCTGATGACCAGTCAATGCAAATGATGATGTTAAGCATTTCTACGGCAATGATGTTTCAATATTTTGATCCCATTATGTTATTTCCATATTGGCTTGTAATATCACCGATTCCAATATTTATAAGTCTTAACAAAAAAGGCGGCGATCCCGACAAAGTACAGAGATTTTCACCCTTTAATATTCAACCAATAGTAGATGCTGTTGATACATTTTTTAAAAATGTAGGCAAAAATGAACGTGTTTTTATGGCTTTCTCCAATCCGAAGGGAAAGTATGAAAAATTATTTGATGGTTATCGCATACTAAAAGAAATACCATCATATGTTGCTACTAAAAATAGATTCCATTTTTTTCCTGATTGGTATTCCGTTTTTAGTTTGAATTATATTGGGGCACCAACATTATGGGGTAAGAATATTGAAGAAGTTAATAAAAATGTAAAATATTGGAATGTGGATTATGTAATAATTTATCAAAATTCAGGCACAGTATTATCTGGTGAATGGGAAAAAAGTGGGTATAAAGTATTAGCAACCATTGATTGGGCAGAATTTGAAGAGGAATTGCGTGGTGAATCATTATGTGAAAGTTATGCAGACACACCAAAATGGTGGCTATTAAAAGTACCTGCATAAGTAATTATATTAATTTTAAGTATTTACTTAAGAAAGAATAAGAAATAATGAAATTCGAAGATTATCAAAAACTATATGAAAACCTGGATAAATATAATAATGAAATTACACATGGTGATGATTTAAAACACGAAATATTTGAATGGAAAATACCGAACTTGGAATCAGTTATACCAAAAGGACTTAAAATTAATTCTATTGCTGAGGTAGGGTGTTTCAGTGGAGATTTAGTCGCTAACATTACTATTAATAATGAAAATATACAAAGGACAGGTTATGACTGCAATTCTAAAGCAATCGAATTAGCAAAAAGTAAATATCCAAAAATAGATTTTGTTATTGAGGATATTACGAATAGTTTCAGTCATTATGATCTGGTTATATTGAGCGACATAATTGAACATATTAAAGATGATGAAGCATTTTTAAACAATTTATCGAAGAACACAAAAGCTTTGCTTATTAATCTTCCACTTGAGAAATGTTGGGCTAATTTATTCAGAGAGTATGGAATAAATGACTCTAGTGGCCATATGAAAGCCTATAGTTACGAAGATGCTATTGACTTATTTAATAAGACTCGATGGAAGGTTATCAACTACAAAATAAAATGGTTTTGTGAAACTGAGATATATAATCAGTTGAATTTCAAAGATAATTCCTTTCTTAAAAAAAAGTTAAAAAATATTGTGTTGAATAATAAATATCTCAGGCGTAAATATTTTCCATCAAATTTATTTGCATTTTTATTGCGTGATGCATAATAACATAGATTTTATTGCCTATTATTTCTCTAAGAATGAAGGTGTTGGCGTACAACGCGCACGCTACCTTTATAAATTTCTACAAACAAATGGTTATTTACCTATTCTGCATTCAAGTGATACTTTTGGTTACATGGCAAAAAGAAGTAAATTCCTTTGGGGTATCATTTTATTAATAAAATTAATATTTAGTAAAAATAAAAAACTATACGCAACGTGTGGACCATTCTGGTTTCTCCCGATAATCTGGCTAATTGGCAAGTTACGCAAAACTAAATTAATTTATGACTTTCGTGATCCTTGGTCATTCAATATTGAACGTGGTTATGGAAATATAAATAAAAGAGGGAATCATATAAAAATATTGATTTCTCGGTTTATTGAAAAAAAAATATATAATGATTGTTTTTCATTCTGGGTTTGTACTCCTGGGATGTATGAGCTTTACCGTAATCTATTTAAGGATGATACAAAACTTAAATTTGTACCTAATGGTTATGAATTTACTAGAGACGAAATAATAAACAACAATGAAAACGTGTGTGGCCCATTAAAAAATGCTATCAAAATTGTATGTTTGGGAAGAATGGCTGTACATGGAATAAGTCATACTAAAAAATTATTCAGTGAAATAAATGGCTATATAAAAGAAAATAAAAATAAATCAATCTCTATACAATTAATTGGCACGGAAAAAGATGAAATCGAGAAGATAGTTTCGGATATGAAATTAGATAAAATAGTAACTTTTCTACCTAAGCAGGATCATAAGAAAGCACTTGGAATCGCTGTCACATCAGATGTTGGAATCTGTTTGGTTAGAGATGAGAATTACGAATTGGGTACTAAAGCATTTGATTATATTGGATTGGGAATACCTATATTAGACATTTTTGATCATACAAAAAACTTTTATAATTATTTCAAGGAATACATAATTAAAATCGAAGATATTGAATATTTACATAAATACTCACCACCTAAAGAATTATATAGAGGATATATATTTAAAAGTGTATTAGAAAGTTTTAATTAATATGCCTTATAGTACTAATCTATTAATGTCATTATAAATATAGTTTGTCATAGTATTTCAACGTAAAATAATAAATATCAGATTTTTTATAATGCGAGTAATATTATTAGCGCCTGCAGTATCAAGTCATGCAATCAAATGGGCCAATGGATTAGCAAATGAAGGTCTGGAGGTGCATCTGGTTTCACTTCATAAATGTCATCTTCCACTGCTTGAGTCTGTAAAAATATACTATTTACCATTTGGTTCACCCCTTGGATATTTTTTTGCTGTACCCTCATTACGTAGATTAGTAAAACTGATCAAACCAGATGTTATTAATGTGCATTATGCAACTGGTTATGGGACGCTTGCTAGCTTGGCAAATATTCATCCTAGAATGATTTCTGTTTGGGGAACTGATATTTATCAGTTTCCAAATAAATCATCTATCCATAAATGGATTTTGAAAATGAATTTACTATCCGCAGAAACAATAGCGGCAACAAGTAACGCCATGGCTACGAGAGTTAAGAGACTTTGTCCATCCTCGCAAGTATTTGTGACCCCTTTTGGCATTGATGAAGATGAATTTAGCCCTAAAAAGAAAGAACGCTCCAATAAAAATATTATAATTGGAACCGTTAAAACATTATCCTACAATTATGGTATTGATATACTTATTACAGCATTCTCAGAAATAATAAATAATCAAAATTATCTTAAAGAGAAATTACAATTGGTAATAGTTGGGGACGGTCCTGATAAAAAATTACTAATGAATCAGGTAAAAAGGTCTAATATAGCCGATAATGTGAAATTTGTTGGAGCTGTTCCGCATTCAATCGTACCAGAAATTCTCAACGAATTTGATATCTTTGTTTCTCTCAGTCGACAAGAAAGTTTTGGTGTCGCAATATTAGAAGCAAATGCATGTGGACTTCCTGTCGTTGTTACCGATGCAGAAGGACCACTCGAAATAACTGTCCATAAAAAAACAGGTCTTGTCGTTAAGAAAGAGAGCGTACCAGAAACTGTACAAGCTTTATCGTATCTTATTCAAAATCCAGATATACGAAATATAATGGGGCAATACGGTAGGCAGCATGTGCTATCACATTACACATGGAAAAAGAGCCTCAATGAAATGATTTTTGCATTAAAAGCAACAATAAATCGAGATTATCAAAAAAATCCAGGGTGAATGAAGATTATCTCTGTAATCGGAGCGCGACCGCAATTTATATATGCGGCAGTGGTTTTGCGTGCTATTGAAAAAAATGCTCATTATGCTCCAACAATTCAGGAATTGATTGTTCATACTGGCCAGGACTATTACAAACAAATGTCAGATGTATTTTTTTACGAAATGCGCATACCGTAACCGGCCTATTGGCTGGGGATTGGTGGAGGTAATCATGGTCAAATGACAAGCCAGATGCTGGAAAGCATCGAAGATGTGCTACTGACTGAAAAGCAGGATATTGTTCTAGTTTATGGTGATACAAACACTTCATCCCACCGGTTGGATATTTTGATATGATTGTGCTGCTATCCAATTGTCAAGGTGTATTTACTGACAGTGGAGGTGTTCAGAAAGAAGCCTACTTTTTTAAAAAACCGTGCATCACACTACGTGAGCAAACAGAATGGATCGAGCTAGTTGAAATCGGAGTTAATGTGCTTGCAGGTGCAGACCCAGAGAAGATATTAGCCGCAGAGACAGGTATTCATGAAATGTTGAATTTAGAACAACATGTTTTATATGCTGACGGACACGCAGGAGAAAAGATAATAAAAATATTATCTGAGTCTTTTGAATACACAAACTTCGTTAACACCAATAAGCGGCATGAATATGGTCCTTAATACAAAAATAGACCGATTACAATTAAGTAATCAAATATTTATTGATCATTAATTAGTATATATTTGGGTATATAAATGAAAATTTTAGGAATTCATGATGGCCATAATGCCGCCGTATGTTTATTAGAAGATGGAAAAATTGTAATAGCTGAACAGGAAGAGAGATATACGTATGAAAAGAATCAAGGTGGCATGCCAGTAAATACTATCAAGCAGATACTAAATAACGATCCTTTAGATTCTATAGACAAAATAGCATTCGTTGGTAGTTATATGGGTCAATATGACTGGAGCAGGGAAGAGATATTGGCCAGTTATGCACGATCAGGTACAGTCAAAGATATATTTAGACAAAGCATAAAACAGAGCAAAATAGCATTTGCCCTATATAAAAAATCTGCAAGTCAACCAAGACTAAAATCTATAAAGCAATTATTTGGGGAAAAAAAGGTAGAATTTATAGATCATCATCTCTGTCACGCTAGTGCAGCTTATTATGGTAAAGGCGCATATGATACGCCAATATTAGTTGTTACGGCGGATGGTGAAGGCGATGGACGTTCTGGTTCCGTATATATCGGGAAGGATGGAAAGTTGAATGAGTTGTTAACCCTGCCATCTCGTGACTCTATGGGGCGTCTTTATTCGTTTATTACATATCTTTTTAATATGGTGCCATATGAACATGAATACAAAATCATGGGGCTTGCTCCATATTGTACCGATCGAAAACGAATCGACCAATGTAAAAATAGATTGTCAGGTATTCTAGGATTTCAGGATAGTCACGCACTTCTATGGAAATACAAGGGAAAATATCCAAATATTCAATCTGCAGGTCGAGAAATAAAAAACATATTTGATTCGACGCGATTTGATGTGATGGCAGGAGCTATCCAGGAATTTACAGAAGATTTAATTACAGAATGGATAAGACGGATCGTAAAATATACAGGTGTAAATGATATTGCTTTATCTGGTGGTTTGTTCATGAATGTTAAGATGAATATGTTGCTTGCCAGGCTGCCTGAGATTAATTCAATATACGTATACCCGTCTTGTGGCGATGAATCAAATGCTATAGGTGCTGCTTATTATGTTCAGGCAAGAGACAATAGTGAATTACCTCAAGCATTAAAATCTTATTATTTAGGGGAAGATCTGCAATTTGAAGAAACATGGTTAAAAAACGCTATACCTAATAATGTAAGTGTTGAGCATCACGAAGATATAGAAGCACAAATTGCAAAATTGCTTGCTAAAGGTGAGATTGTAGGAAGAGTAAAAGGACCAATGGAATTCGGTGCCCGTTCGTTGGGAAATCGTGCAATACTTGCAAACCCATCAGTGGATGGTGTGCTGCGTACAATCAATGAAATGATTAAAGGTCGTGATTTCTGGATGCCTTTTGCGCCGTCTGTATTAGAGGAAGATCTTGGACGTTATTTTAAGCAGGACAATACGGTCGTTGATTATGAATATATGATATTTACTGCAGACAGTAATAAAAATGTTCGTACATATGCTAAGAATGCATTACATCCATATGACTATACCGGACGGCCACAGGCAGTACGTAAAGAAGATAATCCAGATTATTATAACTTATTGAAGTGCTACAAAGAAATTACCGGTGAGAGTTTGATTTTAAATACATCTTATAACTTGCATGGTTTTCCGATGGTTAAGGGAGGTGAACAAGCACTTCATGTGTTTAAAAATTCTGATCTCAAATATTTAGGGCTTGGTAATTATATGTTGAGAAAAGAATAATTTAAAAAAACAATCAATATTAGATATATTTAAATATACATATTAAATTATTCATATCAACCATTATTTGATAAAAATTATAATGTTGGTTTCAGTCATAGTTCCATGCCGTAACGAGAAATACCATATTGATAAATTTATAAGGTCAATTTTGAGGCAAGAAACAGATGGTTTAGATCTGGAAATACTAATTGCCGATGGCTGTAGTAATGATGGAACACTTGAAATATTATCAAAGCTTTCAACAGAGGACCCAAGAATACATATTGTCACTAACACTAGAAAAATTACACCATCAGGACTAAATCTGTGTATTGGCAAAAGTAAAGGCGATATTATTATTCGGATGGATGTACACACTATATATGCATCTGACTATATCCGTAATTGTGTAGAAACATTAATATACAGAAAGGTAGATAATGTTGGTGGCCCATGGCGAGCATCCGGAAATGACTTTATTCAAAAAGGAATTGCGCTAGCATTTCAGTCACCATTTTCGGCTGGTGGAGCAAAATCACATTTGCTCGATTATGAAGGAAAAGTTGACTCAGTATATCTTGGTTGTTGGCATAAAAGTACTTTTGAAGTATATGGACTTTTTGATGAAGAATTAGTACGTAACCAAGATGATGAACATAATCTTCGTATTGTTCGTGGTGGTGGTACTATTTGGCAAAATCCAGCAATACAATCATGGTATTACCCGCGATCTTCTATATCGGCAATGTTTCGACAATATGCACAATATGGATACTGGAAAGTAAGGGTCATTCAAAAGCATCATGTGCCAGCATCAATTCGGCATTTAATACCAGCATTATTTCTCATAGCATTGCTTCTTAGCGGCTTAAGTATATTATTTCATCCACTAGGAATTAAAGTATTTGCTACCTTGCTAGGTGCATATCTCATTGCAGTATTGATTGCTTCATCAATTACATGTATACGCACAAAAGAATTGAAATATATTTTAATACTTCCATTAGTATTTCCTGCCTTTCATTTTGGATATGGCTTTGGGTTTCTTGCAGGGATTTTTGAATTTATTATTATGCGTCGTAAAAACAGAGATCGTTTTAATGAATTAACAAGATAATAAGCGCATTTGAATATGACAATATTTATAATGCAGTTATAGATTATGAAAAATGAAGCACAACATGTTGTTGAACGATATAAGAGAAGAATGCGTCTTAATAAATTGGACCTTTATAATCCTATTAATTCAGCTGTTCTTTATGCCGAACAAGAGAAAGAACGCAAAATTGCGCGTCTTTTGCGTGATATATGTCTTGAGCCTCTCCAAACAAAAAAAGTACTGGAGATTGGCTGCGGTCCAGGGGGAAATTTGTTAAATTTATTGAGACTTGGATTTGAGCCTGAGAATCTAACAGGTAATGAACTATTGCATGAAAGATACCTAGAAGCGCGTAGGAAGCTACCTAAAGCTGTCAACTTGATACATGGTGATGCTAATAAGATTGATCTTCCCAAAAATCATTATGATATAGTGTACCAGTCAACTGTTTTCACCTCTTTACTAGATGCGACATTTCAAAATGAGCTTGCTGAGAGAATGTGGGGATGGGTTAAACCTGGTGGAGGAGTGTTATGGTATGATTTTACCTTCGATAATCCAAAGAATCCGGATGTGCGTGGTGTTAAGGACAAACGAATACAAGAATTATTTCCAGAAGGTAAAGTCATAATCAAGCGTGTGACATTAGCCCCTCCAATTAGTCGACGAGTTACCAAAATCCATCCCTGCTTATATCACGTGTTCAATATTTTACCATTACTACGCACGCATGTACTTTGCTGGATTGGCAAGAGTACTTGAGAATGAGCCAGAAGCAATTCCTTCCATTTGCACTGCCTGATATCGGCGATGAGGAAATCCAAGAAGTTGTCGATTCGCTTAAATCAGGGTGGATAACCACTGGTCCAAAAGCAAAACTGCTTGAAAAGGACTTTGCTGCTTTTATCGGCAGGGGGGTGGATGCAGTAGCGGTAAATTCAGCTACCGCGGGATTACATTTAGCCCTAGAAGCAGTCGGTATCGGTGATGATGATGAAGTTATTACAACTCCTTATACCTTTACTGCTACCGCAGAAGTTGTTAGATATCTAGGGGCACACCCCGTATTTGTTGACGTTGATCCATTGTCTTTGAATATCGATACATCGAAGATTGAAGATGCTATCACATCAAAAACCAAGGCAATTATTCCGGTCCATTTTGCGGGCTTGGCCTGTGAAATGGATAAGATAATTGAGATAGCAAGAAAGTATGATTTA
>Ga0209536_100003424_pt1 | contig 25489 bp, 19 predicted proteins | sample DeeMarSeWOR28_12_FD_187461 | JGI IMG/M metagenome (GOLD analysis project Ga0209536, IMG submission 187461) | Marine sediment microbial communities from White Oak River estuary, North Carolina - WOR-2-8_12 (SPAdes) (version 2) | ecosystem: Environmental > Aquatic > Marine > Intertidal zone >...
TCCCGGCCTTTGGGGTGTATGCTTGCTGGGCCTGGATCGGGGAGGAGAAGCAACCTGCTGCGGTCAATATAGGCATCAACCCGACCTTCACCCCCGATAAAGAAACGCCCAATGTAGAAGCCCACCTGTTGGATTTCGACCGTGACTTGTATGGTGAAGTGTTGACGTTGGAGTTCGTGCAGCGCCTGCGGGATGAGATGAAATTTGATGGTGTGGAGACGCTGCTCAAGCAGATCCACGCGGATATTGTTAAAACGAGAGAGTTACTGAAGTGACGGTCACCTTTGCGTAGCATCCCCGGAGAGTAACGTAGGGGACAAGGTGACCGTCACTTTTTTCTCCGTTTGTTATAATCGCTCCAATTTGCCCAAGGAGTTCCCATGCCCGCACCCAAACGAGAAATTTACCTGCTTTCTTCCAAGGATTTATCCCCTGAAACCATCGCGGTGGCCTTTGCCAAGACATCGCGTTTCCCCGATTCCTTCCGTGATATTGCCGCCGAGCTGACCGATGAGAAATCGGCCCAGTTCCACGAGAAATGGGTGGTCGGTTACGGTCATGCCTCCGTCGCCGAGCATGCCGTTTTGCATCTCGCTATTGAAAACGCATCTCGCGTTGCTATGGAGGCCATCGAGAGCAACCGCCTGGCTTCCTACACCGAAAAATCCACCCGCTACCAGAAATGGGATGCGGACTCCTTTTACACACCTGATGAGTTGAATGGACACCCTTTGCGCGATGAATTTGTCGCTACCTGTCGCATGTTGTTCGATACCTACGAAGCTTCGCTGGAGCCGGTCAAGGCGTTGATTGCTGGACAGGTTCCGCGCCGCAATGACGAAAAGGACGCGGCCTACGACCGACGCATCCGCTCCCGTTATGTGGACATATGTCGTTTCATCCTGCCCGCGGCTTCGCTGGCAAATGTCGGCATGACGGCAAATGGGCGTGTGATCGAGAATGCCATTCGTAAATGGTTGTCCAGTCCGCTGGCGGAAGTGCGTGAGATCGGTGAGACGGTCAAGCAGGTGGCGCAGGGGGAGTTGCCGACATTGGTTAAGTATGCGGAGGCGGTCCCTTATTTAGTTGAAACCGGTGAAGAATTTGCCGACCATGAACGACAGACAACGGACGATAATGCATCGTTTATGGTCAGTGATCTGCCGTCTGAGAGATGTTCTCTTGTAGGTTACGATAAAGACGGCGAGAACAAAATCCTGGCCGCCGTGTTGTACCGTTTTGGGAATATGTCTTTTGCAGATGCGCTGGAAAAAGCGAATGATGCACCCCAACGGGAACAATTAGCAGAATCTCTACTGGGGCGGTTGGGAAAATGGGACGTTCCATTGCGCGAACTGGAACACTGCGCCTACACCTTCGACCTGGTCATGGATCAGGGTGCCTATGCCGAGTTCAAACGTCATCGCATGATGACGCAGACTCCGCAGCTCCAGACAGCGGCGTTAGGGTACGCGACCCCACGTCTTATAATGGAAGCAGGTTTTGGATCCCAATATGAAGCAGCGATGGATGCAGCGCGGACGATGTGGAAAAAGTTGAACGAGTTCAATCCACACGTCGCGCAGTACATTGTCCCCAATGGATTCAATCGCCGCGTGCTGGCAACGTTCAATTTACGAGAAGCCTATGCTTTCTGTCAACTAAGGGCGGCGTCGAATGCGCATTTCTCGATCCGCAGGGTTGCACAACGGATCTATGAAGAGATTGCGCGCGTGCATCCACTGCTGGCGAAATATATGGTTTTACCTGATGAACCCTGGGGGAAGATTGAGGAAGAATATTTTTCTTAGTCCGCTCAAGGCGGCGTCCACGCCGCCGAGGACGGCGGCTAGAGCAATAGAATATTTTCGGCGGGGTTCTACCCCGCCGAAAATATTAGTCGTCTTCTTCGTCTGTTTTTATTCCAAATATCTCATCAATTTGCGCCATGATCTCAGGGGTGAACTTATCCACGAACTCCATAGCCTTCATATTCTCATGCACCTGCTCCACGCGGCTGGCGCCCGTGATGACCGTGCTGACGAAGGGATTCTGCAAACACCAGGCCAGCGAGAACTGAGCCAGGCTGGCGCCCATCTCTTCGGCTAAGGGTTTTAGAGTTTCCACTTTAGCCAGTTTTTCCTGGTCGGTTAGATGATCTTCCAGCCAATCGTAGCCGTCCAGCGCGCCTCGGCTATCCTTGGGAATGCCAGCCTTGTATTTACCGGTCAGCAGACCCGAAGCCAACGGGCTCCAGATGGTGGTGCCGTAGCCATATTCCTTGTAGACGCGCTCGTATTCCGGGCTAAAGCGATGCCGTTCAAACATATTGTATATGGGCTGTTCCATGACCGGTTTGTGCAGGTGATGACGTTCGGCAATCTCGATGGCTGCCACGATTTCCGCCGCTGACCATTCCGATGTGCCCCAATAGAGCGCCTTGCCCCATTCAACGATGTTGTGCATCGCCCAGACGGTTTCTTCGATGGGGGTGTTCGGGTCAGCGCGATGGCAGAAGATCAGGTCAACGTAATCCAGGTTAAGACGTTTGAGCGAGCCGTTGATACCCTCGATCAGATACTTGCGATTGAGCGTATTCTTCATATTTGGGCCTTCGTTGATGCCCCAGAATAGCTTGGTCGAAACCAGATAACTGCCGCGCGACCAGCCCAATTTCTTGAGTGCCGCACCCATCACTTCTTCGGATTTTCCTCCCGCGTACACTTCGGCGTTATCGAAGAAATTCACACCCGCTTCATACGCAGCGGCCATCATCTCCACCGCAGATTCGATCCCCGCCTGGTTGTGAAACGTAACCCACGAACCAAAAGAAAGTTCGCTTACTTGTATCCCCGCCTTACCTAAATGTCGATATTCCATGGTGTCTCCTATACGTTGTGTTGCAAAGATTATACTGCCCCGCCAAGTATAATCATGAGCATGAAACACGCGCTCCTGCTTTTTGTTATTTTGCTTTCTGCCTGTGCTCCACAAACTAGAGACCAGACGCCCGCGTCTCCTTCTGGCTCCATGATCCTTTATTCTACGCACACGCCCAGCGCTACACCTGAGGGGCCAGATGGCCTGGTGGTTTCCTTTGAAACGCCACTGCCCTCACCAACACCGTTTACTTACGATGTCCAGGCTGGGGATACGCTGAGCGAGATTGCCGAACGCTTTGGCGTTTCGTTGGACGCACTTATCGTGGCCAATCCGGATATTTCTCCGAATAGCATGTCCATTGGGACGACACTGAATATTCCCAGCGGCCCGATCAACCCTACCGGTGCCTCGACTTCCACGCCTGTGCCTGCTCCCGTCAAACAGATCGAATGCTATCCCACAGCCGACAAGGGCATGTGGTGCTTCGTGTTGGTCCATAATGATACGCCTGATATGCTCGAAAACTTGTCCGCGCAGGTGACGCTGGTGGATGAAAGCAGACAAGAATTTCTCAGTGCCCTGGCCTTTCCTCCGCTCAACATCCTGCCGCCCGGAAGGTCCCTGCCGTTGATGGTATTTTTTCCACCCACAATTTCCTCCAACGCCCACCCCCGTGCGCAAATCCTGACAGGTATCCGCCTTTTACAGGACGATCCACGTTATTTATCTGCTTCCGTGCAGAACACGCTTGTCCAGGTGGATGCATCGGGCCGCAGCGCACAAGTCAGCGGGAGGGTGCGGCTGCCAGAAGATTCAATTTCTGCCAGTCAGATTTGGGTTGCGGTTGTGGCTTATGATGAGTTCGGACGCATTGTCGGTGTTCGCCGTTGGGAATCAAAAAATGGGGAGACACAATTTGAGTTTGAAGTTTCCAGCTTAGCAGGAAGTATTGGGAAAGTGGAGTTCGTAGTGGAAGCAAGGCCGTAAGCCCACCCCCTCCGGCCTCACCTGCACTGCAACGAACGCAGTGCGGTGCTAGTGTCGGCCACCTCCCCCATTTTCCTGCGTGCTTCAGCAGGAAAATGGGGGAGGCCGGGTGGGGCCTATTTCCCCTCCAACCACATATATCTTTCAATCGGCACATCAATTGGGGTGAAAACGTAACCTTTCACATACGGCTTGACCAGCATATACGATAGCGAATGCGTGGTGAACAGCACCGGTGCGTCATCTACGATCATCTGCTCGGCCTGCTGGTACATTTGGATGCGTTTGGTCACATCCTGTTCCACGCGCGCGGCCTCGAGTAGCGCATCCAACTGAGGGTTGGAATAGCGCCCGCTGTTTTGCGCTGACTCGCTGTGGAAGAGTATATCCGCGAAATTCTCTGGGTCAGGATAATCCGCACACCAACCACCGCCGAAGATTTGTCCGTGCTCACCTGCGTAAATCTTGTCGATGTAAAAATTCGGTTCCAGGTTCTCAACCGTGATTTCCACGCCCAGCACCTGCTGCCACATTTGTACCAGGGCTGCCACGTCCGCGCCGATGTAGGAGCCGATGCCCGCATCCGTATAAACGATGGGGGGCAAGTTCTCTGGTCCGCCATATTTGGATTCAGCCAAAAGCTCCCGAGCGCGCTCGGGGTCATAGGGCAAGCCCTGGAGTCCGATATTGAAGCCGGGTAGTCCAGGTGGAAAGAGTCCGATAGCTGGTAGTGCGCGTCCGCTCAAGACAACGTCGAGATATTTTTGACGGTCAAAAGCCATTGTGAAAGCCTGTCGCACCTTGAGATCATCGAAGGGCGGCTGTGTCACATCGAAAACTACAAAGCCTGTACACAGGTTCACTCCGGTCAGCAACTCGTTGTGCAGCGGTTCGGTCGGGTCCAGGAAACGTTCGGCAGAGTAATACCCGATGCCGGTCATATCAATTTCACCCGCTTCATATAAACGGATGCCGACGCCGCTGTATAGCTGCATGATCACATATGGAATAGAAGGTTTTCCCAGATAATAATCAGAGTTGGCTTCATAAGTGAGCTGCTCAAAAGTTTCCCATTCGACTAGCTTGTAAGGGCCTGTGCCGTTGGGCCTGCGGAACCATTCCTCGCCAGATTCAAAGTTGGCTTTATCGACTACAAAAGCGGTTGGGTAGGTCAGCTTAAGCAGAAAATAAGGCTTGGGCGCGTCAACCGTCACTTGCAGGGTATGCTCGTCCAGCGCCTGCAAGCCTGCCACGTTTTCAGCCTGCCCGGTAGCCATTTCGCGCGCGCCGACTATGTCTCCCAGATAGGTCAGCGCCGTGTCAGAACGCAGCGCCGGGCTAAGGGCACGCTCCCACGAATAGATGAAATCCTGCGCTGTCACAGTTCGGCCATCATGGAACCTGGCATATTCCCGCAGATGGAATGTGTAAACGGTGCCGTCCGGGCTGGTATCCCAGGTTTCGGCGATGTCGGGAGTCAGATTTAGATATGGATCAAAGGAGACCAGCCCACTGTAGACCAGCTTGTTCCCAGAACCGTGTGTGGTGGCCGGATCATATTCCCGTGGATTGGTGCTCTCGCCTCCCGCCAGTACCAGGGCCTGCCCCGGCGATCCTTGTAATGGTTCACTGGCTGACGCACTGTCCGCGACACCTGCAACGATAACGACCAGCGAAGTGAGAGCGAAAAAGATGAAAACTTTACCCGCGTGTTTCATTGTTATCTCCTTTGCGCTTCTGTGCTGCGAAGTAAGCACCCAACGTCAGCACACAAACGAGTAGTACAAGGATACAACAAACAGCAGCCAGCATAAGCGTCAGTGGCAGGGGTAGGCTATTTGGCTGCAGTGATGGTTCTACAATGGAGGAAGTCGGGACAGCATAGGGCGTAGGTGTGACGGCCAACGGCGCTCCAGCGTAGGGCACATAGGTGGGAACAAAGGTTGGGGTGGGTTGAGCGGTCGGTTGCGCAGAAGCCGCTTTCGGGGCGGCCCCGATCGCCTGTCTCCAGGATTTTTCCAAACCATCTACATCAAATCCATAAACTTTCATCAGGGCATCATCAATGGTTGTTCCATCACGCAGGGTAATGAGCAAGGAGTTCATCTTATCTTGTCCGTAGGTGTCAATCAGATATTTGACGATGCTGTAGGATTGACTGTAGGACAGATAGGCTCTGCTGGGCACTTCGGAGAAGCCACCGCTGAGCGAGCGGACGGTGAGCAACTCATCGCTACTGATGGCTTCGTTGAGTAGGTTTTCAGAGCCTAGGTCCAAGCCGCCTTCGCTATAGACGGCCAGCCCCTCGTTGAGCCAGGTGGGTACATCTCCCAGGCATGAGAAGGTCAGATGGCCAACCAGCACATGGGTCAATTCATGGGCGATGGTGGTGCGTCCCCACTCAATATCTTGTTTGGAGATTCCGATGATGACGATATCATGTTCGGAGAAAGCCATGCCTCCTGTCCAGGATGGTTCGTAGAGGATGGCTTCTTTCATGTCATCGGTGTTGGCATATATATAGAAGTGAATAAGTTTATCGGGTTGTAAACCGGCATCGTTTTTCAGCCTTGCTAATCCAGTTTCAGCAGCGTTGAGCAATTCTTGTGCAAAGGCCTGATTTCCAGAATACCAGTGCAGGTTAATATATCCGGATGTGATGGTTTGCCAGTTATGCTTCGAATCAAGCCAGGTCAGTGTTTTTTGTTCCGACACATGTTCATTCCCGCTTTCATCTAAATAGCGCCAGCGCCACCAAATGGTCGCACCGGGGGGCAGCGAGCCGGATTGTCTCATTTCCCAGTTCCATTCCACGTTGACGATTGTGTCTGGTGTGAAGTGGGGAAAGGCTTTGGCAACAACTGAACCACAGGTTAGCTCATTAGTGCCATATTCAAGCACAACGGAAGTGATCGATACGCTGCTTTCGATTGTAGCGCGGAATGCGATGCTATTGGGGAAATTGAGTGTGGGCTCATCATTGATCACATTATTCATTGGTCCAGCGGGAACTGTTTTAGGTAAGAATAAATGAACAGAAACAATTTGCAGGATTAGGGTCAGGCTAAGAAGCGTCGATTTTTGCATGAAACTCTCCAAAATATGTGAAAACAGGCTGAGTTTATCATAGCTATTAAGTCCCTTTCAATATTGTCAACCTGCCAAGTTTGACGCATCTATTCCTTGCATGTATAATCTTTTTAGACCCCCATCTGGGGGACTTATTTGAGGCATGTTATGGCGTTACGTGGAAACTTACGCGATTTTACAATCACACAACTCCTGAATCTGATTAATCTGGCAGGAAAGACGGGCACGCTTGTAGTAGACGGGCCTGCTGATCAGGCTCACGTTGCATTCCAGAGTGGGAAACTGGCGTTTGCACGTGTGGGCCAGGAAGATAATCGTTTAGCGACGGTTTTACATCGTGCCAACAAGCTCACTGTCAATCAATACCGCGCGCTTGTAGAACGTGCGGGTGAGATGACCGATAAGGAGTTGGGTTTGTTGCTTATCAATGCCGGCTATGTGACGCAAGAAGATATTCTGACCAATTTGCAGGAATATTTTGCAGAGACCGTTCGGCGACTTTATACCTGGGTGGAGGGCTCTTTTCGGTTTGAGGCTGATATGCTTCCGCCAGATGATCGTATTAACGTTCGTCTTGATTTGGAAAATTTGATCATTGAAGGTTCGCGGCAGTTGCATGAATGGGAGCAGTTGCAAGATGAAATCCCGAGTCTTGAAATGGCTCTAAAGTTTACCGACCGGCCGCTGAAGAATGTTAACCTGAGCGTAGAGGAATGGCGGGTCGTTTCATACATCAATCCAAAAAATACAATGAAGCAAATTGCCAGTGCCAATAAGATGAACGATCTGGAGATTCGCCGCATTGTATATGGCCTGTTGCAGGCTGGCCTGGTTGATATTGTCCGACCGGAGGGTGCGGTGGTTCCATCAAGCCCGAAGATGTTCCCAACCCAGGACAGAACCGAGCAAAAGTCTCTGGTGAACAAGCTGATTGGACGCATCCGTTCTCTGTAAATATTACGCTTGGGAAGGATTTTGGAATTATGCAAACAGTCAAAATGGTTGTAACGGGACCTTTCAGTGCTGGCAAGACGGAGTTCATCCAATCTGTCAGTGAGATTGATGTTGTTGCGACGGAGCGCAAGATTTCTGGCGCTGATGAAAGAGCAGTTAAGGATGCTACAACTGTGGCGATGGACTTTGGCCGCATCACGGTGGACGAGGACCTGGTTCTGTATCTATTTGGAACACCAGGCCAGAAACGCTTTGACTTTATGTGGGAGATCCTTTCTGAGGGTATGTTGGGTTTTATCGTGATGGTGGACAGTACCCGACCAGAAACCTTCCGCGAAGCACGTTCGATTTTAGAAACTTTCCGCGCGTATGCACCTACTCCTTATGTGGTGGCTGCCAACAAGCAAGATATGGAAGATGCCTGGGAATTGGAAGACATGCGTCACGCGTTACGGTTGGATCCGCAAGTAAAATTTTTACCCTGTGTAGCGACAGAACGTGAAACTGTAAAAGAAGTTTTGCTAGAATTGTTATACAGTATCCTTGCAGAAATGGAGACCGGGGGATAGGGGGCCGGTTTTAAGCTTCAGTGTCCTCGATTACCACAGACCAGGGTATTGTTCATTACGAAGTATATGGACGTGGGCGCCCAGTCATCTTGTTGCATGGATGGCTGGGTTCTTGGGGTTTATGGCAGGAAACAATGGCCTACTTGGGTCGTTATTATCGTACTTATGCGCTTGACTTCTGGGGGTTTGGCGAATCGGGCAAAAAGCGCGAAACTTACGCAATAAAGGATTTTGTCAGTTTAGTTGATCAGTTCATGGACCAATTGGGGATTGCGCAGGCTCCATTGGTTGGTCACAGTATGGGAGGTACGGTGAGCTTGTCGGTGGCAATCGAGTATCCTGAGCGTGTTACAAAGGTAGCAGTAGTGGGTTCGCCGATTGCTGGATCTTCTTTGGCTTTACCATTAAAATGGGCTGGTTATCGTCCAATCGCGTTTCTGCTCTTTAATATGATGAGTGTCTTTCGATTTGGTATGCGAGTCGCTTCGCCGTTCATTAGTCGTGATCCCCGTTTTCCAGATATGATGGATCGCGACCTTTCGCGCACAACGGTTGAATCTTTTCTACGGAGCATTGCTTCTTTACGCCGCACTGACCTGCGCCCGATGCTCAATAATATAAAAGTGCCGGTGATGGGCATGTATGGGGACAAAGATAATATTGTTCATCCGTTGCAATGGGAGCCACTCGCAAATGGAGTAGAGCGCAATCACACTGAACGTTTTCCAAAAGCCGGACATTTCATTATGCTTGATGAGCCTCAACCTTTTATTAACAAACTCAAGTCATTTCTTGATGAAGAAATCCCCGCTAAATGATTGAAGCGATACCCAGTTACTACTTCCCGAACAAGCTGGGGCGTATTTTGTTGTTGGCGTTTGAGGAAGTTATGGGCAAGAGCGGTCTCAACGCCTTACTTAATCTGTCTTCGCTTTCTCATTTTATCGGGAATTATCCGCCCAATGATGATGATAAAATTATTTCGTTTGAGATAATAAGTCAATTACAGCATGCATTAGAACAGGGATATGGTTCATATGGTGGACGCGGGCTTGCTTTGCGTGCCGGACGGATTTTCTTCTCGAATGGTTTACGCACATATGGCCCGGATTTGGGTCTGAATGATACAGCTTTTCGTTTGCAGCCACCCGATTTGAAGTTAATGGATGTTTTATATTCTTTGACAGATTTTTTCAATCAATATACAAGCCAACAGGTGGTTCTGGAAGAAAACGAACAAAATATCTTGTGGCGTATTGAACGCTGTCCTTGGTGTTGGAAGCGCAAAGAGTTTGAACCAACTTGTCATTTTGCGGTGGGAATGTTGCAGGAAGCGCTATATTGGATCAGTGGAGGAAAGTTTTATAATGTGATTGAAGAAACTTGCATTGCTCAAGGTGATTCAGCCTGCCTTATTGTTATTGACCGCATTCCACTGGCTTGAATCTTAAAAAATTGTCGGGTATGATTTTTTTAGATATTGAGAAGTTGTGAGAGAATACTGTTAGATGCTAAAGATTATCCTAAACGCTCCTCATATTATTGTGCCGTTCAATGAACGTGCACGCGATTTGCGTATTCAGAACCAACCACTCTGGTTGCATCAACGCAATGTTCTTGCTCCATATGTAACCAGTGAACGTGAATTGGAACCAGGAAGACGTTTACCTCTTGTGCGTGAGCCGACATTGGTATACCGAGATAATCTCTATTTTGACCAGCACTATATTAGTACATTTCTCACACAAGCCAAGAAACGGAAGCGGGCTGTGCGAGCAGCTTTTTCAGTTGATGATCCGGCATTTCGTGAGCATGCTTTGCCTCTTTCAAAATCGTATACACCAGCTGGCGATCTTTTTCTGGCTGATTTGTGGTATTACCCCAATGGCCCAGTTGCGGATGTGGAGCCACTGGTTATCGATCTCAACTCGCGTGAAATGGGATACTATCATGTTCCCACATATATGGCAGGCCAGACAGGTAACCTTACTTTCAATGTTCCGTTGAAGGCTCTCATGGCGATTGATTCATGGGTACATGTTCATCTAGTAGATGTGGTGTTTGGTCTCTTTGCGCGTGGGGCGCGCTTCGAGAAGCGTCTTGCCGAAGATACTTTCTACAAGCTAAAAATTATCAGCAAAGCGCTTTACGAAGGACGCCAAGTTCTTGAATGTTCAGCACTGGTAACTGTGGGAAAAAACTGTGTAATCGATCCGCGTGCAGTTATTCATGGACCCACAACCATTGGAGATAACGTGGTCATTAATGCTGGTGCCGTGATTGAGAACTGTATTATTGGCAATAATGTTAATATTTCGCAAGATGTGCAATTGATGCTCTCGGTTGTAGGAGATGGAACGTTTCTGCCGTTCCGTTCATCCATGTTCATGACCACTGTGATGGACAACAGTATGATCGCACAAAATACTTGTTTGCAAATGTGCGTAATAGGGCGCAATACCTTTATTGGTGCTGGCTCGACCTTCACTGATTTCAACCTGGTACCTATTCCTATTCGTGCATTAGATGGTGAGGATCAACTGAGTCGTTCTAACCGACCTGTGATTGGCAGTTGCGTAGGACATAATTGCCGCATTGGTTCAGGTATGATCGTTTACCCAGCGCGCACGATTGAATCAGATGTAGTTCTGGTCGCTTCGAAAGACAGACGCGTTATAGATCGTAATGTAAGTTTTGAAGATAGTGATCATCACCGCTTTAGAAATTCATCTTTACATCAAGTGCGTTATCGTCCCAAGGCTGAACAACCGGAGGTGGAATCCTGGTAGGCCAATGGATACGTTTGCTTTTATTATTCACCCGATTGATCCAAAACGGGATGTCAGCCGGAAATTTCCATTTTTAGGGCGCGTTCTGAACGAACGGCAAATTGACTTTTTTTCTACATTCTTTCCCCCTATCTACATCTCGGAAATTGAAGGTATCACTTCCACTTCTACCGGAAAACGGGTGAAGGGGTGGTTTATTGCTGCACCTTTTACCCCCAGACGAATGATGGAGTTGCCAGAAAAGGCTGTTTATCGTAAGCTAATTCAAACAGGTCGTATGGCCGAGCGCCTCGGAGCCCAGATGTTGGGCCTGGGTGCTTTCACCTCGGTCATTGGAGATGCCGGAGTAACGATTGCCCGTTCGTTGGATGTGCCTGTGACAACAGGTGATGCCTACACCATTTCGATTGCGGTGCAGGCAATCCGTGAGGCAGCGCGTCTTATGGATATTCCCTTGAGTAGTGCAACAGCGGCAGTAGTCGGCGCGTCAGGAACGATTGGCCGAGTATGCGTCGAGTTGCTGGCAGAAGATGTGGCACGGCTGTACTTGATTGGCCGCAGGGAAGAAGCATTGATCGAGTTGCAGGAGCAGTTGTCGGGTCCGGGTAGAAGCGAGTTAATTGTCAGCACGAATATGGATGTTCTTACTAAATCACAGTTGATTTTAACCGTAACAAGCGCTGTCCATGATGTTATTCTACCGGAGCATTTGTTGCTAGGCAGTGTGGTTTGTGATGTTGCGAGACCTCGTGATGTTTCTGCAATGGTAGCAGCCGCAAGAGATGATATATTAGTAATTGACGGCGGAATGGTTGATGTGCCAGGTCCCGTTGATTTCCACTTTAACTTTGGCTTTCCGCCAGGCAAGTCGTATGCCTGTATGGCTGAGACAATTGCCTTGGCGCTGGAAGGCCGCTTCGAAGATTACACGCTTGGCAAACACATCACTCGTAAGCGTGTAGATGAAATTACGGCGATTGCCGAAAAACATGGTTTTCGGTTGAGCGGGTTCCGCTCGTTCGAGCGAGAAGTAACGTTACAGCAAATCGAAGCCGTGCGCCAGAATGCCCGTAACAGGGCGCAGCGCTTATAAGGAGGCTCTATGGGAAAGCCCCGCCTTTTGGTTGTTGAAGACGACCTTGATATCGGGAACATGCTGAAAATATATTTCAGCGGACTTGAGTTTGACGTGGATATTGCCGTCCGCGGATCTGATGCGTTAGAAAAGACAAAGAAGGCCTTACCGCATCTAATTGTGCTGGATATCATGCTGCCCGATATTGACGGGTATGAAGTTTGCCGCACGTTGCGGACAAACACGCGTACCAGTCATATTCCTGTGATTTTCCTAACGCAGAAGGATGAACGCAGCGACAAATTGCAAGGCCTCGAATTGGGTGCAGATGATTACATCACCAAGCCCTTTGACATTGAGGAGCTGAAGTTGCGTGTACAGGGAGCAATTCGTCGTTCGGAGCGGGAAAGTCTCACTGATCCACGCTCAGGACTTCCGGCTGGTCGGCTGATCGAGGAGCAGTTGCGAAAGATCATTCGCGAGCAGGATTGGGCGTTGCTTGATATACGCATCAATCACCTTGACCCCTTCCGTGATGTGTATGGCTTTGTGGCCGGCGATGATGTGTTGCGCTTTTCGGCCATGTTGATAGGCGAAGTGGTGGATGAAATCGGCACTTCAGCAGATTTCATTGGACATGCTGGTGGTGACAACTTCATCATCATTACATCTGCCAATGCTGCACCTTCAATTAAGCAACAACTGAAAGATCGGTTTTCAGAAGAAGTGCAAACACATTACAACTTCATTGACCGTGAACAAGGATACATGGTGGCTCAAACATCAAATGGGCCTACAAATGTACCGTTTATGACACTTGCCGTTGGGGTCGTCTCGCCTTCAGAATATGGGTTTGCTGATATCCGTGAAATAACAGAAATGGGCGCAGAAGCACGGCGGGAGGATACCCCCGGTAATTTGGTGGAATAAGGATTTCATTGGTAATGGGAAGCTTAGGCCCGGGTCTCGGTCTGGTTTTAATTGGACTCGTTTTTGTTTTACTAGTCTTGTTTTTGTTGCGCCTATTGCCGCGCAATCAGGCTAATGCTCGTATTTCGCTTTCTGCGTTTGAGACGCCCAATAGTTCAGAACTAAAAGATGCTGTCATCATTGTTCAGGGGGGTGGACGACTTGAATACTTGAACGCTCCCGCACGTCAGTTATTTGGCTTGAAGGAAGATGAACGGGCTGATCTGGAACTTCTAACGCGTTACACACGTTCATCTAATACTTTTCTTTCCCTTTTTTCTAAAGAAGTTCAAAAGAGGATTTCTATTGGCTCTCAATTGTTAGAGGCCACCTCTTATCGTATTCCTGGGCCATCTCAGTTAATGTTGGTTACTTTACGCAATTTGGACCTTTCCCCTGCGCTTTCTGCGGGAGATGGACAAGTTTCCGCTTCGATCCTTCGTGTTATTACAGACTTTGGACAAGCGGTTGCAGCCAGCCTGAGTTTTGATAACACTTTGCAGGCAGTACTTGAAAATGTAGGGCGGTTGGTTTCATCAGATGTTTTGGAAGTAAAAGTTTGGGATGATGCAAATCAATCCCTGATCCCTTATCGTTATGAAGGGCGTTCAGGTGCACCCCGTGTGGTGCGGCGTGCTGAACGATCTTATTTTGATAAACATTCTAAATCATTGCTGAGCAACCATAAACCGTTATTTTTGTCACAAGAAGAACCAGGGAATAGTGATACAGAAAATGGAGTTACAGTACCATATAGAATTCACTCTTATATCGGTATTCCTTTACTGGTCGATGGGGAATTGGTGGGTACTTTGGAAGTCGGACAATCTACTGAGAACAGTTTTAATCACCATGATATGGAATTGTTGCAGCTTATATCTGGCCAAGCAGCAATTGCAATTCGCAACGCCTCGTTATTTGAAGTAGAACAACGCCGTACAATTGAGTTGACAGGCCTTGCAAATCTAACGCAGTCAATAAGCTCAAGCCAAGACATGAAAGATATGTTCGAGCAATTGGTTAAGAGTATCGCTCCATTATTTGATGTTGAAATTCTTGGGTTTTTACTTTTTGACGAAGACAAACGTACGCTTGAAGGCCAAATTCCATTTCAGGGGTTACCTCCACATATTGTAGAGATATACCGTACGAGCCTATCAACTGAGAAAATTGCTTCCGATATCATAGCTGATCAGCAGATTTTGTTGACCCTGAATGCTGCAGAAGATGACGCATGGGAAATGCTTGGCATCCAAAATCTAGCTCGGGCTGCCAGCTTGCGAGATTCGGCTTTAGTGCCCTTGTTGGCGGGTAGACGTCTGGTTGGCTTTTTGCAATTGTCTAACCATGAGCAAGGTGTAATTGCTTTTTCAGATCAAGAACTGCGTTTGATGAACATTGTTGCTACTCAAGCTGCTGCTATTATAGAGAATGCAGTTTTAGTACAACAATCGCGCCAACGTGCGTATCGATCTGATGCGTTGCGGCGTATTGCCAGTCTTTCAGCATCCGCTGCCTCTATTGATGAAGTGCTAGAACATTCCATGCGTGAACTGGCGCATCTATTCCAGGCCGATACAGCGGCGATTTTTTTATTAGACGATCAGAGTGGTGAATTACGTCTCCATGAAGATAGCCTTTATGGGTTCAAGGGAGGTGCGGAATTGTCACGGATGTTTGTGACTGATTCCCAGTTCCGGTTGACTGTCTCTGGCAGTCAGAAGCCTTTCTTATCCGGGCGCTTGAGCAGCGACCGGCGTGTTTTGCCGGTCTATCGCCCTCTTATCACAACATTGCGCATGGAATCGGCTTTAGTTGTACCTTTGGTGGTGCGCGATCGTAGTTTGGGTGAGTTAATGCTGGGTAGTCGTAAACCCGAGTTTTTCAATTCCTATGATCTTCAGGTTGTGACTACGGCTGCTGGACAGCTTGCAACTGCATTAGAAAGTGCCCGCTTGATCAGTCAAACGGATGTGGATCTGCGTACGCGCGTCAATCAATTGACTGCTGTCATGCGCGTTAGCCGTGAATTGAATACATCTTTAGATATAGAGCAATTACTGGAAATAGTACATGATGAGGGCTTGCGCACTACTGGTGCGGATTGCGGCACAATTTTACTCTTTGAACCATCTACTGTTGACACGGAACCTAAAATTCAGTTTTCCTTGGGATGCCCGATAGATGAAAATTTCAAAACCTTGCTCACGCGAATTTCTGATACAGATGAGCCTTTGGTGATTAATAATTTCGAGCATGAAGATTTTGTTGCCCCACATGATGGTGTGCGATCTGCTTTATTTGCACCAATCCTTCAGGCTGGCAGTCTGTCAGGAGTAATTCACTTACATTCCAGCCAACCTGATTATTTTGATGATGACAAAACTGAGTTAGTGCAAACTCTTGCAGTGCAGGCATCGATCGCTTTGAATGCGGCCAGTCAGTATCAGATGGAACGCGAGCGTTCTGAAGCGATGCGACGCCGTGCAGACACAATGTCTAGCCTGACTGACATTAGCCGTGCCATTAGCGTTGATCAACCGTTAGAACAACAACTGCGATCTATCGGTAACGCCATCCGTAAATCTACACCTTTTCAAGCGGCGCTTTTCAGCGTTTATGAGCCTGATACTGGCTTGTTGCGTCGGGTAACAGGAGTTGGATTTTCACAAGATGTGCTTGGTGAATTACTTTCCCGTAAACAGCCCTTAGAAAGTGTTCAACAATTATTCAAGCCAGAGTTTCTTGTTAGCCGCTCTTATTTTATCCCGGCTGATAAAGCGCCTGTAATGCCTGCGGATGTTCATATAGTCACGTTGGATATTACTCATGTGAATCAAAATGAAAACGCCTGGGATTCAGGTGATTTCCTGCTTGTGCCGTTGAATGATGCGCATGGTAATTCGCTGGGTTTGATCAGCTTAGATGCACCTAATGATGGATTAAGACCTGACAGAACAACAATAGATACCATTGAAATATTTGCGGCTCAAGCTGCGCTAGCGATCAATAATACTGTGCGATTTAGCGAATTGCGAAACCGCGCCGAATCGCTTTCTTCTACTATACAGCGTCAGGAAAGGTTGCTTAGTGTCAGCCAGAATGATTTGCCTATATTGATGCGTAAGGATTTGGAGCAGACACTTTCCATTCATAATTTGGATCGTCGGGCACAGCGTGTCCACGCAGGATTGGCCATCACCGAATCTGTCAGTCGTCAATTAGATTCATCGTCTGCACTGCAAGCATTAGGGCGAGAAGTACTCACTCAACTTGGTATGTCGATAGCCTTGGTAGCTGAAGATGCACCTGATGGTGAACGCTTGGTGCATGTTTTGGGTAGTGTCCCGCGCGCTACCAACCCGGAGACTCTATTTGGCCAGCGCAATCCGTTGCGCGCTTGTTTGCAAACCGGTAAAACTATCTTGGCGGCTAATGCGGATGAAACAGATGAATGGCGTAACACACCTTTGCTAAATGGATTGCGCGCCAAAGCATTTATTTGTTTACCTGTTAGAGTGGAGGAGAAGACCGTAGCAGCTGTTCTAGCAGTTAGCCCTGAACCATTACCAGCTTTCACGGATGAAGATCGTCAAGTATATTATCAGATCGCCCGTCAAACGTCTGTTATTTTACAGAATATCTCCTTGCTCAATGAAACACGCCGTCGTTTGCAGGAAGTAGACTTGCTTCTTGACTTCAGTCGTCAGATCAGTGGCTTGCCCCCTGACGAGATTGTCAAAGCATTACTGGATAGCGCTCGCCGGGTGATTCAGCCTGCTGCTCATGCCGGGGTAGTTCTAATTTGGGATGAGACAATTTCACAACTAACTCCCCGAGCTTCTGCTGGCTACGCAGATAATGATAGCTTGATGAAGATTAACTATCAAATGGGTGAAGCGTTGCCGGGAATGGTTTTCGAAACAAAAACAACACGCCGTGAAGATGAACTCAACTTTGCTCGTGACTATGCTCTTTCAGCTGACAATCTTTTCCTATACCGACAGGCAACCGGAGGGCGTTTGCCTGTCTCCAGTTTGTTAATCCCCATTGTTTCAGGGACTCAAGGGCTGGGCGTTTTGGTTTTAGATAATTTCAATACACAATCTGCTTTCAAGGTCGAAGATGAGACTTTGTTGCTATCGCTGGCTCAGCAAGTAGCCCTCTCATTAGAAAACGTTCGCTTAGTACAGGCATCTCTGGAACGGGCCGGGCAACTTCAAGCACTAAATGATGTCGCTACTTCCTTGACCTCCAGCCTGCAAAGCGATGAATTAGTCGCTTCTCTGCTTGAACAGTTGCGCCCTGTTCTTCCCTTTGATACGGCAACTCTATTACTACGTGAGGAAAACCAACTGATGGTTGCAGCGGCGAGTGGATTTGCTGATTCTGAGAAGCGTTTGGGATTGACTGTAGCTATGGAAGATAGTGCATTGTTCCAGGAAATGATCCGTGCTGGGCAACCTATTGCAGTGGCTGATGTGCGCGGTGATGAGCGCTTTCCACAGATAGAAGCACCACACTTGTCCTGGTTAGGTATACCACTTATCTCAAAAGGCGAAGTAATAGGTGCTGTCACACTTGAAAAATGGCAGGCTAATTTTTATAAACCAGAACAAGTGCAAATAGCGATAACCTTTGCTAGCCAGGCAGCGGTTGCATTGGAAAATGCCCGCCTATATGAAGATAGTCTTGGCCGTGCTTCTGAACTTGACCAGCGTTCACAGCGTTTGGCTTTGCTGAACCGTTTTTCATCACAATTGAGTGGCTTGTTGGATGCCAACCTGATACAACAAGTTGCGGCGGAAGAGTTGCAGAAGGCATTTGATGCCAAGCGTGTTTCAGTTGTGAACCTAGATGGGCAAATAGCGACCTGGGTGTTTGCCACCCCAAAAGCTAGGGCCAAGTTACCTAAAACATTGCGAGAGACTCCAATATTTAATCACTTGCGCGAATCTCAGGGCGTGTTCACAAGCAAAGATTTCTTGAATGAGCCTGATTTAGAACCATTGACATCCATGCTTGGCAAAAAGACAACCAGTTTGGTGGCACTGCCTCTAATGAGTGGAGGCACCTTGCATAGTATTTTATTCTTGCAATTACCTGTTCAGGAACGTTTGAGTACGCCAGAAATCGAGTTGGCTCTCACTATTGTGAATCAGGCTTCTATTGCATTGGATAGTGCCCGCCTGTTTCAAGAAGCACAACATCGTGCACAAGAGACAACTGCGTTAGCGGAGGTAGGACGCGATATTTCCGCCACTTTGGAAATTGAAGTTGTATTGGAACGTATCGTCGCTTATGCAAGGGATTTATTGCAGGTTGAAACGAGTGCGGTTTATCTACCAGAACAGGACTCCAATGTGTTCAGAGGCATTGCAGTTGTTGGAAAGGATGCGGAAGAGATCAAGGATTTCCCTGTTACTGTTGGCGAAGGTATCTTAGGCATTATTGCAGAGCAAAAAGAGGGCGAAATCGTTAATGATGCTGAGAGCGATCCTCGAGCCAAAATTATTGCAGGAACGCAAGAAAACGTGCATGAGCACCTCATGGGCGTTCCAGTTCTTTCTAAAGAGCATTTGAGTGGTTTGATGGCAGTATGGCGTACAGGGATAGGCTTAGAGTTTACTGAAGCTGAGTTGGATTTTCTAACCAGCTTGGCACAGCAGGCAGCAATAGCAATTGAAAATGCACGTTTGTTTGCAGAAACACAACGTCTAGCGGAAGAGCTAGAACAGCGTGTTGTTGAACGTACGGCAGAACTTGAGTTTGAAAAAGCTAACACGGAAACCTTATTACGCATTCTGACTGAGGTTTCTGCCAGCCTTGATCTTGATCGCGCGCTAAGTCGCACATTGGCCTTGCTGAATGAAGCCGTCGGTGCTGAGCAGGGAACGATCATGCTGGTGCATGCAGATGATAATTTGCTTCATTATCGTGCCGGTTATGGCTATTTGACTGGAAAGACGACGCAAAGTAGCCGTGGATTCACGCTGAAAATAGGGGAAGGCCTAGCCGGCTGGGTGGTTGAGAGTCGCGAAGCCACTTATGTGGAAGATTTGCATAAAGATTCACGCTGGGTCAAGTCTGGAACAGCTTCGAGCGATCATCGCAGTTCAATAGTTGCTCCCTTGCTTGTTGGTGAAGATGTAATCGGCGTTCTAATGGTTTTCCATCGTCAGGTTGGTTACTTTGGCCCGGAACGCCTCGGTATGGTCAAAGCAATAGCAGGGCAAGTAGCAATTGCCATCAACAATGCTCATCTGTATGAGTTGATTCGTGACCAAGCAGAACGTTTGGGCAATATGTTGCGCAAAGAGCAAGAAGAAGCCAGTCGCTCACAGGCTATTCTGGAGGCTGTGGCTGATGGCGTGTTAGTTACTAGCTTTGATAACAAGATTACATTCCTAAACACCTCTGCTGCTGAGATTCTTGATCTCAAAGCTGAAAATGTTCTTGGCCAACCATTGGATGCTTTTGGTGGCATATTTGGCAAAGCAGCAAGCACTTGGATGCAAACAATCAATGATTGGTCGAATGATCCGGCGTCATATCACTTAGGCGACTCGTATGCAGAGCAGCTGGAACTTGAAGATGGCCGCATAGCACTGGTGCATCTAGCTCCAGTCATTTTACAAAATGATTTTCTGGGTACAGTTTCCATCTTCCGTGATATTACACATGAAGTTGAGGTGGACAGGTTGAAGTCCGAGTTTGTTGCGACTGTAAGCCATGAACTGCGCACTCCGATGACATCTATCCGTGGTTATGTGGACATTTTGTTAATGGGTGCCGCTGGTGCTGTGAACGAAAACCAGACGCATTTCTTGCAGATTGTCAAGAATAATACAGAACGTCTCAACATTCTAGTGAATGATTTGCTGGATATTTCACGTATTGAAGCCGGGCGCGTTACGCTGGCACCTCAATCTCTCGATTTGCGTGATGTAGCCGAAGATATGCTCGCCGACATCTTGCGTCGCTCACAGGAAGAAAACAAACCGATGGCCTTTTCACTGAATGCTGCCAAGAATCTCCCGCGTGTGCAAGGCGATTTGGAGCGAATCCGGCAGGTGTTGGGAAATCTTGTAAGCAATGCCTATCACTACACACCTGAAAATGGACAAATAACCGTACATCTTACCGCCGAGAATGGCAACGAAGTGAAGGTGGCTGTAGAGGATTCCGGTGTCGGTATCCCTGTAGAAGATCAAGGCCGCATCTTTGACCGTTTCTATCGAGGTGAAGATCCGCTTGTCCTGGCTACTCCTGGTACTGGCTTAGGGCTGGCAATTGTGAAACAGTTAGTAGAAATGCATAAAGGACGTATTTGGCTGGAAAGTGAAGGGGTAGGCAAAGGCAGTACTTTTTCCTTTACGTTGCCTGTGTACAAGAAAGGCGAATGAGGTATCGATGACGAAGATATTAATTGCAGAAGACGAACCTGATATTCGGGATTTGGTTGCCTTCACTTTGCGTTTTGCTGGTTATGAAGTGGTAACTGGTTCGAATGGCGAAGAAGCTGTGCAATTGGCAAAAGAAGAATCCCCTGACCTGATCTTATTAGATGTACGCATGCCGCGCATGACTGGTTATGATGCTTGTAAAGAGATTAAAGCTGATCCAAACCTGAAAGATGTTCCGGTTGTTTTTCTCTCTGCCAAAGGGCAGGAAGCGGAAATACGTGATGGCATGGATGCAGGCGCTGAGGAATATCTGCTCAAGCCTTTTGCGCCCGATCAGTTGACCGAACGAGTACGTTCCGTTCTGGCTAAGTTTGGAAAGTAAAGATTACCAAAGAGAGTTTCCTGATTACATGAGCGCTATTCTGCTGGACGGACAGATTGTTCACTATGAGGTGTTGGGACGGGGTCGCCCCATCATCTTTCTCCACGGCTGGGTTGGATCGTGGAGGTATTGGATCACGTCTATGCAGGTTGCTTCTACATCCTTCCGCGCCTATGGGCTCGATATGTGGGGTTTTGGTGAGTCAGCTCGTGACCCGATGCTCTATACCATAGACAAACAAACCGATCTTCTTAGTAATTTTTTAGATGATTTGGGGATCGGCAAAGTGGCAATTGTCGGGCATGGGCTTGGTGCGCTAGTGGGCTTTAATTTTTGTGTGCGCTGGACGAAGAGTGTTGATCGCATGATGGCGGTCAGTTGCCCGTTATTTTATGATTCGATCAATGAACGCTTGCGGAATAATTCAAGTTTATCAGATTTGATAACATGGCTTGGCAGTAAAGCTCCTGAAGCGGCTACTGCGCTCGCCGACGCCTCAAAAGCGGACCCACAAGCTATTTCCACATCGATCAGCAGTTTCCAATCGGATGGATTGTACAGCCAGATGCGTCAAACACAAATTCCATGCTTGCTCGTACATGGACAAAACGATCCTGCTATTCCAGCACCACCTGCCGATAATTCCATCAACTTACCTCACATGATGTCCCACGTGGTTTTGAATGACTCCGGGCATTTCCCAATGATCGATGAAACGGCCCGCTTCAATCGATTGTTGACCGATTTCATGGCGCTTGATTCGGGTGTCAGTCCACGAGAATTGCAAATGAAGGACGAATGGAAACGTCGGGTACGCTGATCAGGGCAGACAAAACAGTCCGCCCTGATTTTTTATAAATTTAGAAGTTATGCTGTTGAAGGTAGACATGCTAAACTTGAGGTATGAACCCACCCAAATGTGACGAAATGGATTACACCAGCTTTCTGATATCGTCATAACAAATGTTTAGTCATGTTGAAGCATTGCAAACTCATCCAGCGGAAGAAAGAGCGCCAGCGCATGACGCCTACTTGCGACTGTTGAAGCGCTTGCCACCGGATAGCAAGATGTTGTGGCAGGAAGTAAAATCAATGGTTGAGAATAAGGTTGGGAATCTGGTGATTGATGACAGACACCACATTAGACAAACCGTATGCTTCGAAAATTGTGTTGGTGACACTACACAGGTCGGGCAAACATGTTCAGGTTGTGAGAGGAATCAATTTGATTTCTTTGGTGTGGACCAACAACGATTGTCAGTTGCCTTGTGAAATTCAGATATAAAACAAGGCGTAAGATGGCTGGATCAAGGTGTTCTGGAATGTCAGCACAAACGGCGATGCTGAATGCTGGGCAACCAGCAAATTGGAAATGACCATTGAAGAAGCAGCTTTCTATGCTCTGGATGCCTGGCAAGTCGAAGCCTAATATCGTGGCCTCAAGCAGTTCACTGGTGTAGAAAGTGCACAGTGTCGCCTCAAAATCTCCCAACGCAATCACATCGGGCTGGCTATTCGCGCCTTTGTGCGCTTGGAATTCCAACGCCTGCAATCGGGAATCTCTTGGTTCGAAACCAAAACCAGAATTATTTGATCTGTTATCCGTCAGTATCTTGTTCATCCAACTGCCTCGCTGGATCCATCTGCATAGGTTTTAAGATTATTGTCGGGTAAAAGCGATGATTTCCGGGTCATTTGTAGCGTTCAGGATTTCATCTGGAGAACCGGCTTTCCGGAGATTCCCGTTCAAAATGATCGCCATACGCCGACCCAATTGAATTGCCTCATTTAAATCATGTGTGATGAACACTGTGGTGGTCAGTGTTTCGTCGAGTAGGGAGGTAAGCTCTGCAAGCAGGCGCTTATGCGTAGGCGGATCAAGCGCTGCGAATGGCTCATCGAGAAGCAGTAGCTCCGGTTCCAACACAAGAGCTCGCGCCAGGCTGACTCGCTGTGCTTCTCCCCCGGAAAGCTCGGTGGCGCGTCTATTCTTTAATCCCAGAATGCCCAGACGTTCCAGCCACATCTCAACACGTGGCTGGATTTTTCTTTTTTCTAGTCCGCGAAAGCGTAATCCGGATGCAACGTTATCGAAAACGGACATATCGAATAAAAGCGGATCCTGCAACACCAGCGCGATCCTGCGCCTGTAGATCGTATCGGACTCAGTTTCGGCTTGCCCGCCATTAAACGAAATTTTTCCATCCTTTGGACGCAACAAACGAGCGAGCGTGAGCAGTAATGTGCTTTTCCCCGCGCCGTTGGGGCCAACAACAGCCAGCACATCACCCTTCTCAATAGATAACTCATCGATGGTCAGGACGGTTTTTCCACCGCGCTCAACGCTCAGATCATGGATATCGAGCAGGGAATTCATCGCCGCGCGCCTCGTTGTTGGATCCATGTTAATGCCCAATTGACCAGGAATGTGATGACCAACAAAAGGATGCCAAGTGCTATGGCAATATCAAAGTGGCCCTTACCGGTTTCCAATACGATAGCAGTGGTCAACACACGCGTTTGATAACGGATGTTGCCACCCACCATCATGGATGCGCCTACTTCCGAAATCACTGAACCAAAGCCGGCCATTAAGGCAGCCAGCAAAGGCAGGCGTGCTTCGCGCCACAGCATCCAAATCATTTGTCTCCGTGAGGCACCCAGGCCATAGAGTTGTAAACGCAGACGCGGGTCAAGGGCCTGAAGGGCCGCGGCAGTCAGGCCGGTAACGACTGGGAACGAAATGATTACCTGCGCAATAATGATGGCAGTGGGGGTGTAGATGAGTTTCAAGTCACCCATCGGGCCGGATCGCCATAACATCATTGCCACGAACAGACCGACGACTACAGGCGGCAATCCCATGCCGGTATTGACCATGCTGAGCAAAAAAGAACGCCCGGGAAATTTACCAAGAGCTAACAATGTCCCAAAAGGCAGTCCGATAAATAAACTCAACCCAGTTGCCAGAGCTGAGATTTGCAGGGATAGGACGGTGATTTGAAATACTTCGGCGTCGAAAATCATAATTGCAATTGTAGGGGCGCGGTTACCGCGCCCCTACGAAACATGTTTATTCTAACCCTAAATCGGAATCTGTCTTTTCCGCGTCGGGGAAGAATAGCGGCTGGCCGTATTCCGCCACGCCGAACTCTGCGATGACCGCCTGCGTGTCTTCATGAGTCATGAAATTGGCAAAGGCGATCGCGCCATCGTAATTTGTCTCAGGCCATTTTTCAGGGTTGACGGTCATAACGTGATAGACATTCAACAGTACGGCATCCCCTTCAACCAGAATCTCAAGTTCGAGATTCTCTTTGTTAGCAAGATAGGTAGCACGATCTGTCAAGGTGTAGGCTCCCTTTTCGGATGCAATCGTCAGTGTCGCACCCATACCCTGGCCGGATTCGATGTACCAGGCAGGCTTGTCTGTGTTTGGATCATAGTCCGTGCCTTTCCAGACACTCAATTCTTTCTTGTGCGTGCCTGAATCGTCGCCACGAGAGACAAACGCGGATTCGGATGACGCGATCATCCCAAAGGCATCGGCAGCAACAGCATTACCTTTGATGCTAGCCGGGTCGGCAGCAGGGCCAACGATGATGAAGTCATTGTGCATGATGAGCATACGGTCTTTGCCGAAACCAGCATCCATCAATTCTTTTTCCGCCGCAGGCGCGTGGACGAGCAGCACGTCCGCGTTGCCCTCCTCAGCCATTTTCAACGCTGCTCCGGTACCGACTGCCACTGTTTGTACGTTATAACCAGTCTGGTCCTGGAACATGGGGACGAGCACATCCAGCAGACCTGAATCCTGTGTAGACGTAGTCGTTGCCAGGATCAGATTCAGGTTAGCGGGCGCGGTAGATTCCCCTCCACTGCAGGCCGAGATCAACATAGAGAGTCCAACAAGCAATGTAAACAACAGTGAAAAGCGTTTCATTCGTTCCTTCCTCCTCAAACTATAGTGAGATTTGTTCACCACTGTGTGTGGTGGTATACCCAGTCAGTGTGGAAAGTGTTTTACGAAATTCAGCCGTCTGGATGTAATCCAGGAGCGGAGCCAGAATATCTTCTTGCTCGCGCGGCAGCACAAGATCGTAGCGTTCTTCAAAGAGCGGGATGAAATCAAGATTATGTTGGAGCGCGGAGGCCTGCAACCCCAGTGCGGCATCGGCTCCACCACTGGCGATGGCCTGCGCACATTCGGTATGTGTGTTGACAACGGTCTCGTAACCGTTGATTTTGTCAGGCGGGATGCCCAGCCGCTCGAGTTCAGCGTCCAGCCAGAGACGGGTTCCGGAACCAGGATTGCGGTTGATGAAACGGAGACCGATCTGGGCCAGGTCGGATGCGCTTCGGACTCCCCTCGGGTTGCCCGCTGC